>Ga0164292_10005651_pt1 | contig 10239 bp, 5 predicted proteins | sample GEODES117metaG_FD_111486 | JGI IMG/M metagenome (GOLD analysis project Ga0164292, IMG submission 111486) | Eutrophic lake water microbial communities from Lake Mendota, Wisconsin, USA - GEODES117 metaG | ecosystem: Environmental > Aquatic > Freshwater > Lake | place: USA: Lake Mendota, Wisconsin... | reverse complement strand
GTATATAGGTGCAAAAACCGATTCCCTCGTACCGCCCAGTAAAGATTTACACTTAACCCATGTCAGAACAGATCGACCAGTTCTTCCGCCCCGATGGCACCCTGATCAGCATTCCCGTAAAACTACCCAAGAAGCTCGCAGTCCTACGCCACATCGCCTCCGAGCTCTCCCCCGATACCAAGTACCCCGAAAAGCATCTCAACGAGATCATCGCCAAGTACCACCCTGACACCGCTGCATTACGCAGACACATGATCGAGTACGGGTTATTGGAGAGGGACGGAGAGAGTGTTTATTGGGTTCGATGAGATATCAACACCACAGGTTCAACAAGCTCAAAGAACGCATCAATACATGCAAAAGATTCTTTGAGAACAATTTCATCAGACCGCTTCTATTGTATGAGACTTGCAGCCGTCCTTGGTAATGTAAACAGCGTGGAAAGGACCGTAAAGGAAGATTGGCTTACCAAGTATCTGTTTAGAGAAGGATTCTGGGTCGGAGGAACTCACCTTATTGACAAAGAAGACCCAAGAACTGCAGCAATTCAAACCATAAGATACTTTCAATCCGAAAAACCCGGGTTTCTAGTCGTTTACATTCTTGAATTCATTGAACCGCACAGTAAGAAAAGCAACTATGAACAATTCATTAAATCTAAACTAGAAATTCTCAATCTGGATCCGGATTTCACTCTTGCTATTTGGCCAAACCAAAGTCGATTCTTTGCGACGCTAGAAGGCCAAACATTTAGGGAAAATTTATCTACGGATGATGTACTCAAGGTGTTTTCGAAGTTCGACTCCTCTATAGTTGGCAAATCTACCAATTTGAAGCCGCTAAATAAATCATTTACAGATTTCTTTCATCTATGGGCTCGGCAAAACTTGAAGGGATTTCAGAATGATCTTGATGCCTTTATTCATGATCAAGGGATTATTCACATGCTTGAACTTAAAAGACCAAAAGAAAGTACTCAAACCTGGCGTCCATACCGCGCTGATTCAAGCAACTACATTAATTTCCTAAATTTTTGTGTGGAGAATTCCTATGATTTAACTAACATTGCCTATGTTGCATCAGAACCTGGAAAAATGAAAGTTTTCAAAGATGTATCAGTTGGATTTCAATCCTTAAGATATCGAAGTGCCGAAATTCATATGGAACCACATGAGAAAATCCTAAATGTAATGAGAAATCTCGAATTTCGCGACGAAATCTCTAAACGCTAATCCAAGGACAGCAAATCCTTAAAACTATGGTCAAAACTTGTCTCGGCTTCATTCTGATAAAACGGTAAACCCCAAACCAAGACTTCCTCTGATTTTGTGAGGAGTACAACTTTTGCTTGATCCTTAAGTGATGTCAAAAGATCCTCTTTCCACTGATCCTTAGCAACCAAGTGTGCACCTTTAGGTTCAATAAACACCTGGTACTGCACGCTTCTCGTTTGATCATTGTTTGTTAGAAAAAGTACGAAATCCGGCTCTGTTGCATCACCGTTTCTAAAATCGTAAATTTTGAAAAACTTTTCATTTCGCATTAGATAAACATCTGAATACTTTTCTCGCAATTCACTGATTTTCTTATCAATGTACTGTACAAGCAATTTCTCTTCTGAGGTTCCAAAACAATCGTTGTGCGCATACCACCTTCTGGAAATGAGATCCAAATGGTAGCTGTTCTCAGGAGAATTCATCGATCTACCGACTTGCTCCTCGGTATCCGGATCGATATTGAAATTCATTCTCTTGTCGCGGAATACTTCAGAAATTCGAAACGGCTTAAATTCCTTTGTTCCATAAAAATCTGTTCTACCTGTGGAAAGGATTTCAGAAACTTGATTTATCACTGTTTGTGCAATCTGCATTTTTTCAAGAACATCAAACTGATCGGCACTTTGCTTTGTTGAATTAACTTCAACCATTAAAGATGCTAAGTAGTCTTCGGATTCGATAAACTCCCTGATACTTCTCAACCCCGGAAATATTCTTCTGAGATTACTGAAGGTCAAGTATGGTTGCTTCGAAATGGCATGAAAAATGACACTTCGCCCTAATGTCGAAAGAGCCAAATCTATTTTCTTAGTAGGAAGGTTGAAATTCGGACTATCGTCTGAAAATACAAGAACCGAGGTACTCAATCCAGATTCAATCCTTACCTTGAACAACCCATTAACGTAATCCCTGAACGAAGGAGATTCTGAAATAGATCTTTTCTTCTTTTCATTCAAATAAATTGAACCCTTTTTAAATATTGTGCTGTTCTTAAACTCTTCCTTGATTAAGAAATCCTCTACAATCGAACTCTTTGCCTTTATGCCAATCTCATGTAACGCAATATTTAGTTCCTGGACGTACTTTGGGTTATGAGCGCTATGATAAAAAAGAGTTTCGCAGATTCGCAATTCATGATTCAAATCTAAATCAAACTTGCGCTTAAACAATTCATCATTGGCTTCAATCCTAAAGGGAAAATACCGAGCACCCCGTCCAATAAGCTGAGCTTCGCTCATGGTAGTTGTACCGACCTTTTTGGAGCCAATGCCAGTGTTACCGGTTGGGTCTCGGGTATCGTAGAGGCGAACAATATCAAAGAGGTTCAACACATCCCATCCCTCGTTTAACTTATCCACAGCAAAAATGCAACGGAAACCATTTTCCGCATCCTCAAGAGTGTTCAAAGATATTTGTTTTTCTTCGCTCTCATCCTTGCTATTAACAACTAGATGTCTGTTTGGTGAGAAATCTTCTTTAAGCTCTAACAGAAATGAATCGAGGTCTCTTAGTGAATCAGATAAATGGTTCTTCAGGGAAAGGATGTTTTTGTTCTCCTTTCTTAAGAATTTCTCAAGCTCTTTACGCGAAAGATTCTTGATGAAATTTGCAAACTCAACTTGAAAACCTCTGCTTTCTTCGATGGTTTTTGACTTAAAAAGAATCACAGGTTTGTTTCCAATTCGATATTTAAGCATCAAACGTTTTCTATATTGACTAAGTAATACGGCCAGAAAAGCTCGCTCCAAAGGATCCTGACTATCGAATACTTCAACAGTAACTTCCTTAGAGTACCCGTCCTTCCTAAATTCTCGCAAGGGATAATCAAACAATATCTTGTCACTGTACTTTGAATAGATTGAGGAGTTCTCCAAATCCATAGTGGCTGTAAATTCTAGAAGAATATTATCTGGATTAGATTTAAAGATTTTTTCAACGGTTGTTTCCCAATTATCTCCCTCAATAGCCAGTTGAATCGCATCACTCTCAGATAAACTTCTGCTTTTTCGTTTTGTTTGCACATTTATATGATGTGCTTCATCTGAGATTAAAACAATTTTCTTGGACTTAACGTCTTCCACTGAAAATCCATTCTCACGTGGCATAGATATCTGACTATGAAGATCCTGGATCGTTGTAAAAAGAATATTGATACTGTCCTCATTAGAATCAGAAAATGATTGGACCTCTCGTATTGAAACGACATTGTTTCTGATAGAGATTGTGTTATTGAATAAGTACTTTGAAGACGCCTCATTTAAGAAATTCTCTTTGGTCTTTCGAATAATGTTGGTGCTGTTAACAAAAAAAAGAAAATTTCGATAACCCTGAGCGTATAACTCCATCATAACACCGGCCATTACGAGTGTTTTCCCTGATCCAGTGGCCATATGAAACAACAATTGCGGATTATATTTGTTCTTGCCGGGGAAATCTTCTTTCAAATAGGTGATGAAATACCGAAAAGCATTATTCTGGTACTCACGTAGTGGAAACTTTGGATTCAAATTGCTACTAATACTGAGAGGTATTTGTGTTCGTTTGATATTTCGTGCGCCAAATTCGAGATCCAAAATCTCAAAAAGTTTTTTCTCGTTAGACATCATAAGAATCTCCGAAGAATTGCTTATTGAGTTCTATCGTACGCGCGTCTATTCCATAGTCTGAATCGTCTATTTCCGAGTAAGGAACATAAAGCATATTGTTATCCAATGTATCCAGCAAGAATTTTTTTATGTCTGCGGTTTCTAAATCTACTAGTTGGGGTGATACCCGCGAATCTAGACCAGATACTCGCAATCCAAGAAAGGCTTTTTGCTGCATTTCGTTCCAAATAGCTATCAAACTAGGTTTTGAGTCCTCATTTTTTATCCGCGTGACATACACTTGATTTAGCTCCATTAGCTCAAGATAAACAAAATCAGAATGATACCCAAAGTGTCTAATAGCCCTCTTAACTCTTTCTTGTGTCAGGCTCTCGACATAATTCATTTGTTCAATAAGTACGAAAAGTCTATTACCGCCATCTTCCTGATTGAGCTCCATGGTTGCCTGAGCCGTCGTGCCAGAACCAGCAAAATAGTCAAGTACGACAGCATTTTTATTGTCCACGATTTTCAGCAAGTGTTTGATCAATTTAACCGGTTTTGGATAACTAAAAACTTTCTTTATCTCTGGGAAAAGAAGCTTTAAATCTTTTGTTCCGTCACTATTGGAAGCAATACTGTCAAGCATTGCATTTGGAATAATCCCTTTTTGAATGATTTTGCCGTTTTCATCATAAATGAGTTGTCCCTTATTTTCATACAGATAGATTTTGTACTGGACTCTCCACTTCCCATTCTTGTCTTGTGAAAAGACAATGCGATTATCCTCATTACGTTCATCGAAAGTCTCTTTATTGCATTTCCATTGGTAATCCTTCCCCAATAGGATGCTTCCATCTGGACAGACAATGTCGTGATGTAATCCCTTGCTATCTTGTAGAGAGGAATCGTGTAAATTCTTTAGTGAGTAGGGTCCATGTGTTTCATACTTTTCGTCTTTAAACTCATACTTCTTTAACTGCTCCTCATTGAAATCCAGCTTCTTTAATGCAGATACATTGCCGTAGCAAAGAATGTACTCGTGATCCATCGCAATTCCTTCGGAGTCATTTCCGCCACCTGCTCTTTTTTTCCATATGAAGTTGGTAATGTACTTTTCTACACCAAATACTTCATCACACAACATTTTTAGGTAATAAACACCCTCATCATTTGTACTAATGAAGATGACGCCTTTAGCGGAGAGAAGTTTTTTCGATATTTCAAGTCGGTTCTTCATGAATGTTAACCACGTAGAAAGCTTGAAATTTGAATTATAGGAAAAAGTGTCACTACCTTTATTGCCATCGAAATAATAGGGCGGATCTATGTAAATAACATCAACTCTAGAGCCATAACGTACTTTGAGGGTGTGAAGTGCCAGAAGATTATTGCCTTTAATTATTAAGTTATTATTCTTAGATAGATCAATTTCTGATAGTCGATTTTCTTCTGAACCATTTTTTGTACAATTCCCAAAAACTTTTGGACTTAATAGACGGGTTATTTGCTCGGGTGCCAGAGTTTCATTCCAAAAAATTTCGCTACGTTTCGCATCTTCTGCGTCTTGGCCTCCTTCAAGCAAGCAATCTTTGTATGGCCAATTTAAGACCACTCTGTTATCGTCTTTAATGTAATGTTCATCTGTAGACAGACCAATATTAATCTGAAATTGAGTATAACTATCGGGCAGGAAATCTTTATTTAGAATGAGTTTTTGAAACTTGACTTTATCGAAAATCAAATATCCATGGCTTCGCTTGAAGAACTGGCGGGAAATGTTCTCATTAGAAGCAAGAAGATCGAGGAGTGTTTTGTCCATTGTAAGTGCGGATTCAACGACAATGTCTCGAGAAATTCTTCCAGCAATAACATAACTTGGCTCTTTAGCCAACAATTCCGTTAATTCATCTAACAAATTTTGCAATTGATTTCTCCCGTGTTCAATTTTGCGAGTTCTCTGCCAATTTCAAAAGATGTAGGCGTATTTGCTCTTCATCCTCTAATTTAAAGTGTATTTTGCTTATTGCCTGGTCATAAACTACACCAAAAGGTGAATTTTTCATGCTTTCATTGTTTGGCATGCATGGATCTTCTTCTGTTCCATCGGCAACGATAATTATTAGTAACGGCATCTGTTTACTGTCCGAGATGCGAAGTACGCGACCAAGCCGCTGAATTATTTGCAAACGCCGCCTGCTAGCGCCGGCAAATACGCCTGTGCTTAATTCCTCGATATCAACTCCTTCATCCAGTGCTTTAGGAGACAAGAGGGCGCTTATGCTTTGGTTTTTGAGTTTGCGAAAGATAGTCTCTCGCTCAGATTGAGGAACCTCAGCACTAATCACTTCCGAATCTAGTCCTCGCTCCTTAAATATAATCTGAATATTCCTGGCAGTTGCAACCAAATCTGAGAAAACTATTGTGTTACCTCTTGTTTTAATAAAGTCAGTGACCAACCGAATTGCACCTGCCTTGGAGTTTGCTTCCCGAAGATATATATCAGATTCTTCAAATGCGCTTTCGTACTCTTTTATCAAACTTGAATGCAACCCCTTGGAGTTGAAAATTTCTATAGCTCGATTCAATGTATCTGGATTGTTGACAATGTTTCCCAATATAAGCAACTGATCCTTGGCATTTTTCATGCGGATATAAGCGGCGGTATAAAGGCGAGCAATTTCTCTTTCCAATGGGACACCAATTGTTACCAGATTGTAAGGTGAAATGACCTTATCCTTCACGGCACGCGTAAAGTCATATCTATAAATGGGATCGCCACCAAAGAAATTAGCGAGTACCGGATATCGACCCTGTGGTGGTTCTAGAGTGGCAGTTAAACCCAGCCTGCGGGTATAGCTGCTTGAGAGCATTTCTTGTGAAGCTTCACTCGTATAATTGTGGACTTCGTCGGCAATTATGAGCGACTTGACACCTTCTGCGGGGTTAAACGCAGGATTTTCACGCAAACTCTTAGCGACAGCTACGGTGATGGTTCCTGGAGTAATTTGTCCGGCATTTCGAACATAGTCACCATCCGTGTTTCCTATTGTGCGGATTTTCGCACCCGGTGAATCCCAAAGAGTTAAGAAGTACTGTTTTATCCATTGTTGTTGTAAAACTCTTGTAGGCACAACAATTACTACGGCATATCCCTCGTCCATCGCTTCTAGTGCGGCCATTACGCCCAACATCGACTTACCTGAGCCTGTTGCCGCTTCAACTATTCCATGTCGGCCGTGCGAAACCCACGCATTGAAAGCTTCCTTCTGCCAGGCACGAGGCTCTCTGCGACCTAGTAGCTTTGCAAGGTTGGGTTTATTTTCTATCGATAAGGGAAGCGACTCAGAGACTATTGCTTCCATGCTGATTGCCCATGAAATGTCCCCCACCTCTGGAAACATCTTTTCAGCATGAAATTCACAGGTACGCTCTCGATGATTGCTACAGCTAAGCGTCTTCCAAGTCCCCAAGCCTTCAAATCTACCGATAGCTTCTCTGCAAAACCAGGATTCCTCTACGCGTGACTGGCTTGCCTTTGATATTCGACTTTGTTTTGGTGCACCTTCTCTAACTAAGCGATGAAGCTCAAGATTGTCTAAAGCGCTGTATCTTGGAGTTAGTGCAATGCCTTGCGAGAGAAATTGTTTTCTATAAACTTCAGGCGAGTATTCCGAGTCTCTTTCGTAAAGCTTATATACCCACTCAGCAACATTCTCATTCAATACATAAATCAATAAGTGGGCCGCCTGATCATCATTCTCGGCCGCTAATAGTGCAAGCTGTAGAGCTTCTTCTCGTCTATCCTCTCTGATCAGAACTTTTGCAAGCTCGCGCTTTGCTATGGAGTCATCGGAAGAAGATGCAGCCAATTCCAGTACTTGACGATCTATGGCTGAGTCAATGTTGATTTCAACAAAAAGTGAAGCAGCGCTTGCGTCTTTGAATTCTATAGCCCTCTCTAAATAGTGGTTAATCTCACTTAACGGTGCTAGTGCAGCAACGAGATGTTTAGCAATTTTCTCCAAGTAGTAAGGCTTCTCTATTTTTTCAATTTTGTCATAATTGATCAAACCATGACCATTCAATTTAGAGAGAAAAAGGCGAGAGATCGGCACCTTAAATTTACCCGTTGGTTCTTGATCCTTAACCTCATTATAAAGATCTATCCCTTCGTCAACTTTGCCAATGTTGATTAATTCGGCTGCACACCCTGCTAGTAGAGAACTATCAGAAATCTTTTTGTACCCGTGTAACTCCACGATTAATTCAAAATTATTTGTAGTTTTCGATGCTAGCAGCAATGATTCGAAATCAGATTCGGAAAGTTCATCTAATGCTTTCTCCTCCATTTTCTCGATGAATTGCTGCCAAAGTTTATTTGAAACCAAATAATTAGTAACCGTCTTAAAGAGTTTTGGATCACTTTGTTTATATTTTTTGGCAGCAGAAATTAGTGAACCTGGAACGTCATTTGGTTGATTATCAAGAATTGTCTTAAAAGCTTCCTCTGTATATCCCCCATTATGGAATGACTGAGTTGTCACATGTGAAAGTTCACTTGGTAGCGCTTTGCTGACTTGGGCGCTATCCGCTCGCAAATAGTGACCAATATGTAAAAACAATTTGAGCGCTTCAGGGTCTCCGGTTAAGGCTTTGGTCTGAACAACTGCTGACGTGAGAAATGCAGTGTTTGTTTGTAGGTCCGCGGCCAAATCAGACAAATTATCAAAACGTTCAGGTAATTTTTCATAAGCAGATTTTAGTCGCTCTAACCAGTTACCGATTTTTCGGTACTTACAAGATACCAATAAAAGTTCTGGACTTGAGGTGTTGTCTAGGTACGGAATGATAATTTTAACTAATTCAAAATTTAGACTTTCAGGATCTACAAGAACTTTTTCTACTGATATCTTCACCGAATTTTCAAATTCTTGGTTCTCCGACATTGGGAGATTTGCAAGAACGTTCAGAATTTCAATCTCGGAATATGATTTTCCTTGTAAGGCATGAAATGCTACAAATCTATCGATGCTTCCCAAATCTAAGTGTCTATTTCCAGAAATTGAAATCAATTCCTTCTTAAACGTTATCTGCCTATCCCATAGGAAGTTGCTAAATTCTTTTACGCCTGAAATTGATAAAGCTACCATGACTTCTAAGGCACTCTTTCGAGAATCAACCTCCCTGATGCACTCAATCTCTGACGCATCATCTTCAAATTTGATACGCCGCTCATGCCAATCGCTGAGTATTTTTCGATTAGTAAAGTTTGGATTATGAAGAGTTTGGTAACTTAGTTTTTCTAATTCGCTGACCCAATTCTCCTTCGTACCCATTAATTGTCCCACTTCATTCTGATTGCGAATTCAGCAATATTCCAAGAAAGAGAAGTTCTACCACCACGCAATTGTGACCCATCCTCGACTTTAATATCTAGGGTTTGAAGGATGTTCCGGCCTTTATGAAAAATGGGATTGCTCAACGTGACTTTAACTTTAGATTCGATTCGTACCCCGCTTGCGCAATCAGGATCACACTGATTTTCTGAATAGACCCCTACTCCACTGGCGCTATTCGTTGTCCAAGAGTTCCATCTGATTTCAGTGACCAGCCACCCCCCATCGGCACAGGTCAGCAAAATTGTTTTTGGTCGTTGCTCGGCAAACTCGCAATTGTAGGTCCAGGCCTGATCGGGTTGTTTAGCTATCTGCGAGGACAATGGGTTCACTGTGGAAAGGGCTTCTTTACTAGTGCTCTCGAGGGACTGATCCGTTTGTTGAATGTTGACTAGCATCACTGCAAGTGCGGCGGATAGGAACACCGCACCTGCAGTGATGGCAACTCTGGATTTACTCACCCTTGATGGTCTCTTCCAGGGTCTTAATTCGGCGACGGATCTCGTCGGCTTCTACGACTCGACCCTTAGTGGTCAAGATGTTTGCTATCTCTTTCTCAAGCTCAATTGTCAGTTCCCAGTCTGTGTCAATTGAATTGGCATTGATTGAGAGTGCGTTGTGTAAAAGTTCTTCTGCTTCATCGAGTTCGGCAAGTAAGACTTTGGCGCATCCCAGGCGATACTTTGCCCAGGTTTCTAAACATCTGTTCTGTGATGTGATTGCAAAGTCCAGGCCTTTTTGGGCATGTACTGTTGCTTCAACACCATTTTTAAGTTCTATGTAACAAACTGCTAGATATTCATCGCAGTGGTAAACCTTTTCAGGTTCTTTATCCTTCTTGAAGTATTCACGTGCCTTGGTCAGGTACGGAATCGCTTCTGGATATCTTTCCAACCTCATCAATGCAAATCCGACGTTGTAACTGTCGATTCCCATTGTCCAGTCTGATAGATCTGGATCAACTTCTTGCATTGCTTT
>Ga0164292_10005650_pt1 | contig 10241 bp, 8 predicted proteins | sample GEODES117metaG_FD_111486 | JGI IMG/M metagenome (GOLD analysis project Ga0164292, IMG submission 111486) | Eutrophic lake water microbial communities from Lake Mendota, Wisconsin, USA - GEODES117 metaG | ecosystem: Environmental > Aquatic > Freshwater > Lake | place: USA: Lake Mendota, Wisconsin... | reverse complement strand
GTTTCGACTTCGATGGCCAACAAGCGGGCAGCCTGCCCAATCTGAGGCCCACCACCGGCCAAGCTCATCACCCTGGCCACCAGTTCCCGGGCGTCGGCGGCCTCGCGCAGGCGTGCGGCGGCCAGGGCGGCGGCATAGAGCACCGACAGACTCTGCTCCCGGCTCGCAGAAGCTGGGAGCCTGCGCGCTTGCTGCAACTGGGCCACCATGGCGTCCGGCCCGGCCTCGCTGAGTACCCGCGCGCGGCCGGCCATCATCGCGTGCCAGGCGGCGCTGGGCAGGTTGCCGGGGCGTGCGGCCGGGGCTGACTGGGCTTGGGTGCGGGTGCGGGCATCGGCAATGCGCTCGGTGGTCAGCGGGTGCGAGCGCAAATAGGGGAAGGAGCCGTTGTCGTTGAAGCGGTTGGCCTGCTGCAGCTTCTCAAACATGGCGCTGGCGCCCTCGGCGCTGAAACCGGCTTCGGTCATCACGCCAAAGCCCACCCGGTCGGCCTCGCGCTCCATGTCGCGTGAAAAATTGAGCTGACCCTGCATGGCCACCGCCTGCCCGCCGACCAGAGCCGCATTGGCCGCGTTGGTGCTGCGGCCGGCGGCCAGCACGCCCAAAATCATGGCGGCGACCAGCCAGGGCGTCTGGTTTTGCTGCTGGGTCAGCATGCGGGCGATGTGGCGCTGCGTCACATGGCTGAGCTCGTGGCCCATGACCGCCGCCAACTCGTCGGACGAGCCTACCGCCGCAATCAGCCCGGTGTGCACGCCCAGGTAACCGCCAGGCAGCGCAAACGCATTGACGCTGCGGTCGCGCACCAGAAACAGCTCCCAAGCAAAACGCTCCTGCAATTCAGCGCTCAGATCGCCGCGCAAACGCGCCGCTTTCACCAGCGGCTGCCAGACCGCTTGCAAATAGTCGCCCAGCACCGCGTCGTCGACCAAGTCCGGATCACGGTAGATGCCGCGGGCGATGCGGTCGCCCAGACGCCTTTCGCTGGCGATCGACAGATCCACCCCATCGCCCAGCGCCGGCAAGCCCTGCGGCACGCCGCCCGGTTGCGCCGGGGCCAGCGTGCTGTGCAAGGCCATCAGCAAGGCGGCCAGGCCGGCGCGCCAGCGGGGCTTGAAGGAAGAGCGGCTTAGGGTCACATCAGTCTCTGGAGTGCGGCTTGCAGGAGGTGCATCTTATGATCGCAGGTCTTTGTAAAGGAATCGTTTCGATGAGCTCCTCCAGCGGCCTCACCCATTTTGACGCACAAGGCCAAGCCCATATGGTCGACGTGGCGGCCAAGGCGTCCACCCACCGGGTGGCAGTGGCCGCTGGCCGCATCCGCATGCAGGCCGCGACCTTTGCGGTGATCGAGCAAGGCACCGCCCGCAAAGGCGATGTGCTGGGCGTGGCCCGCATCGCCGGCATCATGGCCGCCAAGAAAACCAGCGAACTCATCCCCCTGTGCCACCCGCTGGCCCTGACCCGGGTGGCGGTCGAATTCCAGACCGACGCAGCCGCCAGCGCCGTGAACTGCCAAGCCACCGTCGAAACCGTGGGCCCCACAGGCGTGGAGATGGAGGCCCTGACCGCCGTGCAAGTCGCCCTGCTGACCATCTACGACATGTGCAAAGCGGTGGACCGCCGCATGGTGATTACCGATGTCAAGCTGCTGGAGAAGCACGGGGGCAAGAGTGGGAGTTGGGTGGCGGGGGAGTGACCACTCACAAGTCAACGACTCAGCCTGTCTGACTCAGGAGGTTTGCTCCATTTCTGCTCCACTGGAGAACAGGAATGGCTTCGTTCAGCTACCGTGGTAACCGCTGGCAGGTGCGGGTTCGCCGCAAAGGTCACCCCACCGAGACGCGTAGCTTTGCAACCCGGCAGGACGCCGAGAAGTGGGCCAGGGCGTTGGAGGCGGACATGGACCGCGGGGTGTATGCACCCGTTGGGGAGGCTCAGCGCATCACCCTTGGCAACCTCATCGAGCGTTACCTGATCGAGGTCACCCCAACCCTCAAGGGCGCGAAAGAAGACACCATCAGGCTGCGGGCATTGATGCGGCACCCCATGTGCAAGCTAGTCTTGACAGCGCTGACACCCACTTGTATCGCCAAGTTCCGCGACGAGCGGCTCCAGCAAGTCAGTTCCAGTACGGTGATCAGGGACCTTGCATGCCTGTCGGCCATCATCAGCCACGCTCGGCGCGAGTGGGCTATCAACATCGAAAACCCGGTCAGCCGGGTGCGCAAGCCCTCGGCCCCGGCTGGACGCGACAGGGTCCTCACCACTGCGGAAGAAGCACGGCTGCTTGACGCATTGCGCCCAACAGGTCGAAGAAGCCCATGGCTGTATCCGCTGGTGGTCCTGGCTCTGGAAACCGCTATGAGGCGGGGAGAACTGCTCGCGCTTCGTTGGGACGACGTGAGCCTGGCGAAACGCACTGGCACCCTCCATGACACGAAGAACGGCGAAGGGCGGGTCGTCCCCCTGTCCACTCGCGCTCTGGAGGTCTTACAGGCGCTCCCTCGCAGTATCACGGGCCAAGTGATACCCATGACCCCATTCGCTGCTTGTGCGGCCTTTGAGAGGGCTACGGGGCGTGCCGGAATCGAGGGGCTTAGGTTTCACGACCTTCGCCATACTGCGATCACGCGAATGGCCGCTAAGCTGCCGAACGTGATTGAGCTGGCGGCTGTGTCGGGGCACAAGAGCCTGCGCATGCTTCAGAGGTACTACCACCCGCGGGCAGAGGATTTGGCCAGAAAGCTTGGGTGAAAAGTAAGCCCTTCACTTCATGGCATGCGCACAACCAGCACCGGCCCATCGACATCAACCCTGGACGAAACAAACAAATTTCACATAGTGAAACTTCTAAGTGATTGAATTTATTGGTATTTTTGAAACTGACTCTTGCTCTGACCGCGCCAAACCCGACTGTAGATGAAGGGATGGCTTCAAGGGCCAAATTGGCAGGCTGACGCCGCACACAGCCGGGGGCTCAAGTTCTGATCTTCTGCATTAGCTTCGCGTTGACAGGGTAGACGTCATTTCGACGTGCCTCTTCAGGCAACGCAGCCCTTTCCCAGCTCGTAAGCCACGAGATCAGAAACCGGTATTCGTTCAGGTGAGCCATCAAAGTTGCCATCAGGTCCTGGTCAGAGGCCCCGGCAGACACAAGCCCAAGAAGCTCCCCTGTTGGACGGTCGATCGACGGGCCCTCGAAGCCAGCTTTACGCGAAGAAGTGATCCGGTTCCTCATGACGGTCTCGTAACCGGCGGACATCACCTCTCTGAGTTGATTCTCTGACCTGCCCCCCACCAGCCGTACCAGCATAAATTTCGTGAAGTCCGTCAACCAGGAGAATGACGGACATGAAGAAGAGCAAATTTACCGATGAGCAGATCATTGGCTTTCTGAGGCAGGCCGAGGCCGGAATGCCGATCAAGGAGGTCTGCCGCAGCTCGGTCAGCTCGAGCTCCACATGCACCGTGTCTCCCACAAACAGCGGGGCGCAAAACTGCCATTGCTCGAGCCCCAAGGCCAGCGCCTGGCGCGCACCGACGGCGGGAAAGCGGGTGGCCAGACCCAGCGCGAGCAAGACCCCATAGCCGCCCTGAAACACCCGGGCCCCCGCCGCACTGGCGGCCGCGTAACGGGCGTCTGCATGGATGGGGTGCCAGTCGCTCGAGAGCATGCAGGCCAGCCCCAGCTCGGACTCGGTCAGCGTGCGGGCATCGCTGCGCCAGCGCTGGCCCACACGAGCTCGGGTCAAATCCAGCAACTGCGGCTCAGTGCGCCCGTTTTGCACTCCATGCCTCCCTCGCCCGTGCGTGTGCAGCAGCTCTTGCCGGCTGCTGTCCTTGGGCTCGAGTGTGACATGGGAGTTCGAGGGCAGTGGAAATCGGCGCTGTCGTCAGCGTGACAAGCGCTCCTGGCCCCCGGGCCCGCAAGCGCAGCAAATTGCAAAGTGGCGCCCCCACCAAGACGCCGCGCGCTGGCTTGTCGCGCGGATTGACGCAACGCTTGCCAAGCGTGGCAATCCAAAAAAAGTCGATTAATCAGAGGCTTATGGATCGCCACGTCCCGCCACGTCGCTGCGCTCCTCGCGATGACGGGTTTTGCAGACCTTCCCTTGGGCAGACCCTGTAGGGAGCAAGGAGGAATTGTTTTAGACTGTCGCCGCTTTTGAATCAAGACACCTTATTGAAGGGTGTCTGTGGCCACGCTCTCGTGCTCCCCAAGCAACCATGAAGGCGATCGTGAGCCACTTTGCCCGCCAGATGAATTGAGATGGAACCCGGGACGGGCAATTGGATCGATAAAGAACAGCACAGAGCTCAGCACCGATGTTGTTTCCGACGCTTGAATACGCTGTTTTTTTCCTGGTGGCGCTAGCCATGGCCTGGTCGCTCAATGGTTTCCTCAAGGCCCATCTGATCTGGCTGCTCCTTTCGAGTTATTTCTTTTACGCCTACTGGGAGCCAGATGACCTCAAGATTCTGGTCTCGGTATCGCTGCTGGCCTGGTTTTTTGGTCATCGCATTTACGTGAGCACCGGGCCGTCTGTGAAACTCGCTTATCTCTGGGCGGGCTCGCTGAGCTTCCTCATCATCTTGGTGTACTTCAAATACACGGGTTTCTTGATGACCCTGCTGCCGCCGCAGTGGCTCGGGGCCAGCAATGCGCAAGCCCTTGCGTATATCAATCCCAGCCTACCGCTTGGGATCAGCTTTATCGTGTTTCATGCGATATCACTGCTATTTGATGCCTACCGGGGAAAGCTGAGCAAGGCGCCAGGCGTGGTGCAGGTGCTGGTCTATATCTCCTTCTTCCCCCAATTGATTGCAGGCCCGATCCTGCGTGCCGCCCAGTTTCTGCCGCAATTGGATATCAGGCGATCTTTGCAACACATCAAAATCACCCGAGGACTGATCCTGATCAGCATCGGCCTGGTGCAGAAGGTGATCATTGCAAACTACCTGGGCACCTCTTTGGTCGATCCGGTTTTTTCAAGCTCGGGCTCCGAGGGCAGGGCGCTGCTGGCGGTGTATGGCTATGCCATTCAGATTTTTTGTGACTTTTGCGGTTACACCAATATCGCAATCGGCTGCGCCCTGCTTTTGGGTTACCGGTTCCCGCTGAACTTTCGAAATCCCTACTGCGCAGTCAATATTCAGGATTTCTGGCGGCGCTGGCACATCACCTTGTCCACCTGGCTCAGGGATTACCTGTACATCACCATGGGTGGGTCTCGCAAGGGTTTTGCCCTCACCCTGGTGTTTCTCTTCATCACGATGCTGCTGGGCGGGCTTTGGCATGGGGCAGGCTGGCAGTTCGTGTTCTGGGGTGCATTTCACGGCCTGTTGCTGGTCGCCCACCGAATCTGGATGCTTTTCACGGGTGATTCTTTTGAGCGTGTGCGCCGCAGCAGGCTCTGGCGCTGCATCTCCGTCATCATCACGTTTCACTGCGTGTGTGTGGGCTGGATCTGGTTCAGGGCGGCCGACTTTTCCCAAGGCCTGGCCCTGTTGGGCAATATCATCCACGAGGTATCGAGCCTCAGCGCGTTCGATGGCGCCGAGTTTCTGGCGGTATCGGCCATATTGGCTGGGTTGGCCATGCAGATGCAGTCCCTTGCTTCGCGGGCACGCATCGAAAGGTGGATTGGGCGTCGATCCTGGATCATTCAGGGTGTGCTGTTTGGCGGGGTGCTGGCCCTCATCGAGTCCTTTGCTCCCATCGGCGTGGTCCCCTTCATTTATTTTCAGTTCTGAGATGGGCATGAGGCACTCCAGGGTCTCAGGGATCGGAGATATCCGCAGCTTGGCCGCGGCGCTTGCCAGCCTGGTGGTCACAGGGCTGTGCCTGTCGGCGTCAGCGATTGAGTCCTGGGCGCACCGCTTGCCGGTCAACGAGGGCTCCTCTGCACGCGAGGCGTTCATCCATCTCACCGCCGGCTGGGCCGACACTGTTCGGCCCTCGGGGCTTTTGGCCCCCAGGCAGGCGGTGATGGACTGGCGTGTCGGATCCAGCGACGCGGCCCAGGGCACGGCCGGCCTTGTGGCCGTCAGCGCCGCACCGGCTGCCGCCAAGGCGACAGATGCGCGGCAGCCGCCTGAAGCGGCCGATCTCAAGGCCGGTGCGCCTGCGGTGCCGCCCCGCATCGAGGGCGCCCAGGTCGCATTGGTGGGCGACTCCATCATGGCCGTCGGCTTGGGCCCCAATCTGGCCAGGGAACTCAGGGCCGCCGGTGCCCGGCAAAGCATCCGGGCCTACCGCTCTGGGGCCGGCTTGGCCAGACCCGATTATTTCAACTGGATGGTCGAATACCCGCGCTTGACCGCCGGCGCCAAGCCTGACCTGATCATTTGTGCAATTGGCGCGAACGACGCCCAGGGCTTTCAGGTCGGGGACAAGGTGTACAAATTCGGGCAGCCGGCCTGGATCGAGGCCTACCTGGGTCGGGTCGAATCATTCCTGGAAATGATGCAGGGCCAGGACATCACGGTCTATTGGCTGCTCATGCCGCGCATGCGAAGCCCGACCTTCGACAACAAGATGCAGATGCTCAACGATCTGGTCGTCAAGCGCTTTTCGGGCCGGCCCCGCTTGCACTTCATCGAGTCCGACCCGATCCTGGTCGACTCCAGTGGCGCGCGCTATCTGGAGTACGTGACAGACGCGGGCGGGAAGCTCGGTCGAATCCGGGCCGAAGATGGCATCCATCTGACCGACCTTGGCGGCAAGCGCCTGGCCCAGGGCGTCGTCAAGGCGATTCAGCGCCCCGGCCTTGCGGGGCATGTCCACACCAGGTGAGCCGGCGGGAAGGGCGAGCCGTCAGAAAACGCGCCCAGATGCCTGAGCTGTGCGGAGTCGGCGAACAGCCATTGCGGTGGTTCCTGGCCGTCCCGCAGCCCATCGAATGCGCCGGTGATGATTTTCCAGTGCCCATGGAAGTCCAGCACATTGAGCGACGGGTTTGAGGCGATGGCGTCCTGTGCCAACAGCACCGTCTCGGGCAAGGGAGCATCGATATCGGGCAGGTCGTACCTGGGGTCGGGTGCGCCGGGCATGCCATGCATGGACCTGATGACCTGCGTCCCGCTCGTGCCCGCCGGAAAAAGAACCAGCGTCTTGTTGCGCCGGCGCTGGCTGCAAATCGCATTCCAATACGCATAGGCCGTGGGCACCCCAATGGTGGTGTCTTCAGAGCCTGTCATCAGGATCATGGGAATGGACAGCGGCAGCTGAGCCGGCGATCGTTCCACCATGCTGCGGGCGCCACGATGGACGTGATGCGCATCGCCCGGTGCGCTGAGCAAGAGAGCATAGGGCTGCGGGAGCTGGCCTTTGGCGGCCCGAGCCGCCAGATTGACGGCCATCGAGGCGCCCATCGAGAAACCGAAGTACAGGGCCTTGCCCTGGCGCACCAGGCCTGGCCGCTCGCGCTCGAGCCACTCGAGGGCCGCCTGCAAGCTCTTGTCTGCCCGGGACGTGATCGTTTGGGGGTCGTCCTCAGCGTCCCTCTGGTAGACCGGGTAGAGCACCACGCTGCCGCGCAGTACCAAGTGATCGATCAGGGCGCCAAAGTTCTTGGGATTGGTGCCCTGCCAGCCGTGCAGAAAAATCACCAGTGGCAGGTCTTTGGCCGACGCCTCATGCGGGGCAAAAATATAGGAGCGCTGCGCCCCGGTCCCCACCGCGACGATGCGAACCGCCTTGTGCCGCTCGGCAGCCTTGTAGGCTTGTGGGCTGTAGGGGTCTGCCTGGGCTGGCTCACCCGGATTTTGGGCCAGGGATGCGCAGGGCCAGAGAGGGGCCAGGCCAAGCAGGCAAACCGCTGTCAGCGCCCTGCGGGTCAAGGTCAGCAGCCGGGTGCGGATCGATGCGCAAGGGGCTTGACAGCCTGGCTTGCGAAGGGCGTGGAGGGTGTTCATGCGATGCGGGAGGCGATGGGTTCGGGATGGGGCTGGGGCGCAGGTGCTCTTGGGTGCCCGGCGTGGGCCAAGGGCTCATCCGTCAGCTGGCGATCAGCCCTGATGGCCAGCGGCCCGCTCAAGGCGCTGGGCTGTTGACGCTGGGATGAGCGGGCGCCCCTCGCTGGCCACGAGCTGACCCGTCCCTAGAGTCCGTAGTGCCGATCCAGCCTGAGCCGATCCGAGGACGCCGCAGTATAGGTGGACGGCGCAGCGGCATTCAAGGGCCGGTTCATCAGCACGTCCAGAGTCGAGTGAGCCTTCGCGCCAATGGCCGGCCTGGCGGCAGAGGCCCGATCGTCGCGGGCTGCCTGGGCTGCAGTCTGCTCGAACAGGGGTTGCAGCCGTTTGCTGATGGCCGCGTAACTGCTCGGATGGTATTTGTCGCTGGTCTGGAACTCGCTCAGGTCGAGTGTGCCGTCGCCATGCTCCCGGGCAATGCTCTGAACGATCCGGCTCGCTCTTGGGTCGTAGGGGAGCACCCAGATGTACTGTTTGGCCTGCATCGTCGAGCGGATCTCGGCCACTTGGTCCGCAACCTGCTTGGCAGCCCTGTCGCCACCGGCACCCAGGCTGGCCAGATCGTTGGTGCTGACCGAGATCACGGCAATGTCCGAGCCTTGCACACCTGGGTTGCCGCGCACCGCCTTGAGGATTTGCGAGCTGTTGAGGCTGCCGCTGGCCTGCACCGCGAATTTCGAATCCTGATGGGCTAGGGTATTGCCCCTTTCTGACAAGACGGGCGCGATCTGGCTGCGCTTGAGCAGAGATATTCCAATGCCCAGGGCGATGCTGTCTCCCACCACCGCAATCTTTGGCGAGGCCCGAGGGTCCTGACCGGCTTGACCATGAGGGCCGGGCCAAGGTTGGGGTCCGGCCGGTCGGACGAGGGCTTGCCGAGGATCTGCCTCGCCCAGCCGGGCCGCATCCTTGGCTGCCGTGTTCAGCTCACCCGGGCTGACCGCTCGCTGGGCGGCGGCCGAGTCAGGTGGGCGGCTGGCCTGGGGGGGGGCGATGGTGGCCAGTCGGCTGCTTCCCGGCGCTGGGGCGCGATCGAGCGGCGCGGCGATGCGAGACGGCGCTGGGGTCTGCACAGGCGCCTGCACATGCGTCTGCAAATTCGACAGATCGATCGTCTGCCCGGGAAGGATTAGGTTCGGATTGGCGATGCCATTGTCCTTGGCGATGGCCAGCGCAAGCCTGAACATCTGCGATGCAGGCAGGCCCGAATGGGTCACGCGCAGGTGCCGGGCGACGATGCCCGACAAGGTGTCCCCTGCACTGACCTGCACCGTGCGGGCTCCACCGATCGGACTCGCATGCCCCTGAACCTGAGCCAGCGATTTGGCAAACACGCCGTCCCGCGCCGGCCTAGACGCGCCAGGCGCAGCGGCCCGGTCTATCGCGGGCGCTTGCAAGGTCGGTACTGGGTTGAGGGCTTGGGTCATGTCGATAGAGTGGGGCGGAGCAGGCCCGCTGGATTCTGCGGCTGTCGGATTTCTAACAGAGACCGGTTCTGCAAGAAAAGTGCCAGTCCTTCGCTCGCCGCAGCTGGCAAGTTAGGGATGGTCTGCATAAGTCCGCTTTGTCATTGCGAGCGAAGCGTGGCAATCCAGAAAACCTTGATCAATCAAAAGCTTATGGATCGCCACGTCGCTGCGCTCCTCGCGATGACGGCGTTGTGCAGACCCTCCCTAGGTCAACAGCGCCGCCGTAGCCACTTGCTTGCGCACTGTGCTCCATTTCTGCTCCAATACCCGCTCAACCAACTCGCAGATTGTGGAGTTCCTCAGAGGCATGCCTGGAGTAAGTTGTTGATTTTGTTGAAGCCCTGACCGCCGTCCAAGTCGCCCTGCTCACCATCTACGACATGTGCAAAGCCATCGACCGCGGCATGACCATCAGCGATGTGAAGGTGCTGGAGAAGCACGGGGGTAAGAGTGGGAGCTGGGTGGTGGGGGAGTAGCCACTCACAAATCAACGGCGGAGCCGACCATGAAGTCGGCACTGGCCAACACCATCAGGCTGACGGCCTTCATGCGTAGGCCCTTGCGAGGCTCAGCATGGCAAACGATAGCTGAGGCCTACCTTGAGCTGCAGGAAGCAACCAGACAGATGTTGTTCCGGAAGGTGGCAAACAGAGGGTAAAACACACTTCCGGAGCCTGTCCTGAATTTTGTGTGTGAGGCATAACATGTCAAAAAGGAGCATGTATGCCGAGCAAGACGAAGTTGAAGAATGCAGCCATTGCCGCGCGGTCGGCGGCGCTGCCCAAGATTCCT
>Ga0164292_10005647_pt1 | contig 10242 bp, 9 predicted proteins | sample GEODES117metaG_FD_111486 | JGI IMG/M metagenome (GOLD analysis project Ga0164292, IMG submission 111486) | Eutrophic lake water microbial communities from Lake Mendota, Wisconsin, USA - GEODES117 metaG | ecosystem: Environmental > Aquatic > Freshwater > Lake | place: USA: Lake Mendota, Wisconsin... | reverse complement strand
TTTTGCAAAGTCGAAAAAAAGTATCTTCCTTTTAGGTGCAATATTGAAGCTGGATTAGAGTAAACGGCTTCTCCGGGTTCAACACTTGCCACGCCGGCACCACCCGTAGCTAAAGAAACCGAGCTTTTGGTGGTCACTGCATTTAAAAAAAGTGGAACAGAAAACAAAAAGACGAATTTGAACATAAATTCATCATGCAAGACAAAAGCTTGAAGTTTCAACGGAAATTAAACTTATAAAACTAATTCTTTGTGCAAATTGAAATATAGTGTCCACACACGCGATCAAGTGCAGCATCACCGGTTTTCGTCATCAGCTCAGTGGCTAAATTTTCTTCGTTAATGCAGGCCTCGTCAGGCGCGTAAGAAACATAGTACGGATAGGGTCGAGCCACGCCAGCTTCAAACTTTTGATAAGCTTCAGTGGGGTAACAATCAAAGCCTGTGGGGATAGCACATAATCTTAAACCTCCATTGATATTCTGAAATCCTAATTGCCAACTTGAGGCAGGTAAAAGTTCACGAACTTTTTCTAGGCGAAGAGCAGTGAAATTACCCACAGCTAAGTTGCCTTGCATGGGATTGCAAAGGGGTTGTCTCGAGGCTTGATCGGCACCAACTCTGTTATCCAAAGCTGAAGTTTGAGGAAAATCTCGAGCACCACGTTTATTAGGACTCATAATTGGAATTTCGAAGCAAGACCAAGAATTCGGAGTGGCTCCATCAGAAACCAGATTCTGCGTTTTTAAGTCATACTCAAAAATGCCTTTTAAAGCTCGAGCCCCATGACCCATAAAGACCTGATTTGGGTTTGTCGATGTGGGATCCCGTGGGTGACCAAAATCTAATCTATAGCCCCGTCCGAAAGCATAAACTTGAGCAGCAGAATTAGAAGCAGGACCACGAATTAATTTTTTATTTGAAGGTTCAGAAAAACCAACAGTTAAATTAAAGCGACCGAAGCCCTGACAACCATTGACCACGCAAGATTTAAATCCTTGAATTGCAAGTAATCCACTCCAATAATCTGACCCACTTCCAAAATCCTGAGTAAAATTAAAATCAAATCGCGCCGTTGAAGAGGGGGCTCGTGCACTATAACCAACAAATGCATTACCTCGTCGACGGGCTGATTCCACCAAAGGTGTTAACCAAGAATCATGACTGAGGCCATCCATCTTACCCCAAGTTCCGTCAATGGATGTTCCTGTGTAAGTCGCTTGTAAATCACCTATGGATCGAAAAGCTGCTTGAACTTCAGCGCCTGGATTTGTTGTTTCAATCAATTGTTTATATTGAACATCTAAAACTTGGGGATTTCCTAAAATAGGAACCAACTGAGATGCAGCTGAAGCCATGAATTGAGGAGTCAACCGCGCTCCACCTCGGGTGCCGCCTGCCGTTGCTCGAATTGTGGAATAGCCAGGAGTTGTTCTAACGCTTGGGACACAAGAGTTGTAAGCAATCGCATCAAGGCCAACCTCAAACGCAATCGGAGTTGAATCTTTGGAAGTTGGAGTCACTCCACTGACGCTGAGAAGGGTATCCTCACCAGCTGTTTCGAAACCTGAACGACCACAATTTTGAAATGTGAATAGAACTAAAGATAGACCCATAAGAAGGCCAAACTGTCGATTCGTCATCCACTCCCCCGTCTTTTAATGCTAACACAGGTCAGCACTCGACTGCCATGAATCTCTTTCTTGTCTAAAAATGAAACGTTTGAGAAGAATGTTGAATGTCCCAAGTTAAGAAAGCCATCATCCCCGCCGCCGGTCTAGGAACACGTTTCCTACCTGCCACTAAAACGGTTCCAAAAGAGATGCTCAATCTTGTAGACGCACCTACAATTCTTTACGTGGTTGAAGAGGCCATCGAAGCTGGCATCGAGGACATTGTCCTGATCGCAGGTCGAGGCAAACACGCCATCGAAGATTTTTTTGATACTTCTTTTGAGCTTGAGGATAAACTCGCTCAAAACGGCCAACTTCATTTCCTGGACAGACTGTTAAAAATTAGAAATGTTGCCAACATCATCAGCATTCGACAAAAACAAGCCCTTGGACTTGGGCACGCCGTTTATTGCGCAAAACCTGTTGTTGGTAAAGAGCCCTTCGCTGTTCTTTTAGGTGATGAGATCACAATTGGAAATAAGCAAAATTTAAGCGTAACAGGACAGCTGGTGAAAAATTTTAATGATCATCAAGTGTCTTCAGTTTCTATTATGAAAGTTTCCGATCAAGACGTTTCCAAATACGGAATCGCTGAAGTTGAAAAGATTGATGAAATCAGAAACAAAGTAATTTCTTTGGTCGAAAAACCCAAGCCCGACCAAGTTAAAAGCCGAATGGCTCTTGCGGGTCGCTACGTATTTGACGCTCAACTTTTTGAAGAGCTCAAAAATGGGCAGCCCGGATTAAATGGTGAAATACAGCTGACAGATTCAATGAAAAGTCTGCTTCCTAAAAGGGGAATGCAGGCTCTCACATTTTCATCAAAAAGATATGATGCTGGCGATAAAATTGGTTATTTAAAGGCCACTGTTGAAATTGCAATTGCGAACCCCTCTTTGGAAGTTGAGTTCAAAGAATATTTAAAGCAACTAACCAACTCCTGGAGCACAAAATGAAATTAATTTTTCTGCTATTTGTTATCTCACCCTCACTTTGGGCCTACATTCCACCCACTCGTATGATTCTTCAAAGATTGTCTGAAAATTCAGGTACCGGCAGTTATGAAATTATCAAGGAAGTTAAATTTTCAAATCCAGAAGCCCCCACAATTAAGGAAACCTGGAAAATTGAAAACGAAAGAACCTTTAAAGTTACAGTCGAAGTTTTAAATTCGAATCCAATTCAAAAATTACAATATTTGTACACCGGCGGACAAAGGTACACTCAGAACGGAACTAAACGTGAAATCAGCAAGATGCCTGTTGAGCAAGCGGAAAGATTATTTCACTTTCGATCCCTAGAAAACTTAGCTGCTTATCTTACCAATTTGCAGGTTTTGACATCGGCCATTGGCAATCTGGATTTATCAAGACTTAATCGCACGCAAGGTGTTGTGAATTATGGACTGGGCAAAAAGTCAGATCCCGATTCAGAAACAAAGTTTCCTTATTTATGGATTGAACAAGATCGATTCGTGATTCGCAAATTAAGATTTGAAAGTGACGTCGAGCTCACGGCAGATTCCTTTCAGACTCAACCGAAAGGCCTTTATCATCCCGAGGAAATCAACGTGAAATGGAAAGAAAAATCAGCGCGGATTAAAACCTTAAGTGTTTCATTAAAAAAATGGCCGGCGGACACGTTTCAATTACAAAATCTTGAAAACAGCCAATCTTTTCTTCAAAGATTAAATCCTGATCAGACAACCACTGAGTTCTACTCGAGGTTTCGTTGACCCATCCTCATTACTGGAGAATCGCCGTAGAGGCTCCATTGCGTGAGCCTTTGACGTATTTATCTGAACTGTCGCTTGAAGTGGGTCAGTGGGTTCAGGTTCCCCTTGGCACAAGAAAAGCTCTTGGAGTTGTATTGGGTCAAGCCCCTATTTACGAGGGCGAAGTAAAAAGCATCATCGGTGTTTACCCCCAGATTCCCGCGATCGCCCAGCCATTTTTAAAATGGCTGCAGTGGCTATCAGAATATTATTTTTATCCACTTGGAAAGGTTGCCGAAATCTCTAGGCCCGCGTTAGATAAAAAAAATACCAATCGAATTTCGAAGAAAAAAGAAGTCGTTCCAACATTAACTTTGGATCAAGCCCCCCATCTGACTGAAGAACAAAAAAAATGTATCAACGAAATTCAATCTTATTCTGGGTTTCACACACATCTTGTTCACGGTGTAACGGGTTCCGGCAAAACTGAAATTTATCTTCACTTGTTACAAAAAACTCTCGAGCAGAATAAAACGGCGATTGTTTTAGTCCCAGAAATTGCTCTGACACCGCAATTGATTCAAAGATTTGCAGCAAGATTTGGAGACAAAATTGCTGCTTTTCACTCTCAGATGACGCCTCGGGAAAAAACCAATCATTGGTGGGATATTGTTGAAGGTAGAAAACAAATCATGATCGGTGCAAGATCGGCACTGTTTTGTCCTCAAGATCGATTGGGCCTGATCATTGTGGACGAAGAGCACGAGCCTTCTTACAAGCAAGATGACAAACTTAAATATCACGCCCGGGATGCGGCCGTTATGATGGGTCACTTTCACAATTGTCAGGTGATTTTAGGTTCTGCAACCCCAAGCCTCGAGAGCTGGCATAACGCCAAAATTGGAAAATATAAACTTCATCAGCTCAAGCTGCGCGTCCACTCCTCTGGCCTTCCTGATGTTGAAATCGTCGACATGAAGTCTGGGGCCGAAGAGACAAAGCAGAATCAAAATAAATTACCTTCTTGGTTATCAGACAAATTATTTCAAAAGATGAACTCTGTTTTAGATAGCGGCTATCAAATTGCTTTGTTTTTAAATCGTCGCGGAATGGCCAATGTGGTGATGTGTAACTCCTGCGGACACTCGATTGAGTGCCCCAACTGTGATATTCATTTGACACTTCACTCTAAATCACATCTTGTTTGCCACTACTGTGACTACCACGAAAATTTAAAAATTCAGTGCGCCCAGTGCAAAGCGGGAGAAATGGCAGCCGTTGGGTTAGGTACAGAGAAGCTCGAACAAGAATTGCAAAGACTCTATCCACATAAGACTGTTATTCGTGCCGACCGTGATGAAATCCAAAACCGAGAAGACTTAGAAAATTTCATACAAGATGTTGAAAGCGGAAAAGCTGATATTCTGGTTGGAACTCAAATGATTGCAAAAGGTTTGGATTTTCCGAAACTTAAACTTGTCGGTCTTGTTCTTGCTGATATTGGATTTAATTTGCCTGACTTCAGAGCGACTGAAAGAAATTTTCAATTGATCGTTCAAATGAGTGGGCGGCCCGGAAGACATCTGGACCAGACTCAAAATCCAGGGCAGGTTGTGATCCAAACCTTTAACCCCAACCATGAGTGCTTACAGCATGCCATCCACCATGATTACGAAGGTTTCGTAGAAACAGAACTTGGTCATCGCCAAAGTTTAAACTATCCACCTTACGGTCGACTGGTCAGCCTTCGTGTTCAATCCCCCGATCGGTCGAAAGCAAAAGAGCTGGCCACTCAAGTCAGTCAACGTGCACTTCAGTTAAAAGCAAAATTCAGTCAGTACCAAGGTCTTGAAATTTTAGGCCCGGCCGAATCCCCTATTTCAAAATTAAAAGGGCAATACCGCTATCATTTGCTTCTTAAATCCAGCAGTGGCCTAGCCCTACAAAGTTTTATTAAAAAACTCATGGGAGATGAAAAGTGGATTCCTTCTAGATCCAGGGTGATGGTTGATATTGACCCCCTTCACTTAACTTAAGCTATAATACCCTTATGTTAAATTGTCCTCAATGTGGTTTGCAAGTGACTGATCTTCATGATGTCGATGTGAATCTAGCTCAGAAACTTTCTGAGCTAGGCCAGTCCGCTGCGCCTCAAGTCTGCATGTCTTGTCTGACTGGTTTTAGAAAAACAGCCAGTTCCAATAGTGGTGGAGTTCTGCTAGCTCAAGAAAAAGCCAAAGAACAACATCGACAACAACTTTGGAAAAGTCGGGTTTCACTTGTTAAAAATGGCCGCAGCCTGATGGGTCAAAAAATGTATTCAGAGGCTGCAGTCGCCTATGAGAAGTATTTGAAAATTTTAGAAATTGTTTTTGTGGTCGAAAAAGGGCAGGGACTCAATCCAGAAAATTTTAAAGAAACAGCTCGAACAGAGGAGCTCACAATTGTAACCTCCGTTTATTGGGATTTACTTCGAATTTATGATACAAGTGATAAGTATGGAGATCGCCAACAACAGGTAGCGAATCAGCTGGCTCACTTCGTTAAATTTACCCCAATTTTTCCTGACATTATTAAAAGAGCAGAGTCTTTTGCAAGGCAGGCAAAACATCCCAATGTGATTAAAAACTTTCTGAAACAAGCTTCCGCTGATCGGCCCAGATGCTTCATCGCCACTTCCGCTTTTGAAAATCCCGCCTCTTTAGAAGTTCAAACCCTTCGCTTGTACCGCGATTTAAAATTAAAAAAATCAAAGTGGGGAAGAAATTTTATTTTTCAATACTATCGATTTTCTCCAATGATAGCCTGTTTTTTAGACAGACATAATTCTTTGAAACCCATGGTACGGTTCGTTCTGCGGCTCTTGATTAAATGCGTTAGCTAATATTTTCAATATCTACTTGCCATTGCTTCTGATGACGATGAGGATTTTGCAATGATTCATGATTATGTTGTTATAGGAAGTGGCCTTACAGGACTAGTCGTTGCCAATCGGCTTTCTCAAGAAAGCAGCAAGGTTCTTTTGCTTGAAGCCTCAGATCAAATCGGTGGTTGGCTCGGTCGACCTCACTTGCCGTTTGTTCCCGGAAATGATGCCGGTCGTAGCGCACTTCTTAACTTAGAGAATTTACTTAATTTGAAAATCATGGGCCCTACTTTAGAATCCAACCCCATGACGTTTGATAGCGCAGAACTCAAACCCTTTCTTGGCTTTGGTGAAAAGACCCCCGAATTTTACGATGAGATTTCTTACTACTGTCACTCTAAAAAAATTGAACTTAAGCTGTCTCCGACTGAATGGATCGCAAGATTAGTCGCTCAGTACAAGGGTCAATCTGCCACAAGATCCATTGTAACGAAATTTCAAATCGAAGATGGAAAAGTCCAATCTGTGACAGTTAACGGATCCAAGAAAATAGCAGGTCATAATTTTATTTTTTGTGGAGATATCAAAGATCTCGAGCGCCTGATCCCTCAGGATTTTAACAGTCCAAAAACAAGAACAAAAATTTCTAAAACCAAAACCTGGACTCGCGCCACATTGGTCATCGATCACAAAACAGAAGTCACTGATAACTCTCAACTGCACATTCTTATTGGTTCCGCACAAGAAGAAGTCGTCACTTGTGTTGGACAATTTCAAAATTCAACAAGCACTTGGACGACCTTTGTTTCTGATGAAGATGCTGAAGATCCCGAAATCACAGCTCAAGCCCTGAAGCATATCAAACGACAGATTAAACGTGCTTACCCCAACTCATTTCCCGATCAACTGTCCGAAAAAATTGTCGTGCAGTCAGGTTTTGGTGGTCATTTTGATGTTAAACTCAATGCAAATCTGACCTGGCCAGATCTGGAAAATCTTTGGATGGGCTCCTCTGGATTTCACGCTGACAGGAATATTTTAGGAGCCCTTCAGCAGTCATGGCTTGTCCTGGCTTCCCTCGGTTTTTCAGTTGAAAGGCCAACAACAGAACCTGGCGAAGTCCTTGCTGAGTCTTTCACCTAGAGACCTCGGCTTTTAGGTCTGTGAATTAAAATACGATTCGAACCGAAGCTCTTTGTTGGTTTTGAGTGTTTTTGTCAGTTACGATCAAAAATTCACAGGTCGCACGAAATTTGTTTGATTTGTTTTGAATCTGAATTTCGTAAGTTCGGACATAAAGTTGATGAGCTCTGTCGTACCCCGAGAAAGAAATCAGAGTTTTTTTATGAACACAGTCAGTATTCTGATCCAATTCCAAAACAACAGGTAGGTCTGTACTTTTCGTCTTAACATCTAACGAAAGTGAAACCTCAGACGTCGAACCCGAGTTACGACTTGTAACCAAATTGAATTCATTCATTTTGATTTCCACAGAATTCGTCGAGTAAGCAGAGGCCGTCGCGGCAGCCAAAGAGAGAGAAAAAATAACTAGAATTTGAGTGAGCATTCTGACTCCTTTAAAGTGTTTTGACGAGTAGCATTATAATTCACTGTTTTGCAAGCTTTCGAACTGGATCTTGAAAGGATTTGCACTTTGTACAGCACTTTGCTATCCCAATCAGTCAAATACACACTCCAGATTACGCTCTGGTCCCCCAACTTGGTTGATGGGGGTCGCATCCTGAAGGGAACTCTTTCCTTAAGGCTCTGATCCGGAGGAGGCCCAACCAGAAAACAGGAGATACTATGGCAAGCATTACCATGAAAGAAATGCTCGATGCAGGCGTGCACTTCGGGCATCAAACTCAACGATGGAACCCAAAAATGAAACCTTACGTGTACACATCACGTGGTGGGATTCACATCATTGACCTTCAAAAAACATTGGTTCGCGCTCAAAAGGCAGCAGACTTCATCAAAGATGTCGCAGCTAACGGCGGACGATTGATTTTTGTTGGAACTAAAAAGCAAGCGATCGAGCCCGTTATGGAAGCGGCTCAACGTTGTGGTCAATACTATGTGACTAAGCGCTGGCTTGGTGGAATGTTGACGAACTTCGAAACGATTAAATCATCAATCGCTCAAATGCGCAAAATCGACAAATTGAAAGAATCAGGCGAACTTGCTTTTTTAACAAAAAAAGAGCGCGCTCGTATTGAAAAAGAATACCTTAAGCTTTCTGAATTCTTAAACGGTATCCGTGATCTTAAAACAATGCCCTCTGCCATGTTTGTTGTGGATCTTCCCAAGGAACATATCGCGGTTGCTGAAGCAAAAAGACTTGGCATTCCAGTTGTAGCGATTGCTGATACAAATTCTGATCCTGAAATCATTGATTTTCCAATTCCTGGAAATGACGATGCGATCCGATCGATCAAGTTGTTTGCAGCTTTGGTTGCTGATTCCTATATCGAAGGCGCTAAGATTTACGAGCAAAAAGTTCGCTCTATGTCTGATAAGCAACTTGATTCTGACAAAGAAGCTAAAACTGAAGAGCCAGAAGCACCTAAAAAGCGTCCTGCAAAAGGTGGCGCTCGTCAGGAAAAAGACAAAAAGCCTGAAGCACCTGCAATCGTTAAAGTTTCTAAAGCCAGAAAACTTGTGGCCGCAGGAACTGCTGATGATATCGAGATTCAAGCTGAACTTGAAACTCCTGCTGAAACAACTGAAGAAACCCCTGAGTAATCAGGGGTTCGCCTTTTAATTCTAATTTTACAATTACAAGATTCTAAAAATTCTTAAGGAGATTTTATGTCGATTTCCGCCTCTCAAGTTAAAGAACTGCGCGAAAAAACAAGCGCAGGTATGATGGATTGCAAAAAAGCTTTGGAAGAAACTCAAGGCGATTTTGAAGCTGCTGTCGAATGGCTTCGCAAAAAAGGTCTTTCTTCGGCTGCTAAAAAATCAGGTCGAATTGCTGCCGAAGGCGCTGTTTTTGCTCAAGTTAAAAATAATGTTGGTGTTGTTGTTGAAATTAACTCTGAAACTGATTTCGTAGCACGAAATGATGGATTCAAGGCTTTCGTACAAAATGTAGCTGATCATGTTCTTGCAACAAAAAGCACGACAGATATTCTTCAGCAACCTTACTCAAAAAATCCCTCACAAACCATGGAAGATCTAGTGAAGGAAAATATTGCGACCATTGGTGAGAACCTCGTCATTCGCCGCGCAGAAAAATACGAAGGAACAGCAAACTCTGTTGCTCATACATACATACACGGTGAAGGCAAAATCGGAGTGATGATTGAGGTTTCTGGACCCTCAACATCTGCTGACGTCAAGACTGCAGCTCAAGACATCTGTCTTCACATTGCAGCTATGAATCCGATGGCGATCTCTGGTGATCAGATCCCTGCGGCTGTTGTTTCAAAAGAAAAAGAAATTTTAAAAGCAAAAGGCCTCGAGCAAGGAAAGAAGCCCGAAATGATCGACAAGATCGTTGAAGGTCAAATCAGAAAATTTTTGGCTGAGAACTGTTTATTAGAGCAGTCTTTTGTTAAAAATCCAGATTTGAAAGTAACTGAGTACTTAAAAGAAGCCTCTAAAAAAGTGGGCGCTGACGTTCAAGTGAAGCGCTTTGTCCGCTTCGAGCTTGGTGAGGGCATCGAAAAAAAGAAAGACGATTTCGCTGCTGAAGTTGCAGCTCAAACTGCTGCTGCAATGAAGGGACACTAAAACCGTGGCAGGCCTCAAATACAAACGCATTCTGTTAAAACTTAGCGGTGAAGCCTTGGCCGGTAATCTTGGCCAAGGGATTAACCCGCAAGTGATTCAGCAGATTGCTCAAGATGTTGCCGAGGCCCATCGTTTAGGTGTTGAGATTGGTTTAGTTATTGGTGGTGGAAACATTTTTCGTGGTGTTTCTGCCTCTGCCCAAGGAATGGATCGCGCAAGTTCAGACTATATGGGAATGCTTGCCACTGTTAT
>Ga0164292_10005646_pt1 | contig 10243 bp, 3 predicted proteins | sample GEODES117metaG_FD_111486 | JGI IMG/M metagenome (GOLD analysis project Ga0164292, IMG submission 111486) | Eutrophic lake water microbial communities from Lake Mendota, Wisconsin, USA - GEODES117 metaG | ecosystem: Environmental > Aquatic > Freshwater > Lake | place: USA: Lake Mendota, Wisconsin... | reverse complement strand
TGCTGGGGTAGGTAAGATAGATTCCTTTACATATCACTCTAAAGAAAAATCCATAATCCTTGAGCCTTTGTTAACATCAAGACATTTATTAGGCTCCTTTTTATACGCTGAATACCAAACTGATGATCATAGATTGACGTGGACACTCCTTCAATCAGCTATGAAAAAAGGGGCAATTTGTCTGAATTATGCAAAAGTTAATCAAATTAAGACAGATAAAAACCGTTCTATAACTGCTGTTTGTTTTGAAGATACCATGTCTGATGAGATATTTGAAATAAAAACATCTCTTGTTGTGAATGCCGGCGGACCCTGGGTTTTAGATGTTATTTCATTAGATGCATTTCCACCACATAAACAATTACTCTTAAGTAAAGGCACACATATTGTTATATCTCATACTAAGTTTCCTCTTCAACAGGCACTTTATTATGATGATTTTGAGAAAAAAAGAATGATTTTTGCTATACCAAAGGGTAATACCACTTATGTAGGAACGACCGATTTAGAATATACGGGGGATAAGAACAATATATATTCATCTAAGTCTGAAATCAACTATTTAATTAAAACATTACAGTCAGTTTTTCCCCAGCTTACCATCGACGTCTCAGATGTCATATCATCATGGGTGGGAGTTAGACCCTTAATAAAAGAACCTGGAAAAAAATCTACGGAGGTATCAAGAAGAGATGAAATTTTTGTTTCCCCTTCCGGCCTTATTTCTATCGCTGGGGGTAAATTAACTGGCTTTAGAAAAATGGCTGAAAAGGTAGTAAACTTATTAGTTAAATCTCATTTTAAAAATAAAGTAGGATTGAAACAGAGTAGAATTACTAAAAATACATTGCTTGATGGTAATTCATTCAAATCAGAGTCGGAACTTTCTCATTATTTGGTTAACCTAAAGGAGCAATTTAGCCAGCTCGGCTTTGAACCTGAATTAGCCTCCATTTTTATGAAAAGATATGGTGATAAAATGGATATTATAACTGGGTTATTAGATGTTAATCTTAACATGGTTGATAAAATAGAATGGCTCCTTGAAACGGAAATAAAATATGGAATTTACTACGAAATGATTTATTCTCCAACTGATTTTATTCAAAGGCAAACAGGTATGTTATGGTTTAACAGACCATTATGTATTTTGAAGAAAAAATTTATTATTGATATTTTTGCTCTTGAATTTCAATGGGACGAAAACAAAATATCTTCAGAAACGGAGAAATTAGACCATTTACTGGATTCTGTACTTGATTTTAAAGATTAAATTACTGTATCTTTATAAGAAAGATATGTTAGACTGTCAAAGAAATTTATTTTCAATACCTGATTCAATTCACTATTTAAATTGTGCCTATATGTCACCGCAATTAAAAGCGGTGGAAGACATTGGACATTCCTCACTAAAGAGGAAAAATTCTCCCTGGGAGATGCAAATTATGGATTTCTTTGAGCCTGTAGAAAAATTAAAGTCGCTTTTCGCCAGATTAATTAATGTAAAGGACGCAAATAGAATTGCAATTATTCCATCTGCCTCTTATGGATTGAGCACCGTTGCTAGAAATTTACCCTTAAGGGCCGGACAAGAAATTATTGTAGTAGAAGGACAATTTCCCAGTAATGTCTATCCATGGAAAAGAGAGGCCGACGCAAAGGGCGCGCATTTAAAAATTGTCTCCGCACCAACAGGTGATAATAGAGGCGAAAATTGGAATAATAAAATTTTAGATGCCATTAATGATAATACCGCAGCTGTTGCATTAGGTAATATTCACTGGGCTGATGGTACTAAATTTGACTTGCTTGAAATAAGGAAAAAAACTAATCAGTATGGTGCCTGGTTAGTAATTGATGGAACTCAATCGGTGGGAGCACTTCCTATTCATGTAGATGAACTAAAACCTGAAGCCTTAGTTTGTGGAGGTTACAAATGGTTGTTAGGTCCATATTCGCTTGGAATGGCCTACTTTTCACCTGTTTTAGATCATGGTATTCCATTGGAAGAAAATTGGATAAATAGATATGGCAGCGAAGATTTCAGCACCTTAGTCAATTATCAGGAAAACTATCAAACAGGAGCTTCCCGCTATTCTGTTGGTGAACATAGTAATTTTCAACTTGTTCCCATGCTAACAAAAGCGCTCGAACAATTAATTGCCTGGGATCCTAATGAGATTCAGAATTATTGCTATCGTTTAAATGCTCCTTACTTAGATGAATTACAATCTATGGGAATATTTATAGAAAATGAAAAATGGCGTGCCTCCCATCTTTTTGGTTTACACTTGCCTGATTACATGATGAATAAACCCATTCAATCTCTACTTCAGCAAAATAATGTTTTTATTTCGAGAAGGGGAAATGCTTTTAGAATTTCACCCCACTTGTATAATTCTGCCGCCGATATGGAGGCCTTAGTATTTTGCTTTCAACAGATACAGTAGAATTTTATCTAAATACGTCTTTCTTTGATATTGATTTTATATTTTTGCAAGCTATGAAACTGAAAACTTTAGAAATTAAAGGCTTCAAAAGCTTTGCCAATCAAACTATTATTAACTTTAATGAAGAAGTTATTGGTATCGTAGGCCCTAATGGGTCTGGAAAGTCTAATATCGTTGATGCCATTCGATGGGTTTTAGGTGAACAGAAAAGTAGAGAGTTACGGTTAGAACAAATGCAAGATGTTATTTTTAATGGCACAAATAAAAGAAAACAAGCAGGTATAGCTCAAGTTACGCTGACCTTCGAAAATACAAAAAACTTACTTCCCACCGCTTATAATACCGTCGCCATCTCCCGTTTGTTGTATAGAAGTGGAGAAAGTGAATATCAGTTGAATGGGGTAAATTGTAGGCTAAAAGATATTACTAATCTTTTTTTAGACACTGGGATAGGTTCAAATTCATACGCAATTATTGCTTTGGGTATGGTAGATGATATTCTGGATGATAAGGAAGATTCCAGAAGAAAAATGTTTGAACAGGCTGCTGGTGTTTCTAAATATAAAATCAGGAAAAGGGAGGCTCTTTCAAAACTAAAGTCAGCTTCGGAAGATTTGGATAGGGTAGAGGATCTTTTACACGAAATTGACGGAAACTTAAAAAGTTTGGAAAAACAAGCCAAACGAACAAAAAAGTATTTCGATCTCAAAAATGAATATAAAGAACTAAGTATTGAACTTTCTTTACTTAAAGTAAGTGTATTGAAAAAACAATATGTTCAATATAAAAAAGATATTGACACGCTGCAGGATGAGTATAGAACCCTCGATTTTTCTATTCAAAAAGAAGAAGCCGCTTTAGAATTATTGAAAAAAACTCATTTAGATAAAGAAATCTGGTTATCTGAACACCAGAAAGATTTAAATGAAATTATTTCAAATTTAAGGAATCTGGAAAATGAAAAAAAATTAACCATTCAAAGACAGCAGTTTATCAGTGAAAATGAAAAAAAATTAGAAGAAGAAATTTTGCGTGCAGATGATTTACTCTCAAAGCTAAAAGAGGAAATTGTTGAGGTGAATGTTGAATTAAATCTGGAAAAAAGAGTTTCCTTTAGATTAGAACAAGAATTAGATGCTGCACAAAAAGAACTGGACGAAATTAAAAATGATCACACTGAAGCCAAAAGCTTGATGGATAATGTTCTTTTGGAACAAAATAAATATGAAAAATCAGTTTTCGATCTGGAGAAATTAAAAGCTGTAAATCAATCGCAAATCGATAATTTGTCTAAAACAAATGAAATACAAGAGGTCGAACTCCATCAGATACTAATTTCAATGAATTCATTATCATCCGAGGTTGATAAACTAATGGCTGACGAATTAAGCCAGCAAGAGTTTATTAAAGGAATGGATCATAAAGAACAAATTAGACTAGAGAAGTTAGCTCAACTTGAAATCAAAAAAGATGCACAAAATCAAGATTTAATTAAAATTAGAAGGGAATTAGATGCCAATAGGAATGAGTTGAAGTTAACCAAAAGTATGGTTGATAATTTAGAAGGTTTTCCTGAATCAATACATTTTCTAACCAAACAAAAAGAATGGAATAATAAAATACCTCTGTTAACTGATATTATTTATGTTGACGAAAAATATAGAGTGGCCATTGAAAATTTCCTGGAACCCTATTTGAATTATTTTGTCGTTGCTGACTATCCAACCGCTCTTCAAGCTATTGACACCCTAATAAAAGCACAAAAAGGAAAAGCAAATTTTTTCGTTCTATCTTCATTTGAAACTTATAATCTGCCATTACTTCCGCAAATATCACATCAAAAAGCTATTGATTTAGTGCAGGTAGATAAACCATACATCAAATTATGTAATTATTTACTTGAGGGAGTTTACATGGTAGAACCTAATCAATCAATATCTCAACTACCTGAAAGTAATTTAGTTTTTCTACACACAAACGGACAATTTACCAATAGAAAACACAGTCTTTCCGGAGGTTCTATTGGTTTATTTGAGGGAAAAAAAATAGGAAGAAAGAAAAATTTAGTCTTCCTCGAGGAGTTAATTAGCAAAAAAGAAAAAGAAGAGGAAAATGTAGTAAACATTATCCATCAGATAAAAAATGAAATCAGCGCTATACATTCATTGAATAACCAAAAGGAGTTATCTGACCAAAAGCTGATACTGCAGAAAATTATTCAGCAAAGAATGAGTACTCAGTCAAGAAAAGATGGTATTACCCAGTTTGTTCAAGACTTGAAAAATAAAATGGAGCAAACACAGCATCAAATTGAATCTGCAAATAATCAATTAGATAAGATATTGCATTCACTTGACATCGAAAGGATTTTACTTGAACAAGCTAAAGAAAAAATAGCTTTAACAGATGGAAATTTTAGAGGTTTAGCAGAAAGATTAAGCAACGTTTCTGCCCTATATAATGATAAAAATATTCAATTCTTACGTCAAGAGAATAAAGTAGAGGGGTTTCAGCGAGAGTTAAATAATAAGGAAAAACAAATTATTGAGAGACAAAATTCTATTTCCTCAAATAAAAACATTTTGCAAAAATCAATGCAGGAAAATGATTATTTGACAGCAAATCTGGAGAAATTTACCAATCAAATTCAAGAAATATTAACATTAAAATCATCAAGACAAATAAATATTACTGAAGCTGAAACTCAGTTTTTTGAAGAGAGAAATCAAATCGTTACCCTGGAAGATTTACTACGGCAACAAAATAGAGAAAGACAAGCTAAACAGATTTCGGTAAATACGCTGAAGGAATCATTTAATGATACTAAATTTGAAATCAGTTCTCTTTCTCAAAGACTTAGAATTGAATTTGAGGTAAATGTAAATGATATACTTAATATTGAACCAAAAGGACTTGGGTCTATGGAAGAACTTATCCCCCAAGTAGAAAAAATGAAAGCAAAATTAGATAACTATGGTGAAGTGAATCCATTAGCTATTGAAGCTTTTGATGAAATGCAAGAAAGATACACCAATATACTTACCCAAAAGAATGATATATTGGACGCGAAATTATCTTTAGAAAGAACATTAAATGAAATTGAACAAACAGCTACTGTTAGATTTTTGGAAGCCTTCACTCAAGTAAGAACTCATTTTATTGAGGTTTTTAGAAGTTTATTTACTGACGATGACAATTGTGATTTAGTTCTGGTTGATCCCAATAATCCACTGGATTCAAAAATTGAAATTATTGCAAAACCTAAAGGTAAAAAACCACAATCCATTAGCCAATTATCAGGAGGTGAAAAAACACTTACAGCTATTGCCTTATTGTTTTCCTTGTATCTGTTGAAACCTGCGCCATTTTGTATTTTTGATGAAGTTGATGCTCCACTCGATGATACCAATATTTCAAAGTTTAATAAAATCATAAAAAAGTTTTCAGGAGAATCCCAATTCATCATTGTAACACATAATAAACTTACTATGGCTTCAGTTCAAACCATTTATGGTGTTTATATGGAGGAACAGGGAGTATCTGGAATTGCAGCCGTTGATTTAAGAGAATATCAAATTCAAGAGTCTGTAGAAGGTTGACATTTTATTTCAAAAATGGTTTCATCGTCTTGAACGATAGTTGCAAACTATCATTTAATTTGTAAAATTCAGACCAAAGTGTTTGATTGTTAGTTTGATATATCGAAGGAAGATAATTATACTTTTCCCTTGATAATTTCTTTGCCGCATTTTTAAACTTGTCTTCAGAATAAATCCTTCTCAACTCTTTATTTAACTCGAATCTTAAATATTTCTCTAATTTAAGTTTTAAAGTTTCATTTAAGTTATTTTGAATTTGCAGCGACATACTAAAATTCTTAGATATACAATCTTCTATATCAATAGTTACTTCTATCCCGTTGGGAAAATTATTTAGATTATTTGAAGTAGAAAGTTCTTCCATTTTAAAATAAGAAAGTGGGATTAATCCTTTTATCTTAAAATAACAATCCTTATCACCAAGCTGAAAGCCGGTAAAATAAAATGGGATATCTTTTAAAGAAAGAAAAATAGGCCAGAATATAAATTTTTTATCTTCATAGCTTATCCACCAATTTAATTCATTTTTGACATTTTCCTTTTCTATAGCATTAAAACCATAAAAAGGTTTAATTTGAGTTCCCCCAATGATGCCATTCATATTAAAAAAAAACAAATACTTCAAAGATGAAAAAGAATAATCAGGAGAATTTCCAATATTCCCTGTTAATTTTAAGCCAGCTGGTTTATTCTTTTTATCTGCTGGGGTGAAATTAAAAATTTGAAGCGGAGATTGTTTCGGCAAAGAAAATAGATCCATTTGAAACTTGGTAAAATCAAATTTAACGACAAAATTATTATACTTATTCAAACCACCTTGCCAATAAATTGGCATACTTTTATGATAAGCTATCCCACTTTTTAATTCTATAAAATCCTTTTTCAATCTTACTTGAAAGGCAATATTATTAAAAATCTGATCCTCACTTTTGATACTATCCACTAATACTTTTCCAGCCAATTCAACTCTGTCAGGTATAAGTGATTGAAAAGGGGCTGCCGCTTTTTTTCCTATTATAGGAATGATTTTATTGATTAACCCAGGTTTTTTATCATCTGTTAAGACCTTTGAGGTACTTTGCGCTAATAAATCTGATGAGGGAAGGATAAATGGAAACTGGGATGCCCAAATATTCAATGTACCTCTCAAAATGCCGTTTTCAAATAAATAATTATCTAAATTATTTAAATTGCCTTTTGTAATTAGATTTATGTTCTGGTATTTAAAACGTAGATTTTTAATTACCAGGCTATTAAGCTTATAATTTCCATTTAAGTTAAAAAAGTCAAAAGATGTGCCATTATACAAAAGCCTTGAAGTTTTGAAATTTATATTCACGTCATAAGGAATAATCTTGGGAGACCTTATTTCTGTTTCTTTTAGAGCGTCTTTAGTATAAGTATTCTGTTTTAATGTTAATTTTTCCTTTTGAAAATCGCTCGGCACTATCCAATAATCAATATTTGTTTTTTCAGCAGATACATTAAAAGAACCTTTCAGGGTTTTTAACGGACTAAAAATAGCCAGGATATTGGAAATATTTCCAGAAATACTCAAAGGATTACCATTATAGTTGCCATTAATTAAAGGCAATGTCAAACCTTCTTTTGTTAAAACAGCACTTAAAGTTTTGATGGATACCCATTTATTTGATTCTGTCCATTTAAAGTCTTTTAACCCCAATACTCCATTCATTCTTACATTTTCATACATTTTATTATCAATATCAGACATTTTGCCTTGCATAAAAAAATTTGCTGTAAGTAAACCTTTTAAATCGTTCCCAGAAAAAACAGGTAGATACTTTTGTAGAGAGTTAAGATTTAATTCCCCCTGAACAAACCCATTTACATACGGATCTAAAAAAGGATTTTTTAGATAAAGGGCTAATTTAAAATCTTTCCCTTCGACACAAGCATCCATTTTTGGTATATGTATTTCAAGATTTTTCAGATCATTTGAATCATTACAAATTGACAAAAAGGATTGAATATCTGAAATTCCTTCATCATTAAAGTAATCTAAAATACTTCCGTTATTAATTTGTAGAAAACCATTAAAGCTAGGATAGGTTCTGGGTGAAACTTGAAATGGACCTTGAATATTCAAACCAAGATTAAAATCTCCCTTAATTTGCTTTAACTGACTAAAGGAAGTTTTCTCCAGGGAAGGCAGTAATTGAACTAACTCACTGAATTCGTTATCAGGTGCATAGAGATTTAAATCGTAATAATAATTCGATAGATTTTTCTTTATTAAGCCCTTAATTTGAAGGGAAAGTTGATTAATCTTAACATCATTCTCCTTAATAATATATATTTTATTTATGTTATCTATATTAAAATCTACATCAAATGATAACTTCGCTTTTTCCATTATTTGTGATGAACCAATAGACATACTTACCTCACTAGCGCTGGTCTTAGTTTTCAAATTATAAAAACTGGTACTCAAGTCTCCTGAACCCTTATGAGAAATACCATCTGCCTTAATAAGAACTTTAGCATTTTCGTCTTCTAAAAATAAGACACCATTGATAATTTCTATTGATTGCAAAGCAAGATTAAAATTTACCTTGTCATTAGATAAACTATCCCTTGATTCAATAAATTCGTCAGCAAGTGGAACTTCGTAATTTTTTTGCCCGGATGATGAAATAAGAATGGTCAGTTTCGGTTCATAGAATCTAATAGATCTAATATAAATAGGTCTTGAATTATCAATAACTGACCATATATCTACGGCAATATCAATATATTTAACCCTTAACAATTCTGAATTCCCTAAGGCTTTACTTCCAAGCGTAGTAAAATTTGAAAATCTCACGTTTAGAAATGGAAAAGACCTAAACAAGGAAAAATCGACACTGGAGAAATTAACTTGTTCAATAATGTCAATATCTATAGAGTTAATAACTCGAAGCGCCAAAGGTTTTCTAAATAAGATAGGAAGCGAAAAACCTAAAAGGATAAAAAATAAAAAGGCCAAAGCAGCATATCTATAATAAGTGTTACCCCATTTTAGCTTTATCCATGCTTTTGCGATATCTTTAAAATGGACAAATTGTACCTTAAGAAGGGTTATAATTGACTTCATAATTATTAACTAACGATAATTTTTAGGAGTTAGTTTAGTAAACACATTTTCATGTGTATCTTTACTAAATTATTAAAAATTGTGCTAAAGCCAAACGTGAAAGAAAATAATAATTTCATTCTAATAGAGAATGACAACGATTTAAAGTCATTTGCTAATGCCCACCAGCAGGTAAAACAAATAGGCATAGATACTGAATTTGTTGGTGAAAAAAGGTATAAACCTTTGATTTGCCTGATACAAACATCATCTGAGGTCGGAAATTATATTATTGATCCACTTGCAATATCAGATTTAACTCCTTTCCTTCGGATGGTGGAAAATCCAGATATTCTAAAAATCACCCATGCTGGAGATAATGATTATCGGGGTTTCTATCAAAATTTTGGTATTCTACCCAAAAATATCTTTGATACTCAAATTGCGTCTGCTTTTTTAGATTTCAAATATCCTATTTCCTTTAAAAAATTAGTAGAAACTGAATTTAATTATCATTTAGACAAATCTCATACAGTGACTCAATGGGATAACAGACCATTGACAAGAGATCAGTTGCAATATGCATTAGATGATGTTTTACCTCTCATCGAGCTATATGAAAGAATGACTGAGAGGTTAACAAAAAATGGCAGAATAACTTGGGCACAAGAAGAATTTAAGCAACTTGAACTAGTCAGTACTTATGCTAAATTGGTTGAAAACGAGGTGGTAAGCAATCCTATAATTTATTCTCTTTCTCACAATGAAAGAATATTTTATCTCAGGTTAATGGTTTGGCGGGAAAATATAGCGAAAGAAAGAAATGTGAATAAAGATATGATTATACCAGCAAAATATATTCATACGCTGGTTAAAGGTATAAAATCTGGTAAAAACTTTTTTAAGGATAACAGAAGGTTTCCCATCAATATCTCTAATGAATATTGGAAATTATTTGATGATTTCTACAAGGAAAAGCCTAGGGAAAACGAAATTTTAATTCTTTCCAACATTGGGAAAGAACCCGAAGAGGATTTAAGAGAGGAGGCTATCATAGATTTAATTTATGGAGTTATCAAATATTACTGTATGGAAAATGGTATTTCAGCCTCCATTGC
>Ga0164292_10005643_pt1 | contig 10248 bp, 6 predicted proteins | sample GEODES117metaG_FD_111486 | JGI IMG/M metagenome (GOLD analysis project Ga0164292, IMG submission 111486) | Eutrophic lake water microbial communities from Lake Mendota, Wisconsin, USA - GEODES117 metaG | ecosystem: Environmental > Aquatic > Freshwater > Lake | place: USA: Lake Mendota, Wisconsin... | reverse complement strand
CCAAAACCAAAACCAAAACCAAAACCAAAACCAAAAAACGAAATAAAAAAACTAGAGTTAAAAAATATGCATCTTGTAAATCAAGAACAAGAACAACATCGAGATTGAGATCGAGAAAAAATGGTGATAAGTATAAAATATATAGTGGTGGTCTAACACCAAGAACCAGTCCATTAGGAACTCCTTTTGGTTATGCTAGTCAGGGTCCTATTACACCTATAAACTATATTACACCACCTATGCAACCAGAAATGGTAAGAACAAGCCCTCTTTTGAATGAAGCAGCACAAAATTTACAGAGTTATGCTTATAATCGTGAAAGTCCATATTACTCGCCAGGGAAACAAGTAGTTCCTGTAACACAACTTCCTGGACGTGGACGAACACCTAGTTTAACATATGAACAACAAATTCATTCTACGGGTGATAGATTTTCAGATAGAAGTATTGAACAAATTATAAAATCTCCACTAAAACGTAATTCGATTTCTCCACAGGTTGATGAAGTCGATACTGGATATGGACATGTTTATAGTAAACCTTTGTCACAAATAACGAAGACTGCACGTCAGCCTTTACATACTAGTCCACCTACACCCCCTAAAGCAGTTTTAACATCAAGTGGAAATTTAAAAACAACATATACACCATCTCTCGGTATAGTAGATTTAGGTTTAAACCCCCATATAACAGATCAAGGTATTAAAATACCTAGATATCTGATGTCACCACTTGAATATAAACCAAGAGTAATTTTGCCACTATCATATCTGCCTTTAAGGGGTAATATTTATGAAAAATTAACTGAACAAGAACGAAAAATGCTTGATATTATTAGTTTGTATCATGATGAATATTCATACTTATCACCATATATATATAACATTCTTGAATCTTTACATTTAGCGGAATATTTTGGAATAGTATTAGTATATGGTAAACTCCGTGATCAATTAATGGAAAATATTAGAATATCAAGTATAAATACAATACAAAGTCGAACACAATTTAGCGAAGAAGAAACCAAAGAATTTTTAAAAGGTATTATAAGGTTTAGTGATGATATTTATGCCGATACAGGACCATCACCTTCGATGCCGGATAAAGAATATCCTTACGAAATTAAGTTTGCTAAAATCCCTACTCCAAAAAGTGAACCTAATCCAACAGGTTTACAAGTAGTTGGTTATAATACGCACCCCATGTACAATACGTATCTAACAAGAGATGTTTTAACAAATTTAGAACGATTATCAGAAGATAATAAACGTCCTGAGAAAAAAGAACCAGTTTTTATATTAGCGCATGGAGCAATCGCAGACGAACTATCACCCGAATTAAAACTACTTGCAAAAAAATATTTAAGGGTTATAGAATTGGGGAAAAAACATACTTTAGTATCTGCAAAATATTCAAGTGTATATTTACGTATCAATGATATATTATTAAATCCTGATAATGCAGTCATGTTTGAAAATACAGACGAGGGTGAAAAGAAAAGAAAAGAAATATTTGATATGATATGTAAATATATAAATATAGATAAGTTTGATGCATGTAGTGAAAAAGATACACTCCATTTAACGGATATAACACATGATAGACAATTTGGAGGACATTTTAAAGATAGTGATATACAAGAAGATCATGATATAACCATGAATACGTTACGTAGTTTTTATTCAATGGGTATTTTTAGACCAATTGAATATAGAAAAAAAATAAATAGAATTCCATTATTTAAAAAAAAAATATTCGAACTATATCCAGGGACAACGTTTGTAACAACAACTACGGCTTTTCTTTTGGTAAGAACACTTCTTCCTATTGCAATTCGAGAAAACAAAATTATGAATATATTAACTTTTTCATGTGCACCAGAGTATTACCCGAATGTGCCTTTTGTTCCGCCGAAAGACCCGTTATATGTAAAACCTTCGGAAGTAACACCTGCAATGAAACTTCTAATAGAAGGTAAGAGGTTTATTTTTAATGCAAGTCGCATGATATCATCTTTTGTTACAAAATTTTTCAGTGATGGATTTTTTAGTTTAAGAAAGATTCAAGTTGGTAATACACATGTATATCAAAGAACTATAGACTATTTCGAAGCAGGAAAGCCGGCAAAATTTGAAGCTATTGATATAATAGAAAAAAATTTAAAGAATTTTTATGTTGATTTTTTTTCTGTATTTTTAAAAGAAATTTCAGGATTTAACTATAATGCTGCATTTAGTTTTGCTGGAATTGGAGGAGCGAATGCATCATTTGATTTGATTGAAGATGGAAATCCTGTTGCAGATGAACCATATGCAAGTGAGTTGATTAAAGTTAAAATATATTTAATGGAAGAATTGTATCGTATGTTTAATACAAGACTGAGTTATTATCTAGTTGCAACCAATCATCTATTGGAAATTTTTACTAAGCTTATTGCCCTTTATACCGATGATACAATAGGTCATAAAACTATGCGTGAATCTATAAATCAACAAATAACTATGGCCAGATTTATAAACGAGTTTTTTTTAAAATTGAATATGGTGTTGTTGTATATAAGAAGCGGATTTTATGGTTTCAGTATTAACCCACCGACTACTCCTAACTTTTTAAGGTATCCAAAATATATACAAGTTAAAAAGGAATACGACGAGTCAAATCTGCGAAGTATATATGACGAAATAAATGAAGGACAGGATTATGATAGGTATAAACTAATGAATCCTGATGCAATATCATTAACACCATCTCGAGGACAAATACCAAGAGGAGTTATACAAAACTATATGCCTCCTGAACAACATAGACTAACCGCACGTAACACGTATAAGTATAAAGAACTTCCAAATATTGATTCAGTAAAAAAACGCCGTAAAACTATGAAAGCGAAAGTCTTTGACAACGATAGAGTAAAACATATCGCACGTAAAACAAGACCAGAGGATAATTATCAAATATCTATATAATTTAGTTTTACGAATTTTATTTTACTAATTTATACTATAAAAAATTTAGATTATAATTTTTTATAATCTAAATATAATACAAGACAAAAACAAATCACATACACATACACATACACATACACACAACATGAATGACTATATAAATTTTTTACAAGATTCGATTGACACATCCATTAATATGAAAATATTTAAAAATAGAGAAGAAGCATCTATGGCACATATTTTCAAGTCAAATTTAGTAAAAATACCATTATCGGCATTTACAGATGTTGATAATTTTAACCCAGATAGATTAAAGAAAAAAGCAATCAATGCATATCCTCTAAATGATAGACCACGATGTGATAGTGACATAACTTGTGTAAAATATTATCAAAAACAAATAGAACAAAAAAAGGAGATTAGTCCAATATGGATTGTACAAATAAATAAAAAATATGTGTTACTTGACGGAGCGCATAGGATAGTTGCAAGTTATATACTAGGTAAAAAAAACATAAATGCATATGTAATAACTTTGTAGGGGTATAGTGCTCCTCACTCCTCAATCACTCGTTGCATTAAAATAGACGTCACCAAGTAAGGATCCATATTTGCAGCCGGACGTCGGTCTTCAAAGTATCCAAATCCGTCGCGATGTGTATTGTTATTGATACGCACAGATGCGCCTCGGTTTGCGACACCCCATGAAAACTTATCATAAGACGATGTTTCATGAATACCTGATAATCGTTTATCGTTATCCGCACCATACTGCTGAATATCTTCTGCGTGATGTTTCTCCATATTTTGTATCACGCGGTGGATTTCATTTATGCCGCCGACACCATCCTCACATTTATCTCGCATAGATTTTGTTGAAAAATTGGTATGGCATCCTGAACCATTGATGTGTGTAAATGGTTTTGGATCAAAACAAATCGTCTTTACATATTTTTCTGCGATTCTTTCAAGTAAAAAGCGTGCAACCATAAGTTCATCGGCAGCACGAACACCTTCCGATGGTCCAATTTGGAATTCCCATTGGTCCTTGCTTACTTCGGCATTGATACCTGAAATAGTTAACCCAGCAGTTAAACACGCAGCCATATGTTCTTCAACGAGTTGTCGATGCGAAACCTGACGACCTACACCGCAATAGTGTGTTGATACTTCATAAAACTCATCAGGATATGATTCACCATGAAATATGAAATATTCTTGTTCCAGTCCGAACCATGGCTTATGTTCAATAGATATATCAAAAATAGTGGTAGCTTCATGTCGGGTATTTTCGAGAGTCGGTTTTCCGTCAACATAGAACGTTTCACACAATACAAGCTTCCTCATGATAACATGGTTTGAATTTATATTTTTAACACTATTTTGCAAAAGGGGATTATCGCATACAAAAATGGGCACAAGAATTATCTCCGAGGATGTTCCACTAGCTTGTCCTGTAGACGAACCATCATAGTCCCATTTTGGATACATGTATATATCATTTCCATCCGCCGAAAAAACACCGGAAAAAAAATTAGGGATTACTTTTGTTTTCGAGCGGAATTTTTTATTTGCATCGAGCCATATATATTCTGCAACACATGTATAATTATACATATTATCTAAATGCGATATGATAATATATATTGCACATTGTTTTTATATACTTTTATATGAAGTTTTATGTAAATTCAAGTATTACTATATAACTTATAATGTTTTTTACAATATTTTATTTCATTATTATTTTCACCAACACCATCAATACACCGCACACCACACTTTTTGCCGATATTTTTACCACTTTTTAGTATTACACAACAAGCCATATCATCGCAGCCCTTTGCGGTCCCCGTTGCGACCTCTTTTGTCATTTTTTTATTACCGGTTTTCAGTTTAATTGTATATAATTTGTAATGTTGTGGGCATAACAGCACATTTTCTGTTTCATAATATACTCCATATTTTTGGCATTCGGTTTTTGCATTATTTGTGGTAGCGTGGGAACATTTAGGAGCATATAAGAAATAATCAGGGTTAATATTATAACTAGTTGTCACATACGAGTTTACATTTTTGATAACTTTAACGGATGGATAAGGAATGTGCGGAAGCAACTTATTTGTTATAATGCGACAATAAGGGCATTTTATTTGGTTCGATGATAGTTTAGTAACTTCATAGACATTACTTTGCTTATTTTTTTGACCGACAACTTCATTATAAAGAGGCACGTAGTTAAATTTATGTTTACAATTCAGCGTAATATGATTTGGATGTAACTTCTCTTTTGTGATAAGACAAATATTATCTGTGATTTCCATGGTATCGGATACTATAACATTTTCAATGGTGTTTGTGTTTGTGTTTGTGTTTGTGTTTCTGTTATTTACATCATCACTTGTCGCATCTGTATTTAGAATCTTTGAAAGTTCGTTGTAAAAATAACTACTTGTATCTTCGTCAAATTTGAAATTCATTATATTTGCATTTCCACCCCCGTGACCTGAAGAAAACTTGTTTACTAGGTAGTTGCTACTATGCCCGGAACCAGGACCAGGACCAGGACCAGGACCAGGACCATTCCCATGGTTATGTAAGAAAGCCTGAGGAATATGAATACTCATTATAGACTTTTCTGTTATTTATATAGTAAAATATTTATGTATGATTAATAAAATAAATTGTCTTTATATTATTATATTATAAAATGGCAACAAAGCAAGAATGGGGGAATGCAACATGGTATTTATTTCATACACTTGCGTTCAAGATGAGAGATGAACATTTTGGAGAGTTAAAAGACGAATTTCTTACGATATGTGCTAATATATGCGCAAATCTTCCTTGTCCTGACTGCTCCGAACATGCTGCGAAAATCATGTATAATGTAAAAAGGGACAATATTAAAACAAAAAAGGATTTACAATTATTCTTTTTTGATTTTCATAATAGTGTGAATCGTCGCACAAATAAGCCCTTATTTAAGGAAGAAGGGATGTTTATGTATCACAAAGCGATAACAAAGAATATCGTTTTTAATTTTATTTCGACGCTTTCAAAGAAGTACTACAATATTAAACTACTCACAAATAGTTTTCATAGAGACCAAGCCATGAATGATTTTAAAAAATGGATTTCGCATAATAGCACCAAGTTCTCTGCGTAGTATGTCGTACTATTACACTATTACGTGCTATGAATAACTTCACCATTTTGATATACCTTACATTTAAAAGTTTGCTTGGACGGACGTGAACATATTGGCTCGCCTCCTTCAGAAGCGAAGAATAACATTTTGGGATTTGATGTAAGAACTATAGAAAACCATGCAAAACCGACAATAAACCCTAACACCAAACTTATTAAAATTCCTACCATACTAGTGCACCCATGTAATATTTTACTACCTGCATTAATACCAAAAAAACCACCTATGATACACAATAAGACTACATTATAACTATTGTATGTCTGCATTGGCATAATAAGATAAGTAAAAATAAAAGCTAATAGAGTGCTATTCAAGTTAGGAACCATATAGTCACTTAATAAAGGCACTTGAATAAGATTGCATTCAAGTTTATACTTGCTTGAACCAAATTTATTTTCTGAAATTTTGTTAATGGTCATTCCTATAATAGAGTGTATGAATAATACCATAACTAACCCAGAGAGAAACATACCGGATTTTGCTATATCTCCATTACTTACACTTGAAATGAGTAAGTACGCGGAAATATACAAAGGTGATAATGAGGAAAAAAATGAGAATATATTTTTTAAATTTGGTTCTAATCCTTGTTTTGCAGCTAATATATCTTTCACGAATTCATTGTTTGGATTTAATTCTTGTTGTGCTGGCGCTGGTGCTGAAGACATATTTATATAATTATATCTTGTGTTATATATAATATATATATCAAAATATATTAATAAAAAATGTTATATTTTATATATTTTTTCTACTATTTTATATAAAATATTTAGTTTTAATTATTGATTATTTCTCTCCTTTCTCTCATTTCTCTCTTTCCTATCCTTCTCCTAATCTTAAATAAATAATGAAATCTATATAGAAATAATCTTACAAGTATAAGTAAGTATTGCATTACAACACGAATTATTGCGTATAAAATGGGAATTCCAAGTTACTTTTCACATATTGTTAAAGAGTATCGTCATATCATAAAAGATATGAAAACACTACGACAAATAAATAATTTTTATTTGGATAGCAATTCAATTATTTATGACGCCGTAAAAAACAACCCTACATATGATAAAACAAAACACAAAGAATATGAGAACGACTTGATGAATATGGTTTGTGCCAAAATTGACTTTTATGTTGACACATTACAACCCCGTGACCGCGTGTTTATCGCATTTGATGGTGTTGCACCTGTTGCTAAATTAAGTCAGCAACGAGACAGAAGGTATAAGTCGTGGTATACGTCGCAAATACAGCGTGATATTGAAGGCGTAGCGTATAAAGAGTCGTGGAATACATCTGCCATTACACCTGGCACTGAATTTATGAAAAACCTAAACACATATGTTACAGAATATTATGAAAAGAAAAATAAAAACCCTATATCTATTGTGTCTCCAAAATATATCGTATCTTCGAGTATGGAATCAGGTGAAGGAGAGCATAAAATATTCGAATATATTCGTAAATATCCTGAGTATCATAACTCGCCAGATACTACAACTCTAATATACGGATTAGATGCGGATTTAATTATGCTTACCCTAAATCATCTGCATATTACTAATAATAAGAATATGTATCTTTTTCGAGACACTCCAGAGTTTATCAAATCCATCGACTCATCTTTAGATGCGAATCGTGACTATCTACTGGATATACCTGAATTAGCGACTGCTATAGTAGATTATATGCATCAACAAGGAATTGGGGATGGTGGTGAAAAAAATACCTCTACCTCTACCTCTACCTCCATGCCCACGCTTGACATGATAGCATTACAAACAAATCGTATCAAGGATTATATATTCTTGTGTTTCTTGTTGGGAAATGACTTTTTACCACATTTTCCGGCGGTAAATATACGAACAGGTGGTATACATATACTACTAAATGTGTATCGTGAAACATTGGGGAGTGACAATACAAAATTTTTAACAAAGTCGGATTCAGAAACCGCAACAAACACGATTCAATGGAAAAACTTTAATGAGTTTGTGTCGCATATTGCAAAAACAGAGGATTCGTTGCTAATGGAAGAACATAAGCGACGCGACAAGGCGGAGAAACGTGTAGGATACCAAAGCCAAAGTAGGAATAATGTGAGAAACGAGAGAAACGAGAGAAATAATGTAAAATCAAGTAATTCTACATCAACAACGTCAATACTACAACAAACTGATGAAGTTCTTGGAACGGATATTTATAAAATGGATGAGTTATTAACATTACCAATGAAAGAACGTAGTGTTGAAAAATACATCAATCCTTTTCAACACGACTGGGAGTATCGATATTATAAATCTTTATTTGATATGGAAATAACAGACGAACGTCGGCGCCAGATTTGTATGAACTATTTGGAAGGTCTGGAGTGGACGTATAACTATTACACTACGGGGTGTATAGATTGGCGATGGTGTTACAAATTTCATTACGCACCATTGTTTAAAGACTTGGTAAAATATATTCCACATATGAATACAATTTTTTTGCAAAAGAAAGAGAAACAGGCAATAGAAGATATAGTCCAGTTATGTTATGTGTTACCAAAATCAAATTTAAATTTATTGCCTTTTAATGTGAATATCGTTTTATTGCAAAGACTTGGACATTTATATGGGGAAGACTACGATTTCAAATGGGCATATTGTCGGTATTTTTGGGAAAGTCACGCGGAACTTCCAACATTGAATATTGAAATACTTGAAAGTATAGTATGTGAAGCAAAAAATAAACAAACATTCGCAGTATCTCCTGCGAAAATGATACCTCAGCGTTCGCGCTCACTACCTGACTCATTGTCAAAACTTTAGAGATTTAAATTCATAAGAAATTGTGGAAACCCAATTCCTGTATTTTTAGGGGAACACTCAGGTGAACATACATCTTGATTCATAATATTTGACATAGACGGCACAGATGGCACGGATGGCATATTCATTTTGGGCAAACAAAGTATTTTCCCTAGTATGGAGTTGGTCGCACTCGCACTCGCACTCGCACTCGCACCCGCACAATCCCTACACTTTTTAAACTTGAAAAACAAGTCAAATGCAAGCCCGATAACTTTATATATTGCGTAATAAATAAATCCCCATAGTAAATTCCGTATAAAAATAAATGTCTTATTTATTTCAATATCTTCACCCCAGATTTCATTTTTGACAACATATATTTTTTTCTTTTTAAGTCCGCTTTCAGCGATATATTCTATTTTCTGAAGTGCTTCATCAAACGTCATCCCCTGCTTGCGATATATATCAATGCGATACTTATCCATTCGTTTCCATACCTTTGACCATATTTTATAAAAGTCATTATAATAGTCATCTTTTGTATATTCGCATTTCTCACGTTTTTCAAACTTCTTTTTAAGCTCTAGAGGATCAATAATGGGGCTATAATACGTAAAAAGTTTCATATTACTATTGAACTTCAATTTTGCATCATCGATCACATAGTCTTTGTTTGTCGTATGAATGATTTGAATGGGTATACTATGCTCAAAAGAATGATAAATAAACCCTTTTTTCAGTTGCTCGGATACATAAGGGCGATGAGGTCTGCGCATTCCTTCAGGGTATAATGCAAGATTACGAGAAGTATCTTCAATTCGAAGTTCTTCTATTTTTTTCAAGTTTTCAATGACTTGTTCTTTTTTTTTATTACCTGAAATGAAAATGCAATATCTTGTAAGCATAGTTACTAATCCTAAAAATGGGAATATTTGTTTCATTTTGTTTAATGAAATATACTTTGAATTATAATGTGATACGAGAGGATCGATAAAAAAGTCACTAACTGAAGAATGGTTTGACATATACATGATATTTTTGGTCATATTCAAATCATCTTTAGATACCTTATAAATAGTTGGTTTTGTTAAATCAATAAATAAATCTGAAATATTTTTAATTGCCCCTTTTTCTGTTTTTACGTTGTAATTTAGAATCACATAAATAGGATAAATAAATGTCATATAAAAAATAGTTAAAATATGATAAATCGTTTTAATTCCAACTTGTGAAAAATCGTATGTGAGCATAGGTTCAATATCTACCATTTTATAAATAATTAATAATT
>Ga0164292_10005640_pt1 | contig 10251 bp, 8 predicted proteins | sample GEODES117metaG_FD_111486 | JGI IMG/M metagenome (GOLD analysis project Ga0164292, IMG submission 111486) | Eutrophic lake water microbial communities from Lake Mendota, Wisconsin, USA - GEODES117 metaG | ecosystem: Environmental > Aquatic > Freshwater > Lake | place: USA: Lake Mendota, Wisconsin... | reverse complement strand
GCAGGGCAAGCTTGGCTTTAATTTTTACAGCCTGGGCCAGGATAGTGTTGATTTCCTGGATATGCAGCGTGAGGCGTTTGATGTGACTGCCGGGCGCAGCACATTGGTCTTCACCTTCCCTGGGCAGGCTGAAATCGGCGCTTGCCGTCCCTTTATCTATCTGCATGGCATTGCTTCCGGCGCGGCGGTTGAATTCACGCTGCGCCTTGGCCCGGCGCGCTTGTTCGCCGGCACGGAAGAACCCGCGCTCAGCCCATTCGCGGGCGGCAGCGCCACTGATATGCCGGTGGAAGTGGGTGGCGCTGGCTTCATTCCCGGCTTCACCGAACAGATGGAAGGCATGACCGTTGGCGAAAGCCGCGATATCCAGGTGGTCTTCCCGATCGATTACGGTTCGGCCGAATTGGCCGGCAAGCGCGCGGTCTTCTCCATCACGGGCAAGAAGCTGCAGCAGCGTGTGCCGCGCGCCATTGATGATGAATTGGCGAAGGCGGTGGGTCAGGCTGACCTGGCTGGCCTGCAGGCCCAGGTAAAGGAAGGCCTGCAGCGCGAATATGATGGGCTTGCCCGCATGCGCCTGAAGCGCGCGCTGCTCGACAAGCTTGCCGATCAGGCGAGCTTCCCCGTGCCGGAAGGCATGGTGGAAGGCGAATTTGGCCAGATCTGGCAGCGCGTGGAAGCGGATTTGAAAGCCGGCCGGCTCGATTCGGATGATGCGGGCAAGGATGAGGCGACGCTACGCGAAGAATATCGCGGCATCGCCCAACGCCGCATCCGCCTTGGCCTGCTGCTGTCCGAAATCGGGCGGACCAACAATATCCAGGTGACCCCGGATGAGCTGAGCGGCGCGCTGCGCCAGGAAGCCATGCGTTATCGTGGCCAGGAACAGCAGGTGATCGACTTCTTCCGCAAGAATCCGGAAGCGATGGAAAACCTCCGCGCCCCGATTTTTGAAGAAAAGGTCGTGGATTTCATCCTGGAACTCGCCAAGGTGTCTGAACGTCTGGTGGCGCCCACGGAATTGTCCGAAGCCTGATCCGAACAGGCCTGGAATTATCAAAAAGGGCAGGGGGAAACCTCTGCCCTTTTTTTGTTCAAAAACAGGCCGGGCGGAATTTTTGTCGGGAATTGAAGGGGGTGGCTTGCAGGAAGGCCAAGCCTCGCATAGGTAAGGTTCAAACAGTCGTCGCGGTATCAACCGCTGCATAAGAAGGGGGGGCTTGGTTCAGGTGTCTGATACCATCCTTGAAACGGTAGGGCTTACCAAGGAATTCCGGGGCTTCGTCGCGGTAAGCGACGTGAACCTGAGCGTTCGTCGGGGTACCATCCATGGCTTGATCGGCCCGAATGGCGCCGGCAAGACCACTTGCTTTAATCTACTCACGAAATTCCTGCCGCCAACGCGTGGCGTCATTCGCTATGAAGGGCGCGACATCACAGGCATGAAGGCTGCCGAAGTGGCGCGCCTTGGCCTGGTGCGGAGCTTCCAGATTTCTGCGGTGTTCCCGCATCTGACGGTGATTGAGAATGTTCGCGTGGCGTTACAACGCGCCCGTGGCGGTTCCTTTGATTTCTGGCGTTCCGATTCGGTCTTACGCAAATTCGACACGCGGGCCGAAGAATTGCTGGAAGATGTGGGCCTGACCGAATGGAAGCATTTGACCGCGGGTGAATTGCCCTATGGCCGCAAGCGCGCCTTGGAAATTGCAACCACGCTCGCGCTTGATCCTGTGATGATGCTGCTGGATGAACCAACGGCTGGCATGACGCATGATGACGTGGAACGCGTGGTGGCCTTGGTGAAGCGCGTATCCGTGGGCCGCACTGTGCTGCTGGTGGAACATAACCTGCGCGTTGTGCAGGGGCTTTGCGATACCATTACCGTGCTGGCGCGCGGCAGCGTGCTGGCGGAAGGCGATTACGCCGCCGTGTCGCGCAACCCGGATGTGATTGCCGCCTATCTTGGTTCGGAAGCCCCGACGGAGGCCGCCCATGGCTGATGTGATGACTGCACCCGCCGGCACCAAGGCGAGCACAGGCGCGCTGATGGAAGTGCGCGGGCTGGAAGCCTGGTATGGCGAAAGCCATGTTTTGCACGGCGTGGATATTGATATCCGCGAAGGCGAAGTGGTGACGCTGCTTGGCCGCAATGGCGCCGGCAAGACCTCCACCTTGCGTTCCATCATGGGGCTGGTGCCACGCCGCACCGGTTCGGTGAAGTATGACGGCAAGGAATTTGTGAATGCACGGCCCGATGTCATCGCGCGCGCCGGAATTGCCTATTGCCCTGAGGAGCGGGGGATTTTCGCCTCGCTCGATGTCACTGAAAACCTGATGCTGCCGCCAACGGTCCGCCCGGGCGGGCTGCCTTTGGATGAGATCTACACGCTTTTCCCGAATTTGAAGGAACGCGCGCGGAGCCAAGGCACGAAGCTTTCGGGCGGTGAACAGCAAATGCTGGCCATTGCGCGAATTCTCCGCACCGGTGCGCGGCTTTTGCTGTTGGATGAGCCGTCCGAAGGTCTGGCGCCCGTGATCGTGCAGCAAATCGGTCGCACAATTCGCGAATTGAAGAAGCGCGGCTTCACGGTGTTGTTGGTGGAGCAGAATTTCCGCTTCGCGCAAACAGTGGCTGATCGGCACTACGTGATGGAACATGGCCGGGTGGTGGATATGGTCGCGAATGAAGACCTGAATGCCTCACTTGATCGGTTGCATCAGTATTTGGGTGTCTGAAACCAATCTCGCGCCCCTGGGGCGCGCGGCATAAAAAATAGGGGAATCGCAAATGAGCCTTTCACGTCGGGACATTATCGCGGGTTCTGCAGGCGCCGCTGCTTTTGGCGCACTGCCCTATCAGGGCGCGCGCGCACAGGGTGGGCCCACCATCAAGATTGGCGTCTTGAACGACATGTCCGGCATGTACCGTGACATCGCGGGCATGAGCGCGGTTGCATGCGTGCGCGCGGCGGTGCAGGAATTTGCAGGCCGCGGCATCAATATTGAAGTGCTGGCGGCGGACCATCAGAACCGCCCTGATGTTGGCGTGAATATCGCGCGGCAATGGATTGATCGTGATGGCGTGGATGTGCTGCTGGATGTGACCACATCTTCGGTTGCACTCGCCGTTTCAGATATCTGCCGTGAAAAGAACAAGGTGCACCTGAACAGCAGCGCGGCATCCAGCGACCTCACTGGGGCGCGCTGCAATGCGAATACCGTGCATTGGACCTATGACACTTGGATGTGCGCCAAATCCACCGGCGGTGCCATGGTGCGCGCGGGTGGTGATAGCTGGTTCTTCATCACTGCCGATTACGCCTTTGGTCATGCCCTGGAACGCGATACGGGAAATTTCGTGCGCACCGCTGGCGGGCGCGTGCTTGGCCAGGTGCGTACGCCCTTCCCAGGTACGACTGATTTCTCATCCTTCCTTGTGCAAGCGCAGGCTTCGCGCGCGAAGGTGATTGGCCTTGCCAATGCAGGGGCTGATACCACCAATTGCGTGAAGCAGGCAGCCGAGTTCGGCATCACGCGGCGCGGCATAAAGCTCGCTTCCTTGCTCATGTTCATCAATGATGTGCATGCGCTTGGCTTGGCAACGGCCCAGGGGCTGGTGCTGACCGAAACCTTCTATTGGGATTTGAACGACGCGACGCGGCGTTTCACCAATAAGGTGCGCTCGGCCATGTCGCCCAATATGCCTTCCATGACTCACGCCGGCTGCTATGCCGGAGCACTGCATTACCTGAAGGCCGTGGCCGATATGGGCGCCGCGGCAGCCAAGGCTGATGGTGCCGCAGCGGTGGCACGCATGAAGGCGATGCCGACAGATGATGATTGCTTCGGCAAGGGCACAATCCGTGCCGATGGCCGCAAGCTGCACCCGGCTTATTTGTTTGAGGTGAAGAAGCCCGAAGAAAGCCGCGGCGCTTGGGATTACTACAAGCTGCTGCAAACCACGCCGGCTGAAGAAGCTTTCCGCCCAGTCGCGGAAGGCAATTGCCCGCTGGTGCGTAGCTGATCGAACAATTTCATACCTTGAGGGAGCAAAAACATGCAGGTTTCACGTCGGAACATCCTTGCCGGAGCGGCCGCCACCGGCGCCCTGCCGCTTTCTCTTGCCCGTGCCCAGGCGGCGAATACTATTCGCATCGGTGTCATGACCGATATGTCGGGCCTCTATCGCGACAATACGGGCCCGACTTCGGTTGCCGCCGCGCGTGAAGCCGCCGCCGAATTCGGCGCGAGCCATGGTTTCCGTGTGGAGGTCATCGAAGCGGATCACCAGAACCGCCCGGATGTCGGCGTTAACCTGGCGCGGCAATGGTACGATCAGGGCATGGATTTGATCCTGGATGTGCCGACCTCCTCAGTGGGCCTCGCCGTATCAGGCGTCGCGCGGGAAAAGAACAAGGCCTATATCAATGTCGGCTCCGCGACCGCCGACATGACTGGGGCGCAATGCAGCCCGAATACCATCCATTGGGCCTATGATACCTATATGCTGGCGCGGTCCACCGGTGGCGCGACCGTGCGTGCGGGTGGCGATACCTGGTTCTTCATCACGGCGGATTACGCTTTCGGCCATGCGTTGGAACGCGATACGGCTAATTTTGTCCGCAACTCGGGCGGCCGTATTCTTGGGCAGGTGCGCACACCCTTCCCGGGCACCACTGATTTCTCCTCCTTCCTGCTGCAGGCGCAGGCATCGCGGGCGAAGGTGATCGGCTTGGCCAATGCTGGTGCCGATACACAGAATTGCGTGAAGCAGGCGGCAGAATTCGGGCTCACGCGTCGTGGCATCAAGCTCGCTTCGCTCTTGCTTTTTGTGAATGACGTTCATGGCATGGGGCTGCAAGCCGCGCAGGGCTTGGTCTGCACCGAAAGCTTCTATTGGGACATGAATGACAAGACCCGCGCCTGGACTGAACGCATGCTGCGGCGCGTGCCTACCAATTACCCCAATATGATCCATGCTGGCTGCTATTCCGGAGCGCTGCATTTCCTGAAGACTGTTGCGGCAATGGGCGTGCCGGCGGCTAAGGCTTCGGGTCTTGATTTGGTGAACCGCATGAAGGCGCAGCCTTCGGACGATGATCTATTCGGCAAGGCCACCATCCGTCCGGATGGCCGGCGCCTTATCCCCTCATATCTGTTTGAGGTGAAGACGCCTGCGGAAAGCACGAAGCCTTGGGATTATTACAAGCTTTTGCAAACCACCTCAGCGGAAGAAGCCTTCCGTCCGATCAATGAAGGTGGTTGCGCGCTAGTTCGGTCCTAAGTCTAACAAAAAGGGGAGGAAGCGTCATGACAACAACAAGGCGTAATGTGATGGCGGGCGCCGCAGCAGGCGGCGCCGCGCTTGGTGGCTTGCCATGGCGCTCCGCCCGCGCGCAGGCGGCGAATACCATCCGCATCGGTGTGCTGAACGATATGTCCGGGCCTTACCGCGACATATCCGGCCCCTATGGGCTGGAATGCACACGCCAGGCGGTACAGGAATTCGGCAATCGCGGCTTCAATGTTGAAATCATCAATGCCGACCACCAGAACCGTCCTGATGTCGGTGTGAATATCGCGCGCCAATGGTATGACCAGGGCGTGGATATGATCATCGACGTGCCGACATCTTCGGTCGGCCTTGCGGTGGCCAATATCGCGCGTGAAAAGAATAAGGTCTGCGTCAATACGGGTTCCGCGACATCGGACCTGACAGGGCCCGCCTGCACCCCAAATACGGTGCATTGGATGTATGATACCTACATGCTGGCGAAATCGACCGGCGGTGCCATGGTGCGCGCGGGCGGGGATAGCTGGTTCTTCATCACGGCTGATTACGCCTTCGGCCATGCGCTGGAACGCGATACCGCGAATTTCGTGCGTAATGCCGGCGGGCGCGTGGTGGGGCAGGTGCGCTATCCTTTCCCTGCCACCAGCGATTTCTCATCCTTCCTGGTGCAGGCGCAAGCTTCACGGGCCAAGGTGATCGGCATGGCCAATGCCGGCGCCGATACGATCAATACCGTGAAGCAGGCGGCTGAATTCGGCATTACGCGGCGTGGCGTGAAGCTGGCAGCGCTGCTGATGTTCCTGCCGGATGTGCATGCGCTTGGGCTGCAAACGGCGCAGGGCCTGATCCTGACGGAAAGCTTCTATTGGGATTTGAATGACCGTACGCGCGCCATTTCCGAAAGGCTGCGCCCGCGGTTGCGTGATGTACGGCCCAATATGGCGTCCATCGCCAATTACTCTGGCGCGCTGCATTACCTGAAGGCAATCGCCGATATGGGGGTGGCCGCGTCCAAGGCTTCGGGCGCTGAAGTTGTCGCGCGGATGAAGGCCATTCCTTGTGATGATGATGCCTTCGGCGCTGGTTCGATCCGCGCTGATGGACGCAAGCTTTGCCCATCATACCTGTTTGAGGTGAAGGCGCCTTCCGAAAGCCGCGGGCCTTATGATTATTACAAGCTGCTGCAAACAACGCCCGCCAATGAAGCCTTCCGCCCCATGAATGAGGGGAATTGTCCCCTCGTGCGGGCCTAATATGACAAGACTACTTCTATCCACTTCTCACCCCGCGCCTGGTACGCACCACGGCGCGGCGGTGTCCTGAGGGAAAATCTCCGCATGGATGAGATATTCGGCATACCGACGCCGTTGCTGTTTGGACAGCTACTGCTCGGCCTTATCAATGGCGCCTTTTACGCGATGCTGTCACTCGGCCTCGCGGTGATTTTTGGGCTGCTCAACATCATCAACTTTACCCATGGCGCGCAGTTCATGATGGGCGCCTTTGTGGCCTGGATGCTGCTGAATTACCTGGGCATCGGCTATTGGTGGGCGCTGATCCTCTCCCCGCTGCTGGTGGGGCTAACCGGGGTAATACTTGAACGAACTATGATCTGTCAGCTTTACAAGATGGATCATCTGTACGGGATGCTTTTAACCTTCGGCCTATCGCTGATCATAGAAGGCGTATTCCGAAACGAATACGGCTCCTCCGGCATGCCTTATCGGATCCCGGCGGACCTGGCCGGCGCGTGGGATCTGGGCTTCATGTTCATGCCGGTCTATCGCGGCTGGGTCGTCGTTTTCGCGCTTTTCGCCTGCATCAGCACTTGGCTTGTTATCGAAAAGACGCGCCTTGGTGCCTATCTGCGCGCGGCCACGGAAAACGCGCCGCTTGTGCAGGCTTTCGGCGTGAATGTGCCGCGCATGATTACGCTCACCTACGGTGCAGGTGTGGCGTTGGCCGCTTTGGCTGGCGTGCTGGCGGCGCCGATTTATTCGGTCAATCCGCAAATGGGCACGAATTTGATTATCGTGGTCTTCGCGGTCGTGGTGATCGGGGGGATGGGTTCCATCCTAGGGTCGGTGCTGACAGGTTTCGGGCTTGGCATCATTGAAGGCCTGACCAAGGTTTTCTATCCGGAAGCCTCGGCCACCGTGATCTTCATCATCATGGTCATTGTCTTGCTGGCGCGTCCTGCCGGCCTTTTCGGGAGGGCTTGATCCATGGCCGGTCATTCCATGACAAGCACTGCGGCGCCAGTCGGCCCGCAGCAGCACATCTTCGGCTTCACCAAGGCGCAGTTTGTCGCGCTGTGCGTCATGTTCGTGGCGCTGATTGTGGCGCCTTTCTTCCTCTACCCTGTGTTTTTGATGAAGTTGCTGTGCTTCGCCTTGTTTGCCTGCGCCTTCAACCTGCTGATTGGCTATGTCGGGCTGACCTCCTTCGGTCACGCCGCCTATTTTGGCATGGGCGGCTATATTGCCGCGCATAGCGCCAAGGTTTGGGGGCTGACGCCGGAAATCTCCATCCTTATCGGCGCGCTTTTGGCCGGGGTACAGGGTGCTATTTTCGGTTGGGTCGCCATTCGCCGTCAGGGCATTTACTTCGCCATGATTACGCTGGCGCTGGCGCAGATGATCTACTTCTTCTGCCTGCAAGCCCCCTTCACCGGCGGTGAAGATGGTATCCAGGCCGTGCCACGCGGCAACCTGTTCGGCGTTATCAGCCTTGCCAATGACATGACGATGTATTGGTTTGTCGCCGCGGTGTTCGTGATCTGCTTCCTGCTGATCCATCGCATTGTGCATTCGCCCTTTGGCCAGGTACTGAAGGCCATTCGTGAGAATGAACCGCGCACCACATCACTCGGCTATCGGACGGATGATTATAAGCTGGTTGCTTTCATCCTTTCCGCGACGGTGGCTGGTGTTGCCGGGGGTACCAAATCCCTGGTGTTCGGCATTGCGACACTTACCGATGTGCATTGGTCCATGTCAGGTGAAGTGCTGCTGATGACCCTGGTGGGCGGGCTTGGTACTGTGTTCGGCCCCATGATTGGTGCGGCGGTGATCGTTGCCATGCAGAACTACCTGGCGGAGATGGGGGCCTGGGTGACGGTGATCCAGGGCTTTATCTTCATCGCCTGCGTTCTCGCCTTCCGGCGCGGCATTGTGGGGGAAATCGCCAATCTGCTGCGCGTGCGTCTGTAAGACGCCGTCGCTTTTCCTGGCTTTGGCGCCTCTGCCGCGGTTTGTGGCAGGGGCGCTATGCTTTTGGGCATTGGCGTGGCGCGTGCTGGCGCCCCTGTCAGACAGGGGCTTGCGAAAGCTGCGCTTTAGGGGCTTTTTAGGCGTGTCATGACAACGCTCCCCCTGTCCAAATCCGGGTTATGCCCGTGACCGCGCCGGTGCTGGAAGTCGCCGGGCTCAGCCTTGGCTTTCGCCAGGATGGGCGGATGCTTGGCGTGCTGGATGGCATTTCCTTCCGTGCAGAGGCCGGCAAGACACTCGCGATTGTTGGCGAAAGCGGTTGCGGTAAATCAGTCGCTTCGCTCGCCATCATGGGGCTATTGCCTGACAATGCGCAGGTTTCCGGCAGCGCGCGCTTGATGGGGCGGGATTTGCTGGGCATGTCGGCGGAAGAGCGCCGGGCGCTACGGGGCGCCGAAATGGCCATGATCTTCCAGGAACCCATGACCAGCCTGAACCCGGCCTTCACCGCCGGGGAACAAGTGGCCGAAGCGCTTCGCCTGCATCAGCGCCTGGATCGTGATGCCGCCTTCAAGGCCGCGATTGCGATGCTGGAGAAGGTGCGCATCCCAGATGCGGCGCGGCGTGCGCGCCAATACCCGCATCAGCTTTCCGGCGGCATGCGCCAGCGGGTGATGATAGCCATTGCACTTGCCTGCCGGCCGAAGCTGCTGATCGCTGATGAACCCACCACGGCGCTGGATGTGACGGTGCAAGCGCAAATCCTCGCGCTTTTGGATGATCTGAAGCGGGAAACCGGCACGGCGGTGATCCTGATTACCCATGATCTGGGTGTGGTCGCCGATCACGCCGATGATGTTGTGGTGATGTATGCCGGGCGCGTGGCGGAACAGGCGCAAGCGGCAGCGTTATTCGCCAGGCCCGAACACCCCTATACCATCGGCCTGCTAGGGGCCGCGCCGGCGGCAGGCATGCGCGGCGAAAGGCTGGCCAGCATTGAAGGCACGGTGCCTGATTTGCGCGCACCGCCGCCAGGCTGCCGCTTCGCGCCGCGCTGTCCATTCGCCATTGCGCGCTGCGCGGAAGCCGCGCCGGCATTGGCGGAAATCACGCCAGGGCATTTCAGCGCCTGCATCCGCGCGCCGTTAGATAACATTCTGGGGGCGGCGGCATGAATGCGCTGCTCGAACTCCGTGATGTCGTGAAGCATTTCCCGGTGCGCGATGCGCTTGGCCGGCGGGCTGGCGCAGTGCATGCCGTCGATGGTGTTTCCCTTTCGGTTGCGGAAGGTGAGGTGCTGGCCATTGTTGGTGAAAGCGGCTGCGGTAAATCCACCCTCGGGCGCGTAATGCTCCGCCTGATCGAACCCGATAGCGGTTCGGTGCGGTTTGCTGGAGAAGACTTGGCGGCGCTTTCCCCGGCGGCGCTCCGCGCGCGGCGGCGCGAAATGCAGATCATTTTCCAGGACCCTTTCGGCAGTCTTGATCCGCGCATGACGGTTGCTCAAGCCATTGCGGAGCCGCTGCGTTTGCATCGGTTGGTGCCGCGTGGGCAGGAAGCGGCGCGCGTTGCTGAATTGCTGACCCGCGTTGGCTTGCGCCCGGAAAGCGCGGGGCGTTGGCCGCATGAATTCTCCGGCGGGCAGCGCCAGCGCATTGCCATTGCGCGCGCGCTTGCCAGCAACCCACGCCTGATTATTGGTGATGAGCCTGTCAGCGCGCTGGATGTTTCCGTGCAGGCGCAGGT
>Ga0164292_10005638_pt1 | contig 10253 bp, 7 predicted proteins | sample GEODES117metaG_FD_111486 | JGI IMG/M metagenome (GOLD analysis project Ga0164292, IMG submission 111486) | Eutrophic lake water microbial communities from Lake Mendota, Wisconsin, USA - GEODES117 metaG | ecosystem: Environmental > Aquatic > Freshwater > Lake | place: USA: Lake Mendota, Wisconsin... | reverse complement strand
TAATATTTTTATATCGCCAGATGATTCGTATGATAGATCAGATTTAGTTGAGCTTTTCCCAAAAGATTTTATTGTCTCAATTAATCCCCCAAGTAACTATTGTGGCGGAAAATTTTATTTCATTGATGAAATAACCTCTGATTATGCTCTTTGCTACATAGAGGATGCAGATGCATGCTTTCCTAAAAATCAGCCTCTGGTTGGTGTGCCGAAGTCTCTTTATAGTGCATTAATGCAATTTTTTATTGCCAGTGCAATTAAAGATGATAGAAGGGAGAAGGGATTTACATCAAAGACTGGTGATGGAAGATTTGACAGCATGTTAATTAACGTTGCCATTAGAACATCATCTCAAAATGATCTTAAGCCAGCTATTAAAGATATTGTTGACTCTATTCACGATGGAATAAGCTCCAACCAATCACTTGATAGACTTAACACTCTCATGATTGATCTCAAGAAAATATTTGAGGAAAAATTTTTACCATCTTTAGTTTCAGATATGCAAATCTCATGGGCTCAAGTCTATGAGAAGCTGAAAAAAATTGAGAAGCCGGTTGTTCTGTCAATCAATACCAAATCAACAGATCGCCTTAGCTGGAAAAAAGATGCGCCCAGTAAAGTAATTGCTATAGGCGGCTTCACTCTTTCTAGGGGTATCACTCTTTCGGGTCTTACGATCAGCTACATATTCCGAAATTCAAAAGCCTTTGACACTATTTTGCAGATGGGTCGCTGGTTTGGGTATAGGGATGGCTATAGAGATCTCGTAAGGTTGTGGGTAGAGAGTGATTTTTCTGAAGCTTTTGATAGAGCAACTCGTGCATCGGATGATCTTAGAAACGACATAATACAAATGAATCGCCTCAGAATGACGCCGAGTCAATTTGGAATGAAGGTCTCAACCTATCCAGGATTATTGCCCACTGCAAAGAATAAAATGCAGACGGGTGAGATCATTGAAATGAAAGTCGACTTTTCTGGTACAAAACCAGAAGTGCACTGTTTTTTTGTAGATGATGATATTGAGAAAAAAAATGAGGTTGCCATCATAAACTTTACTAATGAATTGGTAGGAAAATATACCTCAACCAAGCGCTTTGTTATTGATGGTGACAAAGAAGAAATCGGTAGTGCTCAAATAGTATTCGAGGCTGTTGATTCTTCTAGTATTGTTGAATTAATCAAGCAGTTCCATTTTCATCCAAGTAATAGTTTACGCATAGGGGAATCCTTCTTCAAGCAATATATTGAAGAAATGCAATTTGGAAAATTAAAAAGCTGGGATGTTATCTACTATAGCCGTCCAAAAAATAAGGTTGGTAGATCTGAAAAAATCAGTAACATTTTGGGCGTCGATATTTATTTACAGCCCCGAAGTGTTTTTACTGCCCCTTACTTTCACTCAGCTGACCATGATAAATCCGCCATCCATTTAACTGCTAATAGAACGGTAACCCCTGGTGGTGCTGCTACACTTGTAACCGATAAAAGTAGACCTACACTTCTAATTCAAGCATTACGTGCTGGTGAATATCGTCACAAAAAGAGTGATCCCGCTGATTTAGAAATACCCGATCATTTGCTTAATGTAGAAGGTAAAGAATATTTTTCGTTGAAAATTTATTTCCCAGATGTTGACAAAGCTGTTGAAGCTTTCTCATTTGTTGCTACTAAAGATTACCTTGAGAGGTTAAAAAGAGAGCAAAGTGACGAGTCGGAGGCGGAGGAATGACGTCTGTTTGGACCGACATAGCAAAACCAAAAGAAGGTCAATATTCTTTTAGGCTTATAAAAAACATGCCTTTCGGGAATTGGAGTTGGTTTAAGGATTCTGATGATAGGGTTGGAGTCTCTCTTGAGATTCAAAAAACAATACTTAAAACTGAATTTAAACCCAGTAAATATTTTACTGTTTCAATCATTCCGCTTGAGGGCATTGGCAACGTTCTTATGGTTGTGTGCCAGGATAAAGAGTTCTATGAGATTTTTGAAGTTTTGTGTAATGACCTAGTTGACGCATCAAGAAATGCATCTACCCTTCAAGAAGCCGTTGCTTTGCTGAAATCTAGGATTATTTTATGGACCGAGTTACTTAAAGGTCTCAAAGGCATTACTCGCCAAGAGCTTTATGGTTTAGCTGCAGAGCTATCTTTTCTTAAAATTTGGCTGGAAAGTCAATCTAATAAAAATCTAGATATATGGGTTGGCCCAAATGGTAAGTCGCAAGATTTTATAAGTATGACCGGATCTAATGCTGTTGAGATAAAAGCAAGTTCAAATGATCTAACTAGCGTGAGAATCTCTTCACTAGAACAACTTGATTTTGCAGGTGATCTTGTATTAGCTGTATTTCCGATTAGCTCAGCTAAAGATGATTCAGTCGAACAACTTAATCTTGCCGCACTAGTTTCTTCTATTGAAAGTATGCTGCCAGTTAACCAAATTGACTCTTTTAGAAGAAAGCTTGCAATGATTGGCCTATCCTTAAATGATGACGTTAATTCCATTCATTTCGTGATCGGAGAGCCTGAGTATTTTGATGTCAGATCAGGTTTTCCTAGAATTATTAAAACAACAATCTCTCGTGAGATATTTAATTGTAGTTACGACATCTCTTTGGTTTCATTGGCTGAATTTGCAACTAGCCAGGCTAACGCTATTGACAGGTTGTCTAAATGATTACAGTTGAAGAGTACTATGAAAGCCTACTTTCAGAGATCCATCTAACTGCAGATTCTAGCGGTAGTATTGTTGAGAATGAGTTCTTGCATTATGCACTCGAAAAGTTGGTGGACTATGGTGAGTTTGATGAATTCGAGCTAATAGAGGACGGTAGGGACGCTACGGGTGTATGGCGAATCGATGCTATATCAATAGACAATAATTCCGATATTGCAACCGGTGCAATCTCTTTATTTATATCCTTATTTGAAAAAAATCCAACCCCCGGCATTCTTTCCCAGGCTGAGCTTGATGGCTTAGTTAAAAAATTAAATAAATTTGTCGATTTTTCATTACATAAAGACATCTATACCTTTTTTGAGCCAGGGAGTGGACCCTTTAATGTTGCTCTACAGCTCAAAGAGGCATGGAAGCCGGGTGCAACAAATCTAAGGCTTTACGTCATTACTAACAAACCCATCAGCAATCGTCTTAATTTACAAAAGAAGATTGAAATAGAAGGTATAAGAGCTGAGTTAATTGTTTGGGATCTAAATCGCTTTTTTCAACTGGAGTTATCCGGGAGAGAGCGGTCACCACTTATCATTGATCTTTCTGATAGGCCAATTAAAGCGTTGCTAGCCTCTAAAGAGGGGGATAGTACAGATATCATTTCTATGATGGCTGCCATCCCGGCAACTACACTTGTAGATATGTATTCTCAATGGGGATCAAGACTACTAGAGCAGAATGTAAGAAGTTTTTTGACTGCCAAGGTGAAGGTGAATAAAGGTATACGAGAAACCATTAAAACTTCGCCTAAAAAATTCTTTGCGTTTAATAATGGTATTACAGCTACAGCCGAATCCATTGAAAGTGAACAGAGAGAAGATGGTGAATATATAACCTCACTTGAAAATTTTCAGATCGTTAATGGTGGTCAAACTACTGCTTCGCTCTTTTATGCTGCTACTAAAGATAAATTTGATATTAGCGAAATATATGTCCCAATGAAGCTTTCAATAGTCACTGCTTCGGCTGCTGTAGAACTGGTGCCATATATTTCTAGATATGCCAATTCACAGAATAAAGTTACTGAGGCTGATTTATTTTCAAACCACCCTTTCCATGTGAAGTTTGAAGAGTTTTCGAGAAATACAATTGCACCACCAAAACCGGGAATTGCTTCTGGAACATATTGGTTTTATGAGCGAGCACGTGGCCAATATACAAATGCTCAAGCATCCTTGACTGCAAAGTCAGAGAGGGCAAAGTTTGTATCTATAAATCCTAGAAGTCAACTTATTACAAAAACAAATCTCGCCAAGTATTTAAATGCTTTTAATTTACTGCCACATGTAGTGAGTAAAGGCGCTGAATTTAACTTTTCAAAATTTGCAGACTTTATAGCTGAACAGTGGGATGAATCTATTGAATCCTTTAACCAAGGTTTTTATAAGACATCTATAGCCAAAGCAATTATTTTTAAAAATCTTGAGAAATTAATTGCCGAACAAAAAGATACTTGGTACAAGGGAGGGCAGAGGGATAAGCTTGTTCCCTATACTATTTCTTTTATAGGAAACGCTTTACAAAAGCTAAAAAAGGAATTTAATTTTGATGAAATTTGGAAAAAACAAGATACGACAGAAAAATTGAATGGTCTATTAATTTCTGTTGCAGAAAGGGTAAATTTGCTTTTGCAGGACCCTAATAGGGCTGTTGGGGATGTATCTTCCTACGCAAAAAAAGAAGCATTTTGGAAAATAGTTAAACAACATTCTGATAGTTTTGATCTCAGCCCTTACATTGATATATTCATTGATAAAAAAGATTTAGCTAATCAGGAGTTAAAAAATAAGATCGATCAAAAAATATTAATTGGTAAGGAAATGATTGAGAAGGTCAAGTCTATTGAGCCACGTGAGTGGGAGGCAATTAGAGATTTTTTCTATGAAAATAATCAACTTAATGACGATCAAGCTATATTAATTAAGCAGGCAATTTATAAACGTCAGCCTCTATCTGAGCGTCAATGCAAATCTTTATATAGCCTCTACACTGAATACAACTCATATTTTAGGGGGTGATCGCTTGGTAGACAATACGTTATGGTCTGATGAAGAGCTCAAGGACGCCGTCTTTGCTTATAAAACGATGCAAAGAGATTTAGATGCTGGTAAACCAGTCATAAAGAGAGCTGTCTATAAGGCCCTATCCGATAAGTGGGGGCGCACTGAAAACTCTTATGAGAGGAGAATGAGTAATATTTCGGCCGTCCTGGATCTATATGGACGTGCTTGGATTAAGGGTTTGAAGCCTCTGTCAAATGTAGGGACTAATGTTATATCTGTAATAAATCGATTCCTTAATGAATTTGATGGTGCGATTGATTTCATCGATCCTGCGTTTGAGGTAGAGGTAGCGAAGAAAGTCAAAGTTGGTAAGCTGGGACTTCCCTCTGGGAATCAAAATCCCCCTGTAAAAAAGGTAGAAGTTTCTTTGGTTGCTCGTAGCCCAGATGTAAAGGCTTGGGTACTTATAAATGCAAATGGTATTTGTGAAAATTGCACCTCTGATGCGCCTTTCGTTTCAACTACTGGCATACCCTACTTGGAAGTACACCACGTTAAAAGGTTAGCAGATAAAGGTCCAGACACAGTTGATAATGCGGTTGCTCTTTGCCCAAATTGTCATAAAGCACTTCACTATTCTGAAGAAAGAGCTGCAATTGTAGAATTTTTATACGCCCAAATTCCTAGGCTTAGAAGATAGCATTTATTGAAGCTTTTTAATGATAGTAGCTAGATTTTCTGAATTATATAAATCTAGGCTAATATATCCGGTCGGAGGTCTTCCACGAAATTTAATTTTTTTATAAAATAAATCTATGTGATTCCCAAGATCTGCTAAATTTCTAAGGGCTTCAATTTTCTTGCTGCGCTCCAATCTGGCTGATTTCATTTCTGTTCCATTTTTATACTGGGGGTGTAAAGCTCCTTTTAATACCTTGCGTGATCTATGGGCTCCATGCATGCGACAACTAACGCAACCATAAGCTGCCGCGTTCAAGCAAGGTTGCCCCGTTCGCTTACTTTTGCACTGGCATTGTTTTGCGCCGTATTTTGTTATGGCTGGTAGTGGCATAGTTTTGACATGATTTGAAAGTGGGTACTGGGTTAGAGCAGACGATTATTAGATTAAAGTTCTTTAGACCTATGCAAAGCATTTGTAATTTATAAATGCGCCCCCAAGGGGCGCTTATTTACTATAGGCGCCTGCCCGTATAAAGCCCAATAAAAACATGGACTTAGAAAAGGCACGGGCATACCCGTGCCTGCCCGTATAAAACTAAAAGCTTGATACTTCAAGGGTTCCAGAGGTTTTGATTGCCCGTTCATTTGCCCGTTGCCTTTATGGGTTTGTCAGATTCTTACCGCTTTCGGTTACGGTCATCGCAGCTCGGTTAGGTGTTGCGATGAGCCCTTCCCGATTAAGTTGCTCGAGCTTTTCCAACAGTGCTTTCTCTGATAGGCCAAACTTCTTATTAACGCCACCAAAAAGCTCTTTAAATTGGGTTTTAGAAAGTTTGCAGATCTCAATCTCCTTAAGCAGGTCGTTTTGTTGATGGTCTTCTGCAATGACATCAAATAGCTCTAGGGAGCCATCATCCCGCCTTGCAAGAATCATGGGTTCTGCTGGCTTTCCGTAGTTTGATTTGACTGATTGAATCGTAAGAAGTGGTGGAAGGGTAAATGGGTTGCCATATAACGTTCGTATTTCAGACTCTAAAAGGGTATTTAACTGAAAGACCAATCGAACTCCATCAATAAATGCGCTTGAACCCCGAGCATTGTTTTGATTTCCGCCCTTACCGGCCACTTTATTTACATGGTGAAGGCATAAGACGGAAGTATTGAGTTGGTCTCGTATTTGCTGAAGTGATTGAACAAACCTAGTTGCGTCTGCTGCGAAATTCTCATCTCCGCCCCTAAAACGTGCAACAGGGTCAACAATCACCAAGCCAATATCTGCCCCTATTTGATTGGTAACTTGATCGCAGATCAGGCCTGGTATTTTAGTTATATCAATCTCGCCTTTATTGTTTCTTTCTGTAAAGAGCTCAAATGAATCAGCCAAATCAATAAAATGAAGGTTTTGATTTACAAGAAGCCGCGCTTGGGGCGATAGCCCAGCCACTACTTTATGTAGCCGGCGTTGCAGTTCGTGTTGATCATCCTCACCACTAACAAACACTACCCTAGTTGCAGACCTTGGTTGGTACTTTCCAAATAGGGGTGTGCCTGAGGCAGTACTAACGGCCATATGCATTGCAAAATAGGACTTTCCAGTTCCCCCTGCTGCGATAACCGCTGCGACAATCTTGCTTGGTAGAAAGTCTTGGATAACCCAGTCTCTTTTCGGAGGTAATGTTGCCAGTAGGTTGGCTGCTGGAATGAGGCTAAACCGTTCAGATTGATCTTTTTGTAGTTGCTTCTCTGATACATCGCTATTTGGGTTATTTCTCAGGTGAGTATTCCAGATGCTGTTATGGGTACGCTCGACTTCGTCTAATGGTAGGGGCGGACTTAGCTTTTGGTTCCACTGAATTGCTTCGTTGTAAGTCTCAGATCTTGTTAACCCCTTTTTAATAAGGCCGCCTACAAGAGATGCAAGAAGCCTATTGCGAGAACCCTCTGTTATTCCGCCTTGAAGAATAGTTTGTAGTTGGGATTGAAATATTGATGATTGAGCTGTCGTTTGCGCTAGATACTTAGGAGTTTTTAAGCTTGATGGGTCTAGGAGATTTCCGATCAAAACACAGCACTGCGCATCGTTTGCCTTATCTGGTGGATAACTAAACCAGTAATAAGCCCTTGAAATGTCTGAGCACGCAACATCAACAATAGAGGCCAATTCTGAATTAAATAGCAAGAAGTTATTTCGAACAGCTACAAAGTCATCCGCACTAATTTCTTCTTTTAGGTGGATAACGACCCTATACCTTGGCTGTTCTGGGGTATGTGACCAGGTTGTATGTACTACGCCAAAGTAGCCACTCGTTAAAGCAATGATGTCATCAAACGTATATCCCTTTGGACCATCAATATCAAAAACCAAAGCAGAAACAGCTTCAATATTCTGGTTTGCCCTTTTTTGCTCTGGCCCCAGTCTGTAGGGGCCTAGTAAGAGGGTGTCTTTCTCAATTGATTCAATTGGCGTACTTAATTGCTTGGTGATACTTCGTAGGGACTTATGCGCTTGTTTTGCGGCAACACTTTTGATGTTGCTAAACAGAGCAAAGTCATTTTTTACTTCTAGTGTCATCTGTAGATCGTTGTGCATTTAGTTGCCTCCAATAGTATCTACAAAGGTATTTTTGCCAGTCATCAGCGAAAAGACCCCAAGTAAAAAATTTACAATCTCTTCCTTATCTACCTCCACCGGATAACCTTCTGGTGCAAGGTATTCAAAAATCATATCGAGGTATTTTTTGCTTTGCGATCCTACCGGATAAATTTTCTTTGGCAAAATTAAACTGGCTGTTTTGCTATTCCTAGCGGTCGAAAAATTCAATTCAATGTATGTCGACTCATCTTCGTCAGCTGCAATACCTACGCCACTAAGTTCATCAGTAGAAAAAATGCCATTTTTAGTCAAATAGTCAATACGAGTGTTTGCTTCTGGACCATGTTCTGTATCGAAGACTTCCGAGGTTGCTTGAATCTGGATGACCTTGATCATCGCTTCTTCAGTGTGAACCTTGTCATCATCAAATTCTTGCTCGATGAAAACTCGCATAATATAAGTTGGTTCAGTTGGTGTAATGCCAAAAATTTTGTAGTGCTTATTCATGTTTTTTCCTATGAATGTAGATCTGCACAGGCGTGCAGATACAAATTGTTTAAATAAATGTTTATAAGCCGGTAGTGGCGAGCTTTATGACGCGACCTGCCTTGCAGGTGCCAGTAGTTCTGTTTATTACTTGCATCGTTTATTTGCGCCCGATGAACGGCGAATCAGAGCTTCTACTGTTGTGTACGAAATAACTTTGTCATGGCGTATGTATCTATTCTAGCGATACGAATTGCCTTTTTCAAGTGGGTTTTTATTTTTTGTTTTTTCTATTGTTCTGTGCAACACGTTGTGGAGAGTTAGACCTTTATATTCAATTTTTTCGATAGCTGTTTTCATGCCGCTAAGTGTTCGGTGTGAATAAACCTTTGCGCCGGTGCTTCCAGAAATTCGGTGACCCATAATTGAATCAATGGTGGGCTCAGGAACATCTTGCTCAGATAGCTGACTTCTAACAGAGTGTCTGAACGCATGAAAATCCTGACTTTCTGCAATACCAAGCGCTCTTCTAAATTCACCAAACCAATTTGAATAGTAACCCCCGGGTTTATTTTTTCGTAATTTCAAATCAATCCAAAGGCTTGAATTTTGTTTTGATTCTAGGCTCTTCACGTATTCTAAAAACCCCAGTCTTATCAGCTCGCTATGTACTGGAATCTTGCGGATGCTGGATGTAGTCTTGACTTGTTGGTTTATTCCCAAGTTTGAGATTGAAATAAATGGGGTTTCGCAGTCCATCGCTATATCTGCTATTTGAAGTTGTGCCAGCTCACTTAGTCGAGCTCCCGTAAAAATTGCTAGCAGCGGTAGCCAATAAGCAGCATCAGCACCCGATCTCCAGTTTTTGGGTAAGCGATATTCTGTAAATAGTTCATGCTCAAAGAGTTTATTTAGCTCTGAGATATCCCACGGTCTTCGTTTTTGGGTAGTTTGGGAGTTAATTTCGATGCCTTCCCAAGGGTGGCGATCGATGATTTCAAGGTCTCTATAAGCATATTTGATGAGTGATTTAACCCATGTCAGTCTGTCTCGAGCTGTTTTGCTTGTTGTTTGACGCTCCGGCTGCTGCAACCATGCTCTGAAGCTGTCACCCTGAGATCTTGTCAGCCTTTGAAGTGGAGGGTTTTTAGTTTGCTCTTCAAACAAGACTAGTGCACGCATACAGGAGTTAAGGGCATCCATGCTGCGTGGCTTAGATTCTTTCCATCTTTCATAGACGTCACGCAGGTAGTTTGCGTTTTGCACGCGTTTTCTAGGCATTTCTTGGGCTTTTGAAAACGGCTCAAAGCTGGGTGTAATCTGCCCCAAAATTTCTGCTCTTTTGATGGCGCCTAACGTGACAGCCTCCCTGTAGCTGCATGCACCAAGTGAAATTACCACTTTGCCGCTTTTATACATATCGATTAGCTGGTGTGTTTTGGGAAGAACTACCCGAAGATAGTGCGAACTTCCTCTTTGGAAAATGCCGTTTGATTTGGCCATGGCTCACCTCAATAATTAGCAGTTGATGCCTTGAGGTGACACAGTTAGGTGACACAGGGTGCGCTCTTAAATTGAAGTGTTACACGCAAATCCATAACAATCAACAACTTACAAAAGAACACAAAATAGAAGTGGACGAGCCAAACCCCCGGCACTGGCAGTACTTGGGTTTGGCTGCTTCGTTCCCGACCTGACCAGGTTACCAAGCCACCATGCGAGGAGGCCCGTCCACAATCATTTTAGCCCTTGTT
>Ga0164292_10005634_pt1 | contig 10257 bp, 3 predicted proteins | sample GEODES117metaG_FD_111486 | JGI IMG/M metagenome (GOLD analysis project Ga0164292, IMG submission 111486) | Eutrophic lake water microbial communities from Lake Mendota, Wisconsin, USA - GEODES117 metaG | ecosystem: Environmental > Aquatic > Freshwater > Lake | place: USA: Lake Mendota, Wisconsin... | reverse complement strand
GGTAAATATTTTTCAAATTGATTAACCTTTACCTCGTCCTGTGATATTACAATAGTTTCGTCAAATTCTCTTTTAGAACATAGTGTATAACTGAACCTATCTCTTTTACCCTCATCTATTTGTTTTTGACATATTGTCATAAATTGATCAAATTGATTCGTAAATTTAAATACTTGGTCACCCTCGGAATAATTAAATACATATTCAGCTGATGATACTTCGGATGTTCTATGAATTGAAATTGGAAAAGGTCCAATTTCCGATGGTGAAGTAAAGTCAAACTTTTTAGTATTATTATTTTTATGTATTGCACAGTTATCAAATATCAAAGATTTGTGATTAGGATCGTTTTGATGGAGTCCCATTTTTAGTTGATCAACATATTGACCAAGTCTCAAAACAGCAACATTATTTGGTAGATATTCAGTTTTTGGTACTAGTCCCGGAACTGTAGTAATTTGATATTTGTTAATTTCCCAGTTACCACTTCCATTCTTATAAAAAACATGAAGTTCATCATCGAATACATTTGAAACTTGAGAATCCGTTGATCTAAAAGCCACAATATTTAGAATCCAGTTCTCCTCAAAAATTTTATATTGTTTCTTCTGTAAAAATTTCACAATACGGTCTATATCTTTATTAGATTGTGTTGTTGTTGGATCTGGTAATTTATCCACAGTTGGCTCTGGTTTTACATCGGTAGTTAAACCAGCTTCAGCTGGTGGTGCTTTATAAGTATCATCATATGGTTTCTTTTCACCTTCTGTTGGACTGTAGTCTTCACCAGTAGTTGTGGTGATTGTATTTTCTTCTTTAGTTGAATTCCAAGTATCACCAACTTGAGATTCAGATTGTCTAGTTTCTGACTTTACTGTGGATACTTGGTTATTATCCACTACATTTACGTGGTGTGATAAAAACTTACTACTTTTTTCCGCTTTATATCTTAATAATGTTTTAATAAATGTTGGATTAGGTATTACACCTAAGTATGGTTGTGTCATTAATTGATCAACGAATTCGTCAAACCACTTAAAAAAGTTAGTACCTAATATAACTTGTTGATTTGACGCTGAATCTCCAATATTTACACTCATGTTATTATCTTTTAGATTAAGATTAATTGAGTTTTCTTTAATATTAATATTATTAAATTTATGGTCAAGTTTAAGTCCTTCTGTATCATTTGAGAATATTTGAGTTTTATGGTCAAATATCAAAGACTTCATTGAAAGATAATCTGAATCACTCAGACCTTTTAATTTATTTTCTAAGTTAACATTAAAGTGATCTGTAAAAATGTATTCCGGTTTATATTCATCCGCTTGCTCAAAAACAACAACAACAACTTTACCCTTTTCTGGTAATGCAAATTGGCTACCTGATAAATCTTTCCACGGTGTTGCCCAAGGAATATCTTCAACCGGAACATTCTCAAATACGTCAACTACCCTGACTTTGACACGACCTTCTCTTTTCGGATCCTGATTATCTTCTACTACACCGACATATGTTTTACCGGCTTCTACTTTTTTTCTTTTCATAAAATTATCCTAACATTCCACCTAAAGGACCTGCAAAATTTATTAACTGACCTTTAAGATCAGTGACATTTAAACTAGGTAGACCTCCGTTTGTATTTGTAGGAATGCTTATATTTTTTGTATTAAAAACTTTGTCAAGTGTTTTATTCAATATATTTTGTCTTGTATCAGCTACCCCAGCATTCTTTTTTTGATCCTTTGTGAAATTTATGGCATTTGTAGATATTAAACTTTTTAAATCTCCGACTCCACCACCTGGTATCAAGTCTTTGGCAGCATTTATTGCAGCATTGCCTAAAGAGCTTTTCAATCCACCAACACCCGTGCTAAGAACATTCTTAGCACCTTCGATATTACCGGTTCTTATGTTTGCCATTAAATTACTAACACCTTGATTTACAGTAGTCTGTATTTTACCAAGCGTATTTTCTGTAAGAGCCTTTTTAATTCCTGATGCACCTGGTATGTTTGGTATTGATTTGATGAAGTTCGATGAATTTTCAGAACTTATCTTCTGAAGATTATTACCACCAACGTTTGTAGATGGTAAGCCTGATGCTTCAGCTGCTTTGTTTGCTTCTGTTGTTAATTTACCAGCAGCTTCTGATGCTGACTTTAAGTCCTCAACTGTGGCTTCTGAATTTGGCGTTTCTCCTACATTTTCCTCACCATCTGCTTGTATAGGACCATTACCTATAATCTTAATTATAAATGGTGTATTCGTTTCAGCCACACCATTCTCACTAAATGGATTTTTACCAATTGTTAAAAATTTCGGAGTTGATGAGTCTGTTGTAGAACCACCTGATTCTAAATTTCTATTTTCTCTTTCACCGGCGTTTCCAACTTTCCAAATTGCACCTCCGTTATATCCTATATATGTTCCAAAATTACCCATTGGTACAAACTTCTCAAATCTTTCAGCTACATATTTAAAGTCAAAAGAAACGTTGTGTGTGTCGTATACTTGAGGTCCTTGAGCACCTAAATCAACATCATTTGGAACAACTGATTTATCAAACCAGAATTGACAATCTCTTAATTGAAATACATGTCGTGAAAGGTTATCCTTTACTAATTCTAAGTTACCAGATGAGACATCTTTTCTAGTTCTTAAGAAACTTCTACATTCTGAAATAACTATATCACAGTTAAACCTTAAAAGATTTTCAGGTATCATGACTTTTCCATTTGGTTTAGACCAATATAATAGTTTATATAAGTGTGCTAAAGTTCCTAAACTTAAAGAAACATCCTCAAAAAATTCCAAAGTTATCATCTCATTTCTATAATCGGGTAAATACTTAAAGGTAATTCCTTTATTTGATTCTGATAAAAAATCTAAACCGGATATTTTTTTAAGATAATAACCCATGTATGCTTTTTTACCTGGCCAAAATATAGACTGATTTGCATCAAGATTTGCTGGATTTGTAGTTGTTCTTGAGATGCCTCCAGCTAGTAAAACATCATTATCGATTCTAACAGTACCTTTTGTTCGAAAGAATTTCACAAATTGATTCTTAAAATCCTCATATACTACTCTTCTTGCTGCTATCTCATTTATTGAACTATACTGAGTGATAAAATCTATTACAGAACCATTTAATAAAGGTGAACTCACAGCATCAATTATAATATCAAATCCAAACATTACCGGATCATTATTTTCAAATGGGGTTCCTTTATATTCTGATAGTAAAGCATCAGGAGCCCCATCAATGCCCGTTACTGGTTTGCCTAAGTTATCAATAACTTGTAACCCGTGCTTAAAGTAATCCTGTCTGTAATCCGAAAATATAACAGGAATATCTCTCATCGAGTAAGGACTTTTCGGTAAATCCTCTTTCTTCTTCGGTATATCTTTACTTAAATTAAATCTTTGTTCTACTGATAGTTTATTTGGTGTATCGACCAACAAAGCACCTCTCCAGTCTTTATATTCATATTGAGCTGGTGGTTTTGGAGCACCTTCCTCAAATGACTTTATAGTTGGAGATATCAATATTGGTGGTAAAAAACCATCACCTACAATAAATTCTTGATAACCTTGTGTGTTAGTCCTAGCTCCCACCGCATGTGGCCAAGCATTTGAGGGATTTGCAAACATTGATGTAATCTGATCTTTTGTAAATTTTGCTTTCTCTATTTGTTGTTTTTGATAAGCAATTGTGTTTGATAAATTTTCACCTGTTTGCGCAGCTTGTGCATCTTGTATAGCTTCAATTTGATTTTCACCTAATTGATTAATTATCGCTTGTAGAGGATTTGGTGTTCCGTATATTGAATTCTCAGACATATCTTATATATTAATTAAGATACCATTTCTATTGAATTTTTATGCAGATTTACCGGCTTTACCAGCTTTTGAAGTAAACTCTTCTAAATTTGTTGAATCATAAAGAGCAGTTTTTCCATATCCTAAAATTACAGCTTTATTTCTTATTCTTTCCCATACACCAGATCCTGTTTGATTTGCTCCTTCTTTACCAGGTGATGTATTACCCTCATAACATTTTACAGTACCATTACCCATATCTTCTACAACAATTCCAACGTGATCTGCGTTTTGATTGTAATCCCAAGAGAAAAATACTACATCTCCTGGTTCTGGTTTTACAGTACTATTTTGTCTCTCTGCTTTGTTATTACCATTAGATACCCAACAGTCTTTTCCTTTGAATATTTTAACTCCACTTGGACAAGCTATACTATTAGGCATATTTCCATCTTTTTCTTTACCATTGAGTATATTTGTTCCTCTTGTTGTTACTTTCATACCAGCATGCTCAGCACACCAACATACAAACATACCACAGTAGTGATGACCATTCATACCCCAATAAACGCCAAACTTAGTGTCTTTTTTAGGAGCTGGGGTAAGATTAGCGTTGTATTTTTCTTTGTATCCTATTTCACCCTTTGCAACCTCTAGCATTTTTTTAATTTTACCTCTTGCTACAGTATTAACTGTACTCTCATTAGTTTGATTCGGATCACCATTATCACCCTGTGTTGAGTTGGCTACATTTGGATCATCTGTGTTTAGATTTGTGAGTAATTCTTGTCCTTGTGATAGTCTTTGTCCTTCAGCGATATCAAAAGCAATATCTTCTTCTGCTCCAGTGAATGCTCCCTCACTATACTCATCATCTAATTCTTGTTGCTCGATACTTATATCATCACTAAAAATAAATATATCTTCAGCTCCTAATTCTTTTTCGGTGATAGTTAATTCTCCGAGTCCAGTGTGTGATAAAATTCCTGGTTTTTCTACATTAAAAACAAATGTTCCTTTAATAGGTGGCTCAGGTGGTACGCTTGGTGTCGATCCAGATAAACCTACTGAGTAGCTTCCACCAGATAGACCTAAAGTCACGGTTGATGGTGTAATACCCGATGGTGTTAATCCAGTAGATGGTGTTAATCCAGTAGATGGTGTCTGACCAGTGTTGGTTTGTTCAGTCGTGGTCTGTGTATTTACGGCATGTAATTGATATGATTGTTGATAAAGTTCTGGATATTGGCTCTTAAACTCATCTATAGTTACAATATCATCTATTTCATACTTTATATTGTAAGTTCCATTCTCATTTGTCTCACGAGTCTTAGAATATTTAATATTATATGGAAAACTAAACGTATATCCATAAGGTGTATACCTTGTATTTTTTTGACCATTAGATGTGGTTTGTGTTATAGCTGATCTTTTACCAGTATAGTAAGAAAAAACAGGATCTAAATAAATTTTAGATTGAGATGCTGTTGCATTTGTAAACGCAAACTCTATTATCTTTTTTACATCTGTCGCTATTTTATCAACACTACCAGTAACTTGATTTATTTTATCTAAATCAAAGTTCATATTTATGGTATATAAATAAGGTTGTGGATTGTACCAGTCAAAGTCAGCAACATTTTTCTTAAAGTCTTCTCCTGAGAGACCACCACCTCCTGGTCCTCTATAACTTGGATAAATTCCAGAATATGTTGCAATTTCTCCATTATAGTAGTTCTCTAACTCGAAAGCTAATCCTTCGATTAAATCATACTCTTCTGTTATACCCAACGCTGGTGAGTCGGTTTGTGAAGCATAAATATAGTAGTATTCTCTAGCAGTTACCTGAAAGGGATTCTTATTTTCAATTTGTATGTAAAAACTAAAATTTGCCATTATGCTACATTTGTATTTTCGATATCATTATTACCAAACTTTTTAACATAAGCCGTCAAATCATGTGGTACAACTGATGGCGGAAAAGGAGCTTTTCCAGAAGCACATGCTTTGTCGGTGTAGTCGTTTGGTTTATAAACACCTGGATTATTTTCAGGAACATTTGCCGGAAATTTATATCCTGTAGTACTTTTCCCAATTGCAACTGGATAGAATATAGTCATAAATAAGTCGGTTTGTGTAAATGTGCTTTTAATTTTGCCATCTTTTCTATACTTTTTTGTTCCTCTATTTAAGTACTCATCGACATAGTCAAGTTGTTCACTGAATGTCATTTTTGCTAACTGAGAAGTCGTTGTATTGTAATTTTTCGCAGTCGACTTTAAAAACTGAATGAGACCAGTTGCTCCGATTCCATTTTGAATTGCTGGGTTCCAAGTTGCTGCTGATTCATGATTTATGAGGTTAGCCGCCCATTCTAAAGGAATACCATATTTCTTACAGATTGTTCCAAGTTTTTTAATATCGGATGGTTGAACATCATATACTTTGTATCCAAGATAAGAGTGACCTTTATCTTTTTTCGCCCTAATGAAATCATACAGTTTATTTTCAGTAGTAGTTAAATCACCAGTATTGGCAGAATTTGTAGTTGTACTTCCAGCATCACCAGTATTTGTGGCGCCATTAGCAGCATCAACACTTGTCTGACTTGAAGGTGTAGTTTGTGCTGGCTTTGGTGGCTCTGGTGGTGGTTTAGGAATTTCTATCACATCCGCAGTGACTTCTATACCATTATCAGAAAGTTCTTTAATTTCTATAGAAAATTCTCTACCACTCTTATCCACCGCTCTATAAAACTCACCTACTGCATAAACTTTATTCGGAACACCACCTGGTTGTTCTGTCACTGGATTCTCATTTTGTCCAGATTCTTCGGGTTTTTTATCTGTAGTTTGATTTTCTTTTTCTTGAGTTGTTTTGTTCAATTCTTTACGAACTGCCAAAACTTTCTGAGACAATCTACCACCAGACCAAGAATAATCAATATCCACTACCATGTATTCTCCGGATATTCTTTCTACCTGTGTATCTGGTTGTGAGATTGTTTCAGCTGGTGCGATGAATCTAATTTGTAGTTTCTGAAATTTGTACATTGTAAAATTAGCATTTGGAAGTTCAAGGCTCATTGAAATTCTACTTAAGTTTGCAAAGTTTGTCTTATTTTGTGTCTCAGCGTATAAATAGTTTTTATGTACATTTTCCATATCAACTCTACCAGAGAAGATTGTTCGGAAGTTAGTTTCTAATTCAGACTTATCAGTAGGCGCTCCTTTAAGAATTATTTTATCGTCACTCTCTGATGTCAATGAGTCAACGTTAAAAATCAAAAATGACTTACTTGATGTGTCATAAAATTTAGAAATCTTAAATTGACCTTCATTAAGAGATTTAGATGTAGAGTCATTATTCATTTGATGTTTTTGTATAAACAGTGGAGTAGAATTCTGTGACTTATCATTAGTCAATATAAACGGAGCGGTCTTACCTTCATCTGGAGTTTTGGCTCCTAATGCGTCAGAAGATACACCAGTACTTAGTATACAAATATCTTTTGATATATCCCTTGTCCACTCTTTTTCTAAGTCAACATAGTTAAGACAGTAGTAAAAGTCTATGTACGCTCCAACAAAAGAAGAGTCTGAAATGTATGAATGTTTAATAATTTCATTTATGAAATCTCCTGTTAATTTACCAGTATTGGTCCACTTCATTGAGTCGTCAGTGCTTTCAATATTTGTATTAAATCCTAACTCATTTTCTTTTGCAATATCTCTAAGTACTTTCAGTGAAGTGCCTGTGTATGACTTATAATTTGGTTTATAAAAATCTTTTAAATCTAAAGTGCCGGTAATAGTGTAACTTCCTCCTTTATTCTCTTGAAATTTTACCAACTTAAATTTAAGATGTATTGATTTAAGATTATCTGATCCAGAATTTAAAAAGACCTCAAATGTTGTATTATCAAGTGGCATAGCCTCCTTTTTAAGAAACCCAATAGTATCTCTAAATACTATAACTACTTGAGGTATAATTCCGGTGTGATAAAGGTTAAGATTACTTATCGCAGATGGTGGTATTTGATATCCTAAGTACCAAAAAAATGGAGTATAACCAACACTTGCTGCAATTTCTATATTTTCTTTTTGGTCTGGTGAAATATCAAACTCTATTGGTTCAAGTTTATAAGCTGGTTTATCTACTTGTGTTATTATTGGTCTAGAACCTTCTATTTTTTCTTCTTCAGTTGCCTTAGATTCCTGTGGTGCGTTTGGATCCTCTTTCACAGTAACTTTCCATTCAGTTGAATCCACATCCGGAGCTGACGGTATTACCGAAATAACATACTCACCTGGTTGGTCAAATTGTAAACCTCTAAAAAGAGATTCATTGAAGTAAACTTCTTTTTCTGTGAGACCGATAATTTCACCTGGTCCTGATTTCTTTTTAAGTGTTATTTTTGGAACATTTTTACCAGATCCTGAATTTCCCGAAGATCCACTCGATCCACTCGATCCAGCCGATCCTGAGACACCTGATGAACCAGATACCGAAACATTTCCACCTGATGTAGCGGTCGTTGTTTGACCAGCTGTTCCAGATTTTGGATGAGCCGGATAAGCTTTTGGTTTAGTATACTGCCAGAATAATTGTCTGATTGCTCCTTTAGTATTTAGATAGTCTAAAACATCTAGATTCTCAAGATTAGGCTCACCTAATTCTGTACGTAGTTTTTTCTTTTTATCAGCAGTTTGAGTCGCTGCTCTATTCACATAAGTACCACCAGCTCCTCCTCTCGAATTGAATCCCATATAAGCTTTGCCGTCTGGACTCTCAATCAATATTGCTTCCCATTCTACTTTGGGACCAGAGGACGCACTTGGTGTGAATTTTACACTGAGCGACTTTACGAATGGATTAAGTTTCTTCTCATACATCTCGATCATAGTCCAGATGATGGCATCATTCATTCTTCCACCAAAATCATCCTTAGCTCTTGATTGAAATGAGTGTAAGGCATCACCACCACCTCCCTGTGGAGCTTTACTTGTATCATATACACCAAAAACTCTTACCTGGTAAGGACTCTCACTTTGAATTTCTCTATTTATTGTAGCAGTCTTTCCCTTTGAGAGTGAAAATTCTTTTGGTAAGGAAGTTATTATTGTATCATCCGTCGGTGATTTATAAGTAGCCATAATTTATATATTTTAATTATGGTTTGCCTTCGATGATTAAAGATTAATTTTTATAACTTTATAAGGATATTGTCTTTTAATATAAAACTTTTCTCTTTCTTTAAAATGTCTGAATAAAATATTTGACATATTGTTAGCGTCAAACACATCAACTAAGTCAAATATGTTAGCTTTCTTTTTATCAGAATGTAGTCTAAGTGCTCTACCTATAGACTGTATAATAATTTGTTCGGATTTAAAAGAGTCTGTAAAAATAACATTGAATATAGCATTTATTGAAACTCCGGTTGATAGTGTTCCGTATGAAGCTACTAGTACTTTTACTTTACCATCAGTGACCTCCATTTCTTTTTTAATTATTTCTCTTTTTTTACCACTTACCTCACCATCTATATAAAAGAATTCTTTATCAGATATATCGTTTTGTAGTTTGTTGAATATTGCTTGACCGTATTCAATGGTGTGAAATAAAAGTAGTGTGTTTGAGTCACACTTTTCTACTATTTTTTTAATAAATTCTAATCTCTTATCCGAAACGTGAATATATGCTTTTTCAAGCTCAAATGCATCTTTACCATTTCCACCCCTTTTGATTATCTGTATTCTATCATCAAATTCCTTATCATTGTGATTCATTATAACACATCTGATTTCCATTGGAGTAATAATACCCTTTTCTTTAAGTTCGTTAGCTGAGACTTCGGTAATTTTAGGACCTAAAACTGATTGTATTGTTAATATTTCACAGGTATCATCATCTGGAAAAGTACCAGATACTCCAAATCTTGAGTAAGCATGTCCAAATGTTTTTTGTAAAATTGTTGTTATTGTTTTGGCTTTAGCTCCGTGTGCTTCATCTGTTACAACAGTGTGAAATTGTTGAAAGAATTCTTTTGGCCACTTTTCAAGAGACTGATAAGTGCCAATATAAACATTTGGATCTTGAGCCCCTGAGAATTTTCTAGGTCTTTCTGACATAACTTCTTCAACTCTAACATCACAAGGAGAATATTTAGCTTCTGGATTTAGTATAGAATCAATTTTCTTTTCTCTCATTTCTAAGAGACTGTTAATTCCCCAGTTGTATTCCATAATATTATCATAAAATTGAGTAACAAGTGTTATTGAAGGAACAATAATAAGAAACTTGGCCTTAGGATCAATATGTTTTAGAGTATAAAACATAACAATAGATATAATAAGTGATTTACCACCTGATGTTGCAACTTCAGCCATACAATATCTATTCTTAAGTATTTTATAAGCTGACTCTATC
>Ga0164292_10005625_pt1 | contig 10267 bp, 7 predicted proteins | sample GEODES117metaG_FD_111486 | JGI IMG/M metagenome (GOLD analysis project Ga0164292, IMG submission 111486) | Eutrophic lake water microbial communities from Lake Mendota, Wisconsin, USA - GEODES117 metaG | ecosystem: Environmental > Aquatic > Freshwater > Lake | place: USA: Lake Mendota, Wisconsin... | reverse complement strand
GTCGGGATCGCTTTCGGCGATCTGCTTTAAAAACACCGCATGTACATCTTGATTGATGCTCGGGGTGAACAGCAATTCCACCTTATGCGCTCCATCCACCTCAAGGGCCTCGTGCAGGTAACCCCACTGGTAGGTTGTTTTGTAGGGAGCATGAACCCTCACCCCTTTTCTCGCCCACAGTCTGCGGAGCACTGGCAAGAGTCCGTAGCGATGCTCATCCAAAACCCAGATTCTCACGGGTTTTCCGGGGAGATTCCGGCTACCTTGGCCAAGCGGTTGCTCAAATCCGCTCGGAACTCCTCGGCCGCCTTCGCATCTTTTTTCACATGGCTTTTGCGGGGAACCTTCAGCTTGCCTCCCAAGCGACGGATAGTTTTGCGCACTCCGCTTTCAGTGAGGGTCTTTCTGGTCCGCTTTTTAATCCACGACTGCGCATCCCGCGCCTGCCGGAATTTCCCCTGGCCAAGTTGTTCAAGAAACTCCTCAGCCACCGCGCCCCGCACAGTTGGCTTCCGCGCTCCCGCCCAGTCGCGTTTGAGCAACCCCTTCACGCCATCGGCCAGCACTTTGTCCCGGTAGGTGAAAACGGTTTGGCGGCAGACGGCGGCGATTTTCATGATCTCCGCCACCGTGTGTTCATGTTGGGCGATCAAGCGCACCACCAGCAGGCGCTTGCGCGCCCGATCCTCTTGCGGAAGCCTCCAAGCCTCTTCGATTTGCTCTACGATTTCTTGTCCAAATTTCGGAAGTGTTCTCATACGGCACAAAAATCGTAGAAAACGAAGCCAATTTAAAGTCTATTTTTTAAGGGACTTTGGTATTACACCCCCCCCCCCTTGATATTTCCAAAGATACTGCCCGTTCTAGTTGTAAAGCCGATTCCCTTGGTATTCGGAATGTATGAGTTTTCCACAGAAAGTGACGACGACAAGCAAGCCAGCATTGCAGCGATACGGATGAGCAGGGATCTCGTTGACTTCATTTTTGAGGTCATTGGGACCTAAAACTCGTCAAAGGAGATGCTGTTTTTTGACGCCGATGTCTTCCAGCATCGTGCGGGCGGCTTGATCAAAACGCGCCGAAGTCTAGGAAAAGAGACTCTGCAGACCGATTAGGGCCTTTACTTGGCCTTGCCTTGATTGGCCACGGCGTTCATCGCGGCCGCGATGGCGTCTTGGTCACCCAGGTAGTAGCTCTTGATCGGCTTGAGATCGTCGTCGAGTTCGTAAACCAGCGGAATGCCAGTTGGTATGTTCAGCTTGAGGACCTGCTCCTCGGTGAGGTTGTCGAGATACTTCACAAGCGCGCGGAGGCTGTTGCCGTGGGCGGCGATGATCACTCGCTTCCCAGACTTCACGGTCGGGGCGATTTTTTCATGCCAGAGCGGGAGGAACCGCTCGACGGTGTCTTTCAGGCACTCGGTGAGGGGGAGTTGCGACTCGGGGATTCCCGCATAGCGTGGGTCGTGACCGGGCCAGCGCTCGTCGGATTTCTCGAGTGGTGGTGGCGGGATGTCATAGCTGCGGCGCCAGACGAGAACTTGCTCGTCGCCGAACTTTGCGGCGGTCTCGGCTTTGTTGAGGCCCTGGAGCGCGCCGTAGTGGCGTTCGTTGAGACGCCAGTCCTTTTCCATGGGAATCCAAAGTTGATCGAGCTCGGTCAGGACGCCCCAGAGGGTGTTGAGGGCACGTTTCAAGACCGACACATAGGCGATATCGAAGGTGAAGCCCTCTTTTTTGAGAAGCTCGCCGGCGGCCTTTGCCTCGGTGCGCCCCTTGTCGCTGAGCTCGACATCGTGCCATCCTGTGAAGCGGTTTTCTTTGTTCCAGGTGCTTTCGCCGTGACGGATGAGGACAAGTTTATGCATTGAGTAAAAATGGATCGAGCAGTTGTTATAGAAAGCCCTCTGCTGCTTGGCAATTTTTACCGACGAAAAGAGACTTTTTATTCAGCCGCAAGTTCGGGGCTTTTACCTCTCCAGCTGGATTGGGTAAACTGAGTCCGCCGCAAGCGCGCGTGCAGTGAGTTCCATTTGAGCATTCCCTGCAGCGAGTGGTAAGTGGAGCGGGTTATCTGGAATGGATGAAGCGATTTTGAAAAAATCCTCCGCATATCTTAATGAGGTATGGGGTGCTTGATTTGGCCATGGGGTGGGGGCGAGGCGTGTGTGGCGGAATTTTTCCAAACAGGGGTTCAGAGGCTTGCAGATTTTCCAACTCTCCGTTGCCGAGTGGGAGAGAACTTCCAACTGCGCTGTACGGGTCAACCGGCTGAAGACAAATGGGCCCCTGGTATCCGCTGCCAGAGAGGGAAAGATGTTTTGAAAATGAATGGGAAGACCATATCTCGTCGAATTGACGAGAATCGCCTGTCGTTGAATTTCCGCCGCCACATCAAAGAGCCCGGGGGCAATCTGGATATCGTTGTAAAGCTGAGGAAATTTAAAACCCATGGCAGTGAGGTCTGGCATGACTGCCGGAATAGCTCTCGCAATGAGTGGGGTGCCTGTGGCCGCAGTTTCGACAAAAGTCATGCCGAATCCTTCCTGCACCGAGGTATGCACAACCGCTTCGGCGATTTTAAGGATGTCAGCGACTTGCGGCGCGTCTGGTTTGTCAAGCAGTCCGAAATGCACTTTCCAGTCGTGTTGCGCAGCCGCCTGCTTCAGATCGTGTGCGTAGTTCGCCTCGTCCTGCGAATAGTGAGCGGATGTGGTGGCAAAAATCGCTTCTGGTCTGAGCCAGCGGGTGAGGAGGATGGCCTCGAGGAGGTTCTTTCGCCTGAGAAAACGGGTTGGATAAATCCACAATGGGCCTTCGGTTTTAAGCTCTTTTGCCACCCATGCTTTGGCTGCGTCGATCTGGGCATGGCTTGATTGGGCAGTGCGCACAACGGGATTGGGTAAATGAAAAGCGCTTGCTGGAAAGAATCGTTTGAGGGTGTGAAAATCCTGCAAGTTTATTCCTGCATGCGCGGAGCGTGTACCGGAAGCGAAGAGTGCCTCTGCCGTGCTGGAAAGGTCGGGGCAATCGCATTGCTCCAGTTCGCTCCATCGCGCCCAGCGGCCCGCGCACCAGAAATCATGGTGATGCAAGATCAGCGGGGCACCCGTTTCCCTGGAGAGTTTCGCGACCTCTTTGCAGAGCATGGCATTTCGGGCCAACGCTGGATTTTGAAACCACATCAGCGTGCGAGACGAGCCTGTCTCTCCCACGGCACGCCAGAGGGCATAGCGGATTTTTTCAGAGATGGTCTGTGGAGTCGCTTTCTGATTGGAAAAGTAGTCGCAGGCTGGTTCGTGGATAAAATCGGTGGGTATTCCGAGCGTTCCCAACTCAGGGCGTTCGTTTTCGTTTCCGCCGCTGAGCATGGTGACTCTCTTGAGCGATGAACCCGCCGCCTCGGCAATGGCGGGCAGGGTTAACTCCACCACCCTTCGGACGCCGCCGGGACGCCAGTGGTAATGAATCACCACGAGATGTTCGAATGGAAACGCCGCCTTGCTCATAGCCGCAGACTATCACTTCCCGGAGCTTGCTCAATGTCTCTCGCCCGCTGAGAGTAGCTGTCATTTTTATGGCGGATTTTTACCAGCACGGCACCATTGCGACCCTTCATCGCCTCGGAAACCCCGACTACAAGGGGCTCGAAGAGGAAATGGACTCGCTTGCCCGCACTTCGCCTCTTGCGCTCGTGCTTCCCTGTCATGCGAGGGATTTGAAATCCACCGCCCTCGCCGCAATCGTCGCCGAATTGTGTGATGCCCGCTTCCTCAGCCATGTCACAGTCGGCCTGGATGGAGGTGATGCGTCGCATTTCGACTTGGCGCTTCGCGTTTTTTCGAAACTCCCGCAGCCAGTTTCGGTTCTTTGGAACGACGGCCCGCGCATCAGAGCTCTCCTCGCTGATCTGGAACGCGCGGGTCTCGATCCCGGACCAATGGGTAAAGGTCGCAATATGCGCCTCTGTCTTGCGCAGGTGCTTGCCGGCACAAACGCAGCGGCTGTGGCCATCCATGACTGCGACATACTCAACTACCGGCGCGAACTGCTCGTGCGTCTCTGCTTTCCCGTGATGCATCCCGACATGGCTTTTCATGTCAGCAAGGGCTTTAGTGCCCGTTTTTCGACTCAGCTGAACGGTCGCGTCATGAGGCTTCTTATCACTCCTCTTCTTCGCGCCATGGAGGATCTTGAAGGCTTTTCTCAAACGCTCGCACCACTTCAGTTTTTTCGCTATCCGATCAGTGGTGAGGTTTGCCTGCATCGATGCGTTGCGGAAAATTTGAGATTCCCTTCCGACTGGGGTGTCGAAACTGGAATGATGGCTGATGTCTTCCGTGTTGCCTCCATGGAAAAAATTTGTCAGGTCGACATAGCCGAGAGCTACGATCACAAGCACCAGAGTCTTTCGGAGGGTGATCCAGATGCCGGGCTCAACAAAATGGCATGCGATGTCGCCCTCTGCCTCCTGCGTGCAGGCACTTCGGGAATCGTGTCAAAAAATCCGAACCAATTTACGGGCCTTGTCGAAAACTTTATTCAAGCCGCGAGGGGGTTGCTGCGCTTCTACCGAGCTGATGCCCGCATCAACACCCTCCAGTTTGATGGCGAACTCGAGGCGCGCACGATCCAGCTTTTTGCAGCCAGTCTTGAGCGGGCTATTTCCATCCACCAAGCCTATCCTGACAAGCCTGCCGGAGCGCCCTCTTCGCAGCAAACCGAGGCCAAACTGCCAGGCTTTGGTGTCGCTCTTGCGCAAGCTGCGAAAGATGATGCGAGAGAGTAAAAAATTTCTTCGGATTTTTTGCTCAAAAACTGCTTGCCAAAATGTGTTAAATCCCTAAATTTCCCGCTCCGCTGATCTGGGGGCTCAAGAAAAATCCTCAATCGCTCTTTATCAATCATGGCAGCACAAAACAGTCAAAAAATCCGGATTCGCCTCAAAGCTTTCGACTATCGAATTCTCGACGCCTCGGCTTCTGAAATCGTCGAAACCGCCAAGCGCACTGGTTCCAAAGTCACCGGCCCGATTCCGCTCCCAACGCGCATCGAGCGCTTCACCGTAAATCGCTCCCCTCACGTTGACAAAAAATCAATGGAACAATTTGAGATCCGCACACACAAACGCCTTCTCGACATAGTCGAGCCCACATCAAAAACTGTTGATGAGCTCCGCAAGCTTAACCTCCCGGCCGGAGTCGACATCACAATTAAAATCTAATTCAAAGCCATGAGCATAGGACTTCTCGGAAAAAAACTTGGCATGACCCGCATCTATGATGAAAAGGGACGTGTCACACCAGCCACCGTCATCGAAGCGGGCGGCAACCATATTCTTCAGGTAAAGACGGCTGAAAAGGACGGTTACTCCGCCGTGCAGGTCGGCTACGGGGAACAAAAGCCCCAGCGCGTCGGCAAGGCCATGATCGGTCACTTCGCCAAATCCACATCCACCCCGAAGCGCTTCATTCGCGAGTTCCGTCTTGCGGATGGCGAAACCGCTCCTGATTCAGCGCCGCTTCCCGTTACGAATTTTGAGATCGGACAATTCGTAGACATCATCGGTCAGTCCAAAGGTAAGGGCTTCCAAGGTACAATCAAACGGCACAACTTCGCCGGACAGCCCGCCAGTCACGGCTCTACTATGCATCGTCGTAACGGCGCAATTGGTAACCGCTCAACCCCTGGTCGTGTGTGGAAAAACATGGGCATGCCAGGCCACATGGGCGATGAGCGCGTCACAGTTCAAAACTTGCGCATCCTTCAGGTTCGTGGAGAAGAGGGTGTCCTCGTAGTTGCGGGAGCGATTCCCGGAGCTATTGGATCTTTCGTGGTCGTTCGTCCTTCCAAGAAAAAATCCGTTAAAAAGTAAAAATTTCCCGGAGTTGGTTCGGGGTTTTCATAGCAAAGTGCCCGTGGAGGAAACTTCACGGGCACTCTTGTTTTCAGCTTCAATCAACCGCATGCGCGTATTGGATTGATGGATTCCGAAGTTTCCTGAGATGGTTCACTTTTCTAGCCATGCAGGCTGGCTCATGGTTTCAATGAGTCGCTCAATTTGCCGTTCAGAGGTCTTCGTGCAGCTGTACTTGAGCATGTCCTGAAGAACCCGCTCTGGCGCGTCCGGAATATTTGATAGTATTTTCTTCAACCGCTCAGCAATTATCCATCGCTAAATTAAGCTGCAGGCGGCAGTCGGATTGCGAGGCTTTTATGCACCATGCCAATCGTAGTGCATCAAAATCTCCACCTCCAAAGTCCTCCCGACTCTTGGAAAAACGAACTCTGTTTGCCCAAGCCCGCGTCCTCAAGATAAATATAAAAATACGTATTTTTACACCTATCAATAAGTCTGGTTAGTTGTCGTTCACAACAAAAAAACGAAAAAACTTGGCGCGAATTATGCTTCTTCCAAACCACTATATGTTGTGGTGGCTAAAAAATTTTACACAATATGGAGATTTTTTTTGACTTTTTGGGTCTGAAAAATAAAAAATTGAATTCACTTGGTCGCCCATGCCGTAAATTGCATGAGCAAAGACCCGCCAACACAACCCATCAAATCCACGCTTTAATAAAATGCCCACGACAACAATCACACTTGGAGACCGCCAGTTCATACTGGATCGCGACAAGGCTGAAGCCGCATTTGCCGCCAAGCGCGTCATCAATGGACGCCAAACGATGTTCTTCAACATCCTGCCCTTGAAATACACCTGGGCCTACGACCTCTACAAAAAAATGAAGGCGAACCACTGGGAGCCTGAGGACGTGCCAATGCAGAAGGATTGCGAGCATTGGCGTGACACGAGCGGGGCTATTTCCGATGTAGACCGCTGGATCATCAAGATGGGTATCGGATATTTTTCCGCTGCTGAAGGTATCGTGGGAGACAACATTCTTCACGTCATACGCGAAGCTGTCACCGCGCCCGAGCTCAAGCTCGTGCTGGGTCGCCATGCACAGGAGGAAAACATCCATGCTGACTCGCTCGTTTACATGATCAGCTCGCTTGGCATCAATCCGCACGAGTGTGAAGCCATGTTTGAAGACGTGAAGACGATCAAAAATAAAACCGATTTCGTCGTGAGCAATAGCCGTGCGCTCCGCCGAGACATGGATCTCACAGATATCGAGAACAAACTCGCGCTCGCCAAAAACATCTTCCTTTTCGGCCAGTGCATGGAGGGAACACAGTTCTATGGTTTGTTCGGAATGGTGCTTGCACTCTACCGCCAGAACAAATTCCCAGGCATCGGGCAGATGTTCAGTTACACGCTGCGCGACGAGTCAAACCACATCGAGCTTCTGCGCCAGCTCTTCCAAGACCTTATTGATGAGAATCCCGAGATCTGGACTGAAGGATTTCGTGAGGAGCTTCGTTCCACGATGGCTGAGGCCATTGCGCTCGAGAAGCAATTCATCCGTGATTGCCTGCCAGTGGCTGCCGTTGGCCTCACGGCCGACGAGTTCGGGCGCTATATAGACTACATCGGTGATAGGCGCCTTGTCGGCGTCGGCCTTGAGCCACTGCACAAAAACCTTGAGAACCCGCTCCCATGGCTCTCTGAAATGATGGAGATCAAAAAAGAGACCAACTTCTTTGAAGGACGGGTTACCGAATATCGCCGAGGCATCGATCTTGCCGGGGTGAGCGACGACGAACTGTAAAAAAACTTCCACTATTCCTAAAAGACAAATGCCTCGACACCTCTCACTCAACGAAGATATCGCGCTGAAGCGCCTCGTCACCATGCCACGCGACCAGAAGCCTGACTTCTCCTGGCGCGAATCCATTGAAACACCAGTCTACTCGCTCACTGGAATAACGGTGACGCGCACCAATGGCGACGAGCAGTCGTTTAGTCTCTCCGACGTTGCAGATGAAATCGGCGAGGCTCTCACTGACCTGCTTCTTTCACGTGAGGAAAAAAACATCTTCAATGAGCAAAATCGCGGCTTCGTTGCGAATGTGGCCCACTCTGTGGCTTTGAGCCTCGCCGAGCAGGCACAGAAGGGTGGGTCACTCCGCCTCTCCGAGCACGATCTGTCCCTCCTCATCGAAAAAGCCCTCATCGACAATGACGCACACGATGTCGCAAAGAGTCTTGTTTTCAAACGTTCGATTCGCTCCGGGAGCACATCCACGACCGCTCTGGAGGCCGAGCCGATGAATGTTCGGCTGATCCGTCGCAACGGGGCTGTTGTTCCTTGGATGGAATCTAAAATCGAAGCGGCCTGTCGTCGTGCATTCCTCTCGATGAAGGAAAATGCTGAGGCCGCCGCATCGATTTCACGTGGAGTGACCGAGCGCGTTCGCGCCCGCGATTCTGCGTTTGTCCACATCGAGGATGTACAGGACCTTGTTCAGGAAGAGCTCATGCGTCAAGGCCACTACAAAGTTGCCGAGAGCTACATCCTCTATCGCGCTCAGCGCGCGAGTCACAGGCAGGATGTGGTCAAGACAGAAGCCCAAACAGAAGCCAATGATATTCAGGAATCCCTCATCATGGTCGTTCAAAGCGACGGCCAGAGCATTCTGTGGGATGGTTCCGAGTTGAGGAAGCGGATTCAGTTTGCGATGATCGGCCTTGAGTTGAATCTCGACGCCCTTCAGATCGAACGCGAGCTTCGCCGATCCCTTGCCACCGAGGTGACCGAGGACATCCTGAAAAACACAGTCGTTTTAAATGCCCGCACGCTCATCGAGCGCGATGCCGACTTCGCCAAGTTCGCAGCGCGCATCATGCTCTCCTACATTTACGAAGAAGTACTCGATTGGAAAATCCAGCGCGACGGTATCGAAGGGCTCCGTGATGCCCATCGCAAGGCCTTCAAGAACTATCTTCGCACCGCTGTTGGGATCGAGCGCCTGACGCCTAAGCTTCTCGGATACGACCTTGATGTTCTTTCCGATGCCATCGACCCCACGGCTGATATGGATTTCGACTTTTTGGGAATCCAGACTCTCTATGACCGCTACCTCATTATCGATAAAACTAAAAAACCACTGCGCCGCTTGGAAACACCACAGTTTTTCTGGATGCGGGTCGCCATGGGACTCTTCATCGAAGAGCCTGCGAAACGCGAGGATTGGGTTATCCGGCTCTACAATCTCTATAAGAGTCGTCGCTTCTGCTCCAGCACGCCCACGCTTTTCAACTCTGGCACCCTGCACAGCCAGCTTTCCAGTTGCTACCTCTACAAAGTGGACGACTCGATTGAGTCTATCATGCAGCGCGGCATCGCGGAAAATGCCTACCTTTCGAAATGGGCCGGCGGTCTCGGAGGCTCATGGACAGCGGTTCGTGGCACTGGCAGCTACATTAAGGGCACGAATGGTGAGAGCCAAGGTGTCATTCCCTTCCTCAAACTTCATAACGATCAGCTTGTGGCAGTAAACCAGGGCGGAAAGCGTCGTGGTTCAGGCTGCGCCTATCTCGAGACTTGGCACAATGACGTGGAGGACTTCCTGCAACTCCGCCGCAACACAGGCGACGACCGCCGGCGCACTCACGATCTGAATACCGCCAACTGGGTTCCTGATCTTTTCATGAAGCGCATGGAGTCCCGCGAGAATTGGACTCTCTTTCGCACCAATGAAGTTCCCGACCTTCACGATGCCTACGGAAGAAAGTTCGAGGAGCGTTACCTCCACTATGAGGAGCTAGCCCGCCAAGGCAAAATTACCGCCAAAGAAGTGCCTGCCATCGATCTTTGGAAGCAGATGCTCAAGATGCTTCTTGAGACAGGACATCCATGGATCACCTTCAAGGATCCCTGCAATCTCCGCAGCCCACAGGACCATATCGGAGTTATCCACTCCTCAAACCTCTGCACAGAGATCACCCTCAATACCAGTGAGGATGAGACAGCGGTGTGCAACCTCGGATCGATCGTTCTCAACACGCACATCAAGCCCGACGGTTCGCTCGATCATGAAATGCTGCGCGAAACGATTCATGTCGCCATTCGTGCCCTCGACAATGTGATCGACATCAATTTCTATCCCACGGAAGCCGCCAAGCGATCGAATGTTCGCCATCGTCCGATTGGGCTTGGAGTGATGGGCCTGCAAGATGCCTTGTTCAAACGCAACGTCAGTTTTGCCAGTACGGAGGCTGTCGATTTCAACGACGAGTTTATGGAGGCCATTGCCTACCATGCCTACGGCGCATCCAGCGACCTTGCTGCCGAGCGAGGACCTTACAGCAGCTATCGTGGATCGAAGTGGGATCGCGGTCTGCTGCCACAAGACACGATCG
>Ga0164292_10005623_pt1 | contig 10268 bp, 5 predicted proteins | sample GEODES117metaG_FD_111486 | JGI IMG/M metagenome (GOLD analysis project Ga0164292, IMG submission 111486) | Eutrophic lake water microbial communities from Lake Mendota, Wisconsin, USA - GEODES117 metaG | ecosystem: Environmental > Aquatic > Freshwater > Lake | place: USA: Lake Mendota, Wisconsin... | reverse complement strand
GCACTTTGCGCAGGTGCCTGCGTTAATAAACACTTCCTTGCCGCGCGCCGAGTCACCCTGCATTTTGAGCAACTCGGTCAGCGGTGGCAGCGGCTGGTTATTGGCGCTCGCCGGAAGCGAGAGGAACTTGGCCGCTTCGCTGCGGATTGCGGGCTCCTCGCTGGTCAGCAAGACGTTTGCCGCCGGAAAACGCAATTCATCGGGCCAGTCATTCGCGGAGATTCGCTTGAGCATGTACTTTTGTCCTGCCGGCCAGCGTCCTAGTGACTTGACGATTTCACTGCGCACGAGTGCCGAGGCTTGGGCATTCTCCAGCAACTGCTGCAGCAAGGACCGCGACTCCTGGGCTCCGGACCATTGCAGCCCGCGGACCATGTTGACCTGCTGCGGCTCATCGACCGTCAGGAATTTCGCCAGCAGTAATTCAACGCCTCCCGACTCAATCAGTCGGCGGGTGGCGGCAGCGAGGCGATTGCGATCATTTCCGGCGTTGAGAATGGTCTCAAGAAGCCGTTCGCCGAGCCCGCCAAGCTGAAGTCGCTCGGCCCATTCCACAAACTCGTCGTCTGGCGCAGTTGTCTTGAGGTACTCGCCCAGCGATTTGCGCAGCTCTGGCACCTCAAGGCTGACGAACTCCGGTGTTCGCGCGGCGAGTTCGAGCAGGAAGAGCGGAGCGATCACTTGGGGTTGTTCGGCCCGCCGTTCCATGGTGAGAGCCAGTTGTCGCATCGCCGCAGCCCGCTGCTCAGCAGGCTGGAAGTCGAGCGCGCGGAACAATCGCAGGACTTGCAACCCGTCGAGACCGGGGTCCTGCAGGAGCTGCGCAATCAGTTCGCTCGACTTATCCCCGCGACTCCGCCAAACGATGTCTTGCCCGGCGGGGCTGTTCCACTGATCGCCAACCAGCTCGCGCCACGCAGCCAGGCATTCGTTCCAACGCCCCTCGGCCGCGATCCCCAGCGCTTCGAGGTACCAGCGATCTCCCCTCCGATGCCGCGCGGCCAACTCTGCCCAAATGATCGGCGCGTCCTCGCGGGGATAATCGCGCAGCGCGATCGCTGCCTCGCGCCGCACCATGTCGGAACTATCTTCCATCAGCATGGCCAACCACTCGCCGAGCAGCTGGGGATGGCGGCGAGCCATGCGGGCCGTCATCGCTCGCACGTTTTCATCGGCGTCCGTTGCCGCCGCGGAGAGGGCTTCGCTCGCCCGCCCTGGAACCTGGGACAAAAGCCATAAAGCCCGCGCTCGGTAACGGGGATTCGGATCGCCCGCCATTTGCGTCAGGGCTTCGGTCGCTTCGGGACCAAACTTGTTCAGGGCCTGCCAAGCAAGATAGCGCACCGACTGACAGGGATTGCGCAGCGCCACGACAGCTCCTCGCGGAGTGCTGAGGTCGTACTGCGGAATGTCGTAACGGGCGCCTGGTGGGGCTACCCGGAACAAGCGCCCGCGAGCCGTATCGCCCATTCCATGCCCACCCACTCCAGGATCGTACCAATCGGAGACAAACAGCGAACCATCGGGAGCGACGGCGACGTCGGCTGGACGAAACCAGTTATCCCGGGCCCCTAGCAGCAGATTATTCACGGCGGTGACACGGAACCCCCCACCCACCGGAGCCACAGCATAAGAGCGGACCACATTCGGCCCGGCATCGCAGTGGAGCATCTGATTGCGGAACGGTTCGGGAAGCAGCTCGCCCTCGTAAACCGTGATTCCCGTCGGCGAACCACCTCCGGTCACCAGCAGATTGGGAACAACACCCGGATCGTCCTGATGCCAATGCCGACGGGGAATATCGTGCTCGATGCCAGTTCGCTGGCCTTGCCATCCGGCACCTGTCCTCTCCTCCAGATAGCCGTAATTGCCATATTCCATGACAAAATTGATGCGCACTCCCCGATTGCCATCGTCGTCGTTGTCCGACTGCCAAAGGGCGCCAAAGGAATCGACTGCTGCTTCGTAGTTATTGCGAAAGTTGTGCCCGAGGACTTCCAGTTCTGAGCCATCTGGATTGCAGCGGAACACCATGCCGCCCCAATAGGGCTTGCCACGTGCGACAACTTCATTGCCCAATTTGTCCTTGAGCGGATTTCCGGCGGCGTCATGAACTGCATGTCCTTCGTTGCCGAAGTTCCAATAGAGTTTGCCATCGGGCCCAAACACAAACGAGTGAGCCGCATGGTCGTGCTGAGCGCTGCCTGTTTTGCTGAAGAGCAATTCCTTTTTATCGGGAACATCATCACCGTTTTCGTCAGTGAAGAGCCAGATGTTGGGAGAACAGGAGACGATCACCTTGTTGCCGAGAACGCAAATCCCCATCGCTGAGTCGATATCGCGTCCCTGATAGTAGACCTTGATTTCGTCGCTCGCGCCATCGCCATCGGTATCGGTGCAGATCAGAATGCGATCGCCTTCTGGTCGTTCTCCGTTGTGGCCGCGGTAGTTGACAACCTCGCAGGCCCAGACGCGTCCGCGGTGATCGACGTCAAGATTGGTCAAACTGAGCAACTGCGGTTCGGCCGCAAACAGCTTTGCTTCGAGTCCATCGGCTACGTCGAGGCCGGAGACGGCATCTCCCGGATCGCGGCTTCCCCCGGCGCCGGCCGCGGTGCCTTTGGGCTTTTGGGAGTAAACCGCAAAGCGGACCGAGGCGTTGTCGCCACCGGGCTGGTTTGTTCCTCCTTCATCCAGACCGACGACCGCTTCAAACTTTTCGTAGCCAGGCGGGAGTTCAAATCCCACGATTGAATTGGCGTGCGTTCCGATTCCAGAGTCGAAAGCCCGGCCGTTGATTCGCAACGGACGTCCCTCGCAATTCCTGTTCATCTGCACGCTACCCCAGCCCGAGTTGGCCATCGCCGGCGGGAGCGAGGAAAGTGCCAGCTGTCCTTTCGGCCCAATCAGTTTGGCATCTGCCCAATCAGCCCAATCATGACTGAAACCGTTCCCGCCGTCATCGACAACCAGATAAAGCTGCTTGAGCCCGCGAATGTCCACAGCGACCGGAAGGGAATGATTCGGCGTTGACTTGGTGATCACTTCACTGCGAAACAGGGGCTTGGGCTCCTGCGCTTTCACTGCGGAAGCGGAGGCAGAAAGGACTACACCGATGACCAAAACGCTGAACAGACAAGTGCGCATGATTCAGAATTCCCGACAAGAGAAGTTCGACTGGCCCGCTCCCAGGCGGCCGAGGCTGGTTGCATGATGACTGACGGCGCGTCAAAGCTCAAGCTCGCTCCGCTCCGCCACTAATCGCGGAACTCAAAAACTCCACAATCATGCCCGACCTCGCAGCAATCCAGCACGCCTTGTATCCCCCAGCCAAGCTCTTTGCGATTGGGGACAAGCTCGGGACCTTGGTGTAGAATGAGGACGTATTCTCGTTTCGTTTCAGCGAGTCCTCGCATGCATGAAAATTGGATTCGGTCAGCCTGTTTGTCGCGCGGGTTGCAGTTCGGTCTGTCGCTTCTTGTGGCTTCGCTGGGGGGTGTGCTTTCCGCTCAGGAAGCAACTCCGACCTATTCGGCCGAGCAACTGGAGTTCTTCGAGAACCGAATCCGTCCGGTGTTGGTCGAGCACTGTTACAAGTGCCATTCGGCCGAGGCAGTGGCCGGAGAAGGAATTCAGGGTGGTCTCCAACTGGATACCCGCGCAGCCCTGCTCGCCGGCGGAGACAGCGGACCGGCAATTGTCGCGGGCAAGCCAAACGAGAGCCCGCTGATTGAGGCGCTGAATTACGAGTCCTATGAGATGCCGCCTGCAGGCAAGCTCCCGGACGCCGTGATTGCGGACTTCGTCAAATGGGTCGAGATGGGAGCCGCCGATCCACGTGAAGGAACGACAGCGAGCCCCACCAAGAAATTCGACCTCGAAGCGGGCAAGACCTTCTGGTCGTTTCAACCGCTCGCGCAGTCTGCCCCGCCCGCCGCAAACGGCACTGCAGAGTCCGCCTCGCCGATCGACCGTTTTATTCGACAGAAGCTGGCTGAGAAAGGAATCGAGCCAACTTCTCCAGCCAATCCACGGGTGCTCATTCGCCGCGTTTGGTTTGACCTGCTGGGGCTACCGCCCACTCCCGAGGACATGCAGCATTGGCTCGCTCGATTAACGACAGACGTGCCTCCTGGCCAGGCATTTAACCGCGGCGCGTGGAGTGAGCTGGTTCAGATGCTGCTGGCGAGGCCGGAGTACGGCGAGCGCTGGGCCAGGCACTGGATGGATGTCGCCCGCTTTGGCGAGTCGCATGGCTATGAACAGGACTACGACCGCCCGACCGCCTATCACTATCGGGACTTTCTGATCAAGGCCTTCAATGCCGATCTGCCATATGATCAATTCGTCCAGTGGCAAATCGCGGGCGACGAGCTGCAACCAAACGAGCCTCTCGCCTGGATGGCAACAGGCTTTCTCGGGGGCGGTGCGTTCCCGACCCAGCTGACGGAAACCGAGTTCGAGTCGGCGCGCTATGACGAACTTGATGACATGACCGCAACCTCAGGAGTCGCCTTTCTGGGACTGTCCCTGGGCTGTGCACGATGTCACGATCACAAATTCGATCCCATCGGGGTTAAGGATTATTACCGGTTCGCAGCTGCCTTCACGACCGCAATCCGCTCTGAGAAGGAATTTGACCTCGACCCGATCGGCAATCAGGAGCGGCGGGCTGCTTACGACAGGCAATTGCGTGAGACTCGCCAGGCGCTGGTTGCTTTCGAGCAGAACGAACTGCCGCAGGAACTGCGTAAATGGCTCGCCGAGCAGTCAGGGCAAACGTCGCGGCAGACGACGTGGAAAGTACTGACCGGCGAATTGAGCTCCAGCGGAGGCTCGCAATTCGTTTTGCAGGGTGACGGTTCCTACTTGGCAACGGGCGAAGCCCCCAATCAGGAAGTGCTCACTCTGTCGACCTCGTTCAGTGGAGGAACGGTCCGAGCGATTCGGCTGGAGGCGTTGGCGGACCCGAGTTTGCCGCGCCACGGACCGGGCCGGGCCAATAATGGGAACTTTGCCTTGGGCAACTTTTCAATCGAACGCGTTGATCAGAGCGGACAGGCCAAGTCGCTTCAATTAATCAGCCCGCGCGCGACCCACCAGCAGAACGGCGAGGTCCTCTCGATCAAAGCAACTCTTGATGGCGATCCGGTTTCCGGCTGGGCTGTTGACGGACAGATTGGCCAAAGCCAAGCCGCCGTGTTCGACTTGGCCGAACCGTTGGAACTGGCGACTGGCGAACGGCTCCGAATCACACTCACGTTCAATCACCCGAATGCCCGTCACGCGATCGGCCGGCCGCGACTTTCCTGGAGCGACCGGGCTGGGCTGGCGGCGGAGGTTGGTGATGCCGGGCCGCCCCGCGAAATCGCGGCAGCACTGGAAAGGCTGATACCTGCGGCCGCCAACCGCCAACTGGATCTCTCCGCGCTGCAGCAAAACGAAGATTGGGCTGCGGTACTGGCGTGGTATCGCCCCCAGTCAGCCCGTCTCCAGCAGTTTGCCGCAGCAGTCAAAGAAATCGAGCAGCAGGGCACGGGAGTCAAGCTGACGCGAGCTCTCGTCACTTCGGAGGGATTGCCGCACCTGCCACATCATGCCGACGATCGCGGCTTCCCGCACTTCTATCCGGAAACGCACTTGCTCCGCCGCGGAGATGTGGCTCAGAAAGTTGAAGTCGTTTCACCGGGATACCCGCGGGTGCTGCAACGTGGTCCGGCTGCCGAAACAGACTTGGACATCCAGTATCCGGCCGACCGCAACCCCGCGACCAGCTATCGCCGCGCGGCACTCGCCAAATGGCTGACAAACGTCGACTCCGGAGCTGGTCCGCTGGTCGCCCGAGTCATGGTCAATCGGTTGTGGCAACATCACTTCGGCCGAGGCATCGTGGCGACACCCAATGATTTCGGAACCGTGGGAGAGCGCCCAACCCATCCGGAACTACTCGATTGGCTGGCGGGCGAACTGATCCGTAATGATTGGAGGCTGAAGCCGATTCATCAGGCAATCTGTACCAGCGATACTTACCTGCAGGGAAACAAGTTGCCGAATGATCCGCGGCTGGCGGTTGATTTGGATAACAACTTCGTGTGGTATCGGGCCCCACGACGGCTGGAGGCCGAGGCAATTCGCGATGCAATGCTGGCAGCCTCCGGACAGCTCGACCCAACCATGTACGGCCCGGGAACATTGGACCAGAACATGCGTCGCCGCAGCGTCTACTTTTTCATCAAACGCAGCGGCCTGATTCCGATGATGATGCTATTCGACTGGCCCGAGCATCTCGTGAGCATCGGCCAGCGGCAGACGACGACCGTCGCCCCGCAAGCGTTGATGTTCATGAACAGCCCCCAAGGGCGTCAGTATGCCGAAGCCTTTGCCCAGCGAATCGCAAGCTCTGGAGACGATGCGGCAATCGCGAGGCAAGCTTATCAACTGGCCCTCGCGCGCGATCCCAACGACGCCGAGCTCAAGGTGGCCGGCGAGTTCATTGCAGCGGCCCGCAACCTTCGTCGCGAACAGGGCGAAGCCGATGTCGCTGCAGCCGCCGTGGCCGACTTTTGCCAATTGCTCTTTGGGCTGAATGAATTCATCTACGTTGACTGATTATTTGAAGGCCTGCCAGTCAGGATCTGATTCCATGAGCAAGCACGTTTTACCGCTGAACAATCGGACTGATTCCATGCACTTTTCTTCGCGGCGAAACTGGCTGCAACGGATGGGCTGCGGCTTTGGACTGGTCGGCTTGACTGGACTGTTGGCCGAAGAGGGCTGCCTCAACACGGCAATGGCCGATGATTCGACCTTAACCAGCGTCGACCCACTCGCTCCCCGGGAACCGCACTTCAAACCGCGGGCCAAACGGGTCATCTGGATCTTCGTCAACGGCGGCCCCAGTCAGGTCGACACTTGGGACTACAAGCCGCAATTGGAGCGGGCGCATGGGAAATCGATTAAGGAGTTTGACAAGAACTTCTCCAATACGACGGGCTTTTTCAAGGATGCCGTCGGCAACCTGATGAAGTCGCCGTTCGAATTTCAGCCCCGGGGCAACTGCGGCAAGATGGTCTCCTCCATCTTCCCGCATCTCGGCGAACACGTCGACAAGATGGCTTTCATTCATTCCGGATACACGGAATCAAACAACCACTCCCCTGCCCTGTTCGCGATGAATACGGGAATGGCGCGAATGGGATTCCCCTGCGTCGGTTCGTGGGTGACCTACGGATTGGGCAGTGAGAGTCGCGACTTGCCGGCTTTCGTGGTGATGAGTGACCCCAAGGGGCGCGGCCTTCCCAAGGGTCATGCTGCCAACTGGAGCGCCGGATTCCTTCCGGGTGTCTACCAGGGAACCCACCTTCGCCCCACAGGCGATCCGATCGACAACCTCAAGCTCCCCGCACAACTTGGTGCCCTGACACAACGCCGCCAATTGGATGCCCTGAAACAACTCAATCAGTTGCATCTGTCGCAGCGCGCTGCAGAGACGGATCTCGCAGCGCGGATCGAAAGCTTCGAACTGGCTTATCGAATGCAGAGTACCGCACCGGAAACCATTGATTTGGGCGATGAGCCCGAGCACATTCGGAAGCTGTACGGCATCGATGACCCGAAGTGCGACCACTTTGCGCGACAATGCCTGATGGCTCGGCGATTCCTCGAGCGCGGAGTGCGGTTCGTCCAGATTTATTCGGGTGGGATGGAAAATCAGCGTTCCTGGGACGGTCACATCGATATCGAAGGCAATCACCGCGAGTTCGCCGGCGAAACCGATCAACCCGTTGCGGCACTGCTGACCGACCTCGAACAGCGCGGGTTGCTCGAGGAGACGCTGGTCATCTGGTGCGGCGAATTCGGCCGGCTACCAATCGCGCAGCTGGGTGACAAGCCGGGCCGCGACCACAATCCGCATTGCTTCTCGGCTTGGCTGGCTGGGGGTGGTGTGAAGGGCGGCGTCAGCCACGGCGAGTCAGATGAAATCGGCTACAAAGCGGCCGTCAATCGCGTGCACCTTAATGACTTGCACGCGACGATCCTGCACCTGTTGGGGCTGGACCATAAACGGTTGACCTACCTCTACAACGGACGCAACTTTCGGTTGACGGATGTCGCCGGTGAAGTGATCCTGCCCATCTTGGCTTAAAGGTACTGAATTCGCGGAGGACGCCGACTCGGGAAGTCTTTGGTTGCCCTTCTTCCTGTCGGTCTGTGTGAATCATCGTTTTGTCGGCGCAGTGCTTCCTCTTTTGCCGCCGGCCGATCACTGTTTCGCCCCGCCCCGCCAGACGATCTTGTGCCAATGCAACTCACCGCATTTGGGACAGCGGAGCAGCTTCCGCGGCTGTCCAGCGGCCTTCCAGCGGATCCCGCCCAACTCCCAAATTGAGCGGGAGGATCCGCACGGACACTCCGCCAGCCACTGCCTCGATTCGGCCTCCATCGATTCGCTCCAACTTTTTGGCAATAGCCATTGAAAGAACCTTTGGGCGCGGCTTGGTGAGTGTTGACGGTTCATGCAGGCGAGCCTTTAATTCAAATGCCAAGGTAAAACATCGCAAGCTCAATTGAAGTTAAATTGTAGCCCGAGTAGCCACAGCGGAGCTCCAGCTTCTGTTTTCCTCGAGCTGAATCGAGGGATCCTTGAGAATATCGTGGCCAGTGAGTTGCTGTTCCTCTGCTGATGCGCCCCAAGTTATGAATCTGCAGACGCGGTGCTGATCAATTGAAAACCAGCTCGCAATGTTCGCCTGCAGCTGACTCCGGTTCCCATTCAAACTTCATTCCTCGAGGATTTCTCTTTCAATGACTGAGCCCGCTTTCACTACCGCCTTGGCGACGCTGCAATCAATTTATGGAGGCCCCGAGGTCAAGGGGATGGGCAGTGGCGTGTTGGACCAGCCCCTGCCCGCGGGCGTGCCTTGGGAGTCCGCTGCCAAACAACGTTACCAGCAGTTCTGTGGGGATATCTGGGACCGCTTCGGACCGGACAACTGGCTGGGCCAATGGGCGGAAGTCTATCGGAGGCCGGAAGGCCAGAGCGGCGATATTGTCCGCGAGCTCCGCGAACTGAAGGACCACCCCACGAAACTGGCCGGTTCGATGCTACTCGATAACATTGACGACCCTGAGCCAGCCGTGGCTGCGCTTCAGGATGTGTTCAATCACCCGTCGGTTCAACAACTGTCGATCTTCCGCTTGGGTGATGGCGAGGCCTATAGCGGATTGATGATCGCGGCCCAGTCTAAGGCAACGGACCGCTTGGTCACTCTCACTTTATTAATGGACTGAGCGAGCTTGCTGCCTGGCTCAGCCCGTTTTTTTGGAGGCCAGCGCGAGGGATGGCGGGCACCAAGATTTGGGGGGTATCCCCAACTGAGACCGGCAGGAAGAAGAAGAAAGGGGCGACCTCTCAAGTGCGGGGCGGTGCCGGTCAATTGCGGGGTGGTGCCGGGGAGGGACCGCGCCCCGACGCTTGCTCGGTCGTGCGCGCGGTTGACTTGGAACGGGTCCGAAAAGAGAGTTGCTGGAGTTCCGCCGCGACGTCCACATTCACATACTCACCTTCACCTAAAGACGTCGGAGCGAAATTGAGGATTCCGCTGACGCCAGCCGCCCAGAGCCGCTTGGCGACATCCAAAGCCACATCGGCCGGGACGGCGAGCATCGCCAAGCTGACATTTTGATCCTGAACTACGGATTCCAGCTCGGCAAGACTTTGCACTACGAGACGACCAACGCGAGCTCCAATCTTTTTGGGATCGGTATCAAAGGCGGCCACGATTTCAAAGCCCCGCGATTGGAAACCGGGATACGAAATCAGCGCTCGCCCCAAATTACCCATTCCGACCACAACGGTTCGCTGCACCAAGGACAAGCCGAGCGAATCCTTGATCTGCTCAACCAGATTCCGGACGTTGTAACCGCGGCCGCTGACGCCACTGACCCCGATGAACTGAAAATCGCTGCGCACGCTGGCCGAAGTCACACCCAATCGCTCCGCCAGGCGGCTGCTGGAGATCGTCTCTTCTCCCTTGTCTGCCAAATCGCCCAGTTCACGCAGATAGAGCGTCAGCCGGGAAACTGTCGCGGCTGGCACCGGTCCGGAGCGGGAATTGCGTTGGCGTGGGGTTGAATTCATGGCGTTCAAATTAACCCGAAGCCGCCCGCTCGGCGAGAGGCGCGAGGATGGACAAAGTGACGCGTGCTGCTATTGTTCTGGGAGCCCCGGCCCGAGAAGATCGTCACCCGAGCAGATTCCAATGCTT
>Ga0164292_10005620_pt1 | contig 10270 bp, 9 predicted proteins | sample GEODES117metaG_FD_111486 | JGI IMG/M metagenome (GOLD analysis project Ga0164292, IMG submission 111486) | Eutrophic lake water microbial communities from Lake Mendota, Wisconsin, USA - GEODES117 metaG | ecosystem: Environmental > Aquatic > Freshwater > Lake | place: USA: Lake Mendota, Wisconsin... | reverse complement strand
TTCTTGTCGTAGATCAGCTCTTCGCGGGTTTCGGTGGCGAATTCGAAGTTCGGGGTTTCGACGATGGCATCCACCGGGCAGGCTTCCTGGCACAGGCCGCAATAGATGCACTTGGTCATGTCGATGTCGTACCGGGTCGTGCGGCGGCTGCCGTCGATGCGCGGTTCGGCTTCGATGGTGATGGCCTGCGCCGGGCAGACGGCTTCGCACAATTTGCAGGCGATGCAGCGTTCTTCGCCGTTGGGATAGCGGCGCAGCGCATGTTCACCGCGGAAGCGCGGCGAGATGGGGCCCTTTTCGAACGGGTAGTTGATCGTCACCTTGGGGCGGAAGAAATAGCGCAGGGTCAGCCACATACCGGAGACGAACTCCAACAACAGCAGCGACTTGGCGGAACGGAGCAGCGCAGACATCAAAGGGCTCCCGGCGCGGCCACAAAGTGCCCGGTGAACATCAGCCAGCCAGACACCAGGATCACCCAGAACAGCGACAACGGCAGGAAGACTTTCCAGCCCAGCCGCATCAGCTGGTCATAGCGGTAGCGCGGCACGGTGGCCTTCACCCAGGCGAAGACGAAGAACATGAAGGCCATCTTCACCAGGAACCACACGAAGCCGGGGATCAGGTAGAGCGGCGCCCAATCGAGCGGCGGCAGCCAGCCACCGAGGAACAGGGTGGGGATCAGCGCGCACATGAAGAGGATGTTGGCATATTCGCCGAGGAAGAAGAGCGCGAAGCTCATCGACGAATATTCCACCTGATAGCCGGCAACGAGCTCGGCTTCGGCTTCGGGCAGATCGAAAGGAGGGCGGTTGGTTTCGGCCAGCGCGGTGATAAAGAACATGATGCCCATCGGGAACAGCAGCGGATTGAAGATGTTGCCGTTCAATATGCCCAGCACATTGCCCTTCTGGCTCATCACGATGTCCGACAGGTTGAGACTCTGCGCGTACATCATCACCGAAACGAGGATGAAGCCCATCGAGACTTCGTAGGAAACCATCTGCGCCGCAGAGCGCAGGCCACCCAAGAAGGCATATTTGGAGTTGGAGGCCCAGCCCGACATGATGATGCCGTAAACGCCCATCGAGGAGACGGCGAAGACATACAGCAGGCCGACGTTGAGATCGGCCAGCACCAGGCCGGCATCGAACGGCATCACCGCCCACACCACCAGCGCCAGCGTGAAGCTGATCATCGGGGCGAGCAGGAACACGCCGGTCGATGCGCCGGTGGGGATGATGGTTTCCTTCAGGAACAATTTGGCGGCGTCCGCAAAGGTCTGCAGCAGGCCGAACGGGCCGACCACGTTGGGGCCGCGCCGCATCTGCATCGCTGCCCAGATCTTGCGATCGGCATAAACCGCCAACGCCACGCCCACCATCACCGGGAAGGCAATGGCGAGGATCAGCGTCAGATTGGCGAGGAACCAGCCCGGGCCTTGCCCGAACTGTTCGACGAACCAGCCAGTGTAGGTCATTCGGCGGCCTCCTGCACCACGATGAGCGAGGAGACGCAGGCGGCCATGGTGGCACTGGCGCGGGCCACCGGGTTGGTGAGGTGGTAGTTGCTGTAGGCCAGATGCAGGGCGCCCTGCACCGGGGCGGCGTTCACGGCTGGCAGGGTGCCCACACGGGCGATCAGGCCGTCGCGGGCCAAATCGGGCCAATCGGCGGCGATGCGGCGGCGCAGGGCCGACAGATCATCATAGGGCAGTTTCTGGCCCAGCACGGAGGACAAGGCGCGCAAGATCGTCCAATCCTCGCGCGCGTCGCCGGGCGGCTGCGTGGCCTTCAGTGCGCGCTGCACGCGGCCTTCCATGTTCACATAGGTGCCGGGCTTTTCGGTGTAGGCAGCGGCCGGCAGGATCACATCGGCATGGCGCACGCCGTGATCGCCGTGAGTGCCGATATAGACGGTGAAGCGTCCGGACATCACGTTGACTTCATCGGCGCCAACCAAGAACAGCGCCTTCACACCGGTATCGCCGAGCAAAGCATTGACGCCGCCGTCGACGGCGAGGCCCAGCCGCAGTGCACCAGCGCGGGCGGCGGCCGTGTGGACGAGGTTGAAGCCGTTCCAGCCATCCTTGACCACGCCCAGTTGCACGGCAGCGGCGCAGGCGGCGGCGTAGAGGCCAGGTGTTTTCAGCGCGCCCATGCCCAGGGTGATTGCCGGGCGCTGGGCCGCAGCAAAGACAGCGACCACGTCGGCCGGCAACGCGGTCAGCAGCGCCGCATCGTCGCCAAGCTGGGCAATCGGGAAGCTCAGATCCACAGCCGGACCGATATTATAGGCCTTGGCGCCGCCCTTCTTGACCGCCTTGCGCAGCCGAACATTGAGCAGGGCTGCTTCCTGACGGGGATTGGTGCCGACAAGCAGAATGGCATCGGCCGTCTCGATACCGGCCAGACCGGTATTGAACAGCCAGTTCGCCGGTTCGCCCGTATCGAACAGCGCACCATCCTGGCGGCTTTCAATGCGGGTAGAGCCCAACGTTGCCAAAAGATCGCGCAGCGCCACCATCTCTTCGACGGCGTTCAGATCACCCACGATGCCGGCAATTTCGTCGCCCTTCAGGCCCTTCAGGCCGGCGGCGACGGCAGTGAACGCTTCGGCCCACGTCGCCTTCTGCAGCTTGCCATTCACCCGCACCCACGGCGTATCAAGCCGGCGTTCGGAGAGGCCATCGACGGCAAAGCGGCTCTTGTCGGCCAGCCATTCTTCATTGACGTCGTCGTTCAGGCGCGGCGTCACCCGCAGCACAGCAGCGCCACGGCTGCCGACAACGATATTGCTGCCAATGGCATCCATCACGTCGATCGAATCGGTCTTCTTCAGCTCCCACGGCCGCGCTTGGAAGGCATAGGGCTTGGAGGTGAGCGCGCCGACCGGGCACAGATCAATCACGTTGCCCGACACTTCGGAAGTGACGGCCTTTTCCAGATACGACGTGATCTGCATCGACTCGCCGCGGCCGATGGCACCGATTTCCTCGACGCCGGCCACTTCCTCGGCAAAGCGCACGCAGCGGGTGCAGTGGATGCAGCGCGTCATCACCGTCTTGATGAGCGGGCCCATGTATTTCTCGGTCACCGCCCGCTTGTTCTCGTCATAGCGGCTGGCGCCCTTGCCATAGGTGAGCGACTGATCCTGCAGATCGCATTCGCCGCCCTGATCGCAGATCGGGCAATCGAGCGGGTGGTTGATGAGCAGGAATTCCATCACCCCTTCGCGGACCTTCTTCACCTTTTCGGTGCGGGTGTGGATCACCTGGCCATCGGCAGCCGGCATGGCGCAGCTGGCCACCGGCTTGGGGGATTTTTCCATCTCCACCAGGCACATGCGGCAGTTGCCGGCGATGGACAGGCGCTCGTGGTAGCAGAAACGCGGGATTTCAGCGCCGGCCGCTTCGCAGGCCTGCAACACTGTGGCGCCGTTCGGCACCTCCACTTCGATTCCATCGACGGTCAGCTTGGGCATGGCCGTCAGCTATCCGAACGCTGGGTGGCCACAAACTGGCCGTTTGCAAAAAGCATGTCACTTTCCAGAACCGGCGGCAGTTACCCGCCGCTATCGAGGCCCGTATAGCCGGGGGGGTTCGGGTTGGAAAGACAGGATAGTGACTGTTTGTCGCAGCTTTTTTGCAGTGCGGCATCAAACTGGCAAAAAAGATGAAGCCGGGCGCTTGTCGCACCCGGCTTCGGTCCTTCTTGCGGTCGATCAGGCCGCGATGGCGCGGGCAGCACCAGAGCGGCGACGGCGTGCTGCAGCGCCAACAAGACCAAAGCCGGCAATCAGCATGGCCCAGCTTTGCGGTTCAGGCACGACACCGCCCTGCGGCAGTTCGGAGAAGAAGAAAAAGGCCCGATCATATTCGCGTGGGCCCTGCAAATCGCTGCTGTTGATCGTCAGCGTCTGGCGCAGGCCGGCAAAGCTCAGGTCGCCGGACCCAGTTTGGAAGCCGCCGAAGAAATTGCCGACGTGCGCGAAGCTGTTGTCCTGCGTGTTGTTGAGACTGCCAAACATGTTGGCACTGCCGCCCAAAACGAACATGGTGGCGGTGCTGTTCAGCGTGGCGCCGTCGCCATTGGTCAGCAGACCAATCCACAACGCGCTGCCGTTGCCAACAGTCATCGGGCCGTTGGTGAAATTGATGGTCAGATCGAGCGCGTCACCAACGCCGAGCGACACAGGCGTGATCGCAACGTTGTTTAACTGGTTAATCTGCATCGCATTGGCATCAAGGCTGGCCGTGATCACCGCGGCCGAAGTCGGCACCGCCGCAAGGCTCGCAACTGCCGCAACCGCAAAAAGCAAAGGCTTCATGTGATATTCCCCCGAATGTGGAAAACACCCATTACATTATTTACATTTAATAAACAACTCATTCATCTTTGAAGCTTTCGTGACTGGAAAACCGTCCCGGCCTGCCGCATAGGCCGGGGCATGACACTCCCCATCCACATCATTGGCGGTGGCCTCGCCGGTTCCGAAGCCGCCTGGCAGATCGCGCAAGCCGGCATTCCCGTTATCCTGCATGAGATGCGCGGACCGCATGGCACCGACGCGCACAAGACCGACGGACTGGCCGAACTCGTTTGTTCCAACAGTTTCCGCAGCGATGATCCCGACAACAACGCCGTGGGCCTGATCCACCAGGAGATGCGGGCGCTGGGCAGCATCATCATGGCTGAGGCCGACAAGGCGCGCGTGCCGGCTGGATCGGCGCTCGCCGTGGACCGCGACGTGTTTTCAGAGGGCGTGACCGCCACGCTGGCCGCCCACCCCAATGTGACGATCGTGCGCGAACTGATCGCCGGCCTGCCGCCGGAAGACTGGGACAGCGTGATCATCGCCACCGGGCCGCTGACGGCGACGCCGCTGGCCGAAGCGATCCGCGATCTGACCGGGCAGGATGCGCTGGCGTTTTTCGACGCCATCGCGCCGGTCATCCATTTTGAATCCATCAATCTGGAAACCGCCTGGTTCCAGTCGCGCTGGGACAAGGGTGGGGCCAAGGATTACCTGAACTGCCCGATGGACAAGGAGCAGTATGAGGCCTTCATCGATGCGATGCTGGCCGCTGAAATGGCCAGCTTCAAGGAGTGGGAGGCCAACACACCCTATTTCGATGGCTGCATGCCGATCGAGGTGATGGCCGAACGTGGCCGCAACACGCCGCGCTTTGGCCCGATGAAGCCGGTGGGACTGACAAACCCCGCCACCGGCAGACGTGCCTGGGCCGTGGTGCAATTGCGGCAGGACAATGCCCTGGGCAGCTTGTGGAACATGGTCGGATTCCAGACCAAGATGAAGCATGCCGAACAGGTGCGGGTGTTCCGCATGATTCCGGGGCTTGAGAACGCCCAATTCGCCCGGTTGGGCGGGCTGCACCGCAACACGTTCATCAAGTCACCCGTGCTGCTGGATGACACGCTGCGCCTGAAGCTGCGGCCGAGCATCCGCTTTGCCGGCCAGATCACCGGCTGCGAAGGCTATGTTGAAAGCGCGGCAGTGGGCCTGATGGCGGCACGGTTCGCCATTGCCGAACGGCAGGGCCGCGAACCGGTGCCACCGCCGGCGACAACGGCGCTGGGCGCCCTGCTCCACCACATTACCGGCGGCGCAGAGGCTTCGACCTTCCAGCCGATGAACGTCAACTTTGGCCTGTTCCCGGCGCTGGAGACGGCGGTGCAGAAGGATCAGCGCAAGCCCGCTCTAGTGACGCGGGCGCGGGCGGATCTGGCAGACTGGATGAAGGTGGCCTGAGCCTCACTCCTCACCTGGCGGCGGGCAAACGCAGGCGGCTTTCGGCTTGCGTTTCATCGCCGTGATCGCGAACTCGCTGGGGGTGAGCGCACCATCGGCATTGCAATCGGCGCGGGTGAATTTCGTGGCGGTGGCCACGGCGAATTCCTCGAAATCCAGCCTGCCATCCCGGTTGCGGTCCGCGCGCTCAAAGCTCTTGCGGCGATTGGCAAGAAACTCGCCGCGATTGACACTGCCATCCTTGTCCTTGTCGTAGCGGCGCAGGCGGCGGGCCTCGCGCTCGGCGTCGGACAGGGGGGAATTCGGCGCCTCTAGCGGCGCTGCGGCCGCATCTGTCGCCGGCGGATCGGCACTGGCCAAGGCGGCAGCGGGCTGGGCGACAGGCGGCGCGCGCCAGATGATCAGGCCGGCGCCCAGCAGGCCCACCAATGCCACGACAAAGCCAAGGATGCGGCGCACTTCACTACTCCCACCATCGCCAAGACCCTGGATGCCCAGCGATACGCTGCCTCAGCGCCCCAGTGCAACCACCTTGAACATCAACGCCTGCCGGGCCAGCGTACCGCGCGGTTCGAGCGGGCGGCCGGCGGCGGCATGGGCGGCATCGCGTGCCTTCAACTCTACCAGGGCGCGCAGCGGGCGCAGCAGCACCGATGTGCGGTCGGGCGGACTTTGCGCCAGCGCCAGCGCTCGGCCCAGATACTCACCCTCGGCCGGATCGGCGCCGAGCAGCCGCGCGGCCAGGGTGAACAGGCGCACGCAACCACTCGCACTGCCGGCCGCATCGCCGTTCAGCCGGGCCAGCCAGCCATCTTCCAGACCAGCCAGATCCGAACCCGAAAGCCGCGGCAGCGTGCGGGCCTGCAGCGCCTGCAACAGCGGCTGCGCCGGGGCAGGCTGCGTATCGAGCTCGATCAGCCGATCGCGCCACCAGGCGAGACGAATCTCGCCCAGCAGGGGCTCTGTGGTGGTGGCAACCAGTTGCGCCAGTTCGGCATCCAGCGCCAGCAACGCCACCAGGCCGGGGCGGGCCGGCGCTGCCGCATAAAGGCAGGCCAGCCAACGCTCCCGGTCGCGCTGCTTCAGTTCATCGGCAATGATCGACAATGGGTCCATTCGGTCAGGCGGGCCCAACCCGGAAGGCGCACAATTTGTTGCCATCGGGATCGCGGAAATAGGCGCCGTAGAACGCCTGCGGGCCTTCCTCGCCACGCACGCCGGGGGCACCTTCATCGGCAGCGCCGGCGGCCAGCGCGGCGGCGTGCATGGCATCGACCTTGGCGCGCGTGCCCAGCACTAGGGCGATCATGGTGCCGTTGCCGGCGGTTGCCGGCTGGCCATCATAGGCCGGGCCAACGCCCAGCATCGGCGCGGTCCAACTGGTGCCCCAGCACACGGCGCCGGTGGGGAATTCCATCAGGCGGCTGATGCCAACACTGGCGAACAGCGCATCGTAAATGGCAAAGCTGCGCGGCAGATCATTGCTGCCGAAAAGGGCGTAACCGATCATGCGAATCCTCCTTTGGCCACCATGGCCGGCAAACGGTGACACAGGCATTGCAGCGCGGCCATTATTTGGCAGGTCATCGTGCCAGTTCCGCCATGATGATGTCTTCCGCCGCGCTGAAACTGGAGGCGACATGGGGCGATTTGAAGGGATCGTCGCTGCTGCCGGTGAGCGCATAGGCAAACACACGGCCGCGCCTTTGATCAACCCACAGACCGGCGAGCAGGCCATAAGCTTCGCCCAGATGGCCCCACCAGCGCGCATTGGGCACCGGCTGATCTGTCGCCCCGGCGCGTCCCGAAAGGCAGTGCGGTCCGGCACCATAACAGAGCATCTGGCCGTGATAGTCATCGCCGGGCACCGCCCCGCCGGCCTGCCAGACGGGCGTGAGCATCGCCTTCACCGTTGCAGGCTTCAGCAGGCGCACGCCACCCACCTCGCCGCGACGCAGCAGCAACTGTCCGATGCGGGCGAGATCGGGGATGCTGATCCTTAGGCCACCCTGCGGCGAGAAAATGGTGCCATTGGTGCCAGGCGCATAAGCCGCCAGATCGCAGGCAGCATTGGCGCGCACCGGGCACGGGCTGCGCCGGCCTTTCAGGTCATCCACCTGAGGCACCCATGGCCCGGCCGGGTTCCAGGCGGTTTCATCGCGGCCCTTGCGGTAGAGGACGGCGGCGCGGTCGATGGCGGCATCAGAAGCGCCCTGCCAGTTGTAGCCGGCGTCGATCTTCAGCGGCGCCAGCACCAGCCGGGTCATCAACCGGTCAAAGCGTTCGCCCGTGGCCTTTTCCATCACCGTGGCGATAAGGCCGTAATTGAGATTGGCATATTCGAATCGCTTGCCCGGCGCGCCCGCGCCCAAATGCTGCGGGGTGAGCTTGTCCTGCAGCTTTTCTTCCAGCGCAAAGCCATAGCCCGGCCCATCGACGATGCCGCTGGTGTGCGAGAGCAGCTGGCGCAGCGTGACCGGCGTTTCGGGGTGGGCGGGGTGGCGCAGTTGCCAGCCGAGGTACAGGCTCACGTCTCGATCGAGATCGAGCTTGCCCTGCTCCACCAGCCGCCACACCGCGATGGCGACCACGAGTTTCGAGACGGAGGCGACGCGGATCACGCTGTCGGTCTTGAGCGGGCGGCCCGCGGCGATATCGGCCAGGCCATGGGCTTCGGCGCGCAGGATGCGGCTGCGGTCTGCCACCACGCCGACGACGCCGGAAAGCTGCGGCGCGCGGGGCTCTGTGCCGGCGATCAGGGCCGCCAGCGGATTGGCGGCGGCCGGGCTGGCCAGCAACAGGCTAAGAGCGAGAACGGCGCGCATCGCGGGCTTCATAGGCAGCGATTGCGGGCATGGCCAGCCGGCATCGGCTGCGCTAGCGTAGCGCGATGACGACAAGACTTGCCATCGGCCTGATGTCCGGAACCTCGATGGACGGCATCGATGCCGCGTTGGTGGAAACCGATGGCGAAGGGGTGGTGAACCCCATCGCCTTCATGTTTTTCCCCTATGAACCGGATTTCCGCCCGCGCCTGCGCGCCGCCATGGCCCGCGCGCTGGAGATGCACGCCCCGGCCCGCGATGCGTTGATCGACGCGGTGGAACAGGAATCAACCGGCCTGCATGCCATGGCCGTGCATCGCCTGCTCGCCGCCACCCACACGCGGCGCGATGATGTGGCGGTGATCGGCTTTCACGGCCAGACCATCGCGCACCGGCCCGACCGCAAATGGACCTGGCAGATTGGCTGCGGCGCCACGCTGAAGGCCGCGACGCGCATCCCCGTCGCCTTTGATTTCCGCAGCGCCGATGTCGCCGCCGGCGGCCAGGGTGCGCCGCTGGCGCCGGGTTATCACCGGGCGCGATCGGAAGAATTGGGCCGGCCACTGGGTGTGCTCAACCTGGGCGGGGTGGGCAATCTGACCTGGTTTGCCGAGGACGGGACTTGGGGCAGTTTCGACACCGGGCCGGGTAACGCGCTGATCGATGATTGGGTGCGCGCCCACACTGGCCGCAGTTACGACGAAGATGGCAAGGTCGCCGCCAGCGGAATGGTACACGATAATGTGTTGCAAACCTTGTGCGACAATCCGTGGTTTGACGCCGCTCCGCCCAAATCGCTGGACCGCAATGCCTGGGATATCGGTGCCTTGCGCGGCCTCTCACCCGGCGATGGCGCGGCCACTTTGACGGCGTTCACGGCCCAGACCGTGCGCCTTGCCCTCACCCATGTACCCCCCATAGGCCGCTTGCTGATGACGGGCGGCGGGCGCTTGAACCCGGTCTTGATGGCCGAACTTGCCCAGCGCTGCGCCGTGCCCTGCGATGCAGTGGAAGCCGTCGGCTGGAACGGCGACGCGCTGGAGGCCGAAGCCTTTGCGTGGCTGGCGGTGCGGGTGCTGGACTGCAAGCCGCTCAGCTGGCCGGAGACGACCGGAGTGCCAGTGGCGATGACCGGCGGGCGGGTGGCTTAACGCCCGCCGTTGGCCAGCCGCATGTCCAGATAGCCGTCAACCTCGCCCATCAGCAGGTCCATCTCGTTCTGGAAGAAATGGTTGGCGCCGGGGATGGTGCTGTGATGGATGGTGATGTGGCGCTGGGTCTTCAGCTTGTCGACCAGCTTGAGCACGGCAGACGGTGGCACCACTTCGTCGTTTTCGCCGTCCACGATGATCCCGCTCGACGGGCACGGGGCCAGGAAGGTGAAATCATACATGTTGGCCGGCGGCGCGATCGAGATGAAGCCCTTGATCTCCGGCCGGCGCATCAGCAACTGCATGCCGATCCAGGCGCCGAAGGAGAAGCCGCCCACCCAGGTGGTGTGGGCTTCCGGATTGAACTGCTGCAGCCAATCGAGCGCCGAGGCGGCATCCGACAATTCGCCGATGCCGTTATCGAACGTGCCCTGGCTGCGGCCAACACCGCGGAAGTTGAAGCGCAGCGTCGCAAAGCCGCGGCGCACGAAGCTTTGATAAAGCGCCAGCACGATTGGATGA
>Ga0164292_10005619_pt1 | contig 10272 bp, 12 predicted proteins | sample GEODES117metaG_FD_111486 | JGI IMG/M metagenome (GOLD analysis project Ga0164292, IMG submission 111486) | Eutrophic lake water microbial communities from Lake Mendota, Wisconsin, USA - GEODES117 metaG | ecosystem: Environmental > Aquatic > Freshwater > Lake | place: USA: Lake Mendota... | reverse complement strand
CGGCGCTTCCAATGTGATGGAGCAACTCGGATACAAATTGTCCAACAATACCTCCAAGTTGAAGCAGGAGCTGGACACCGCAAATTTCTGTTTTATGCATGCGCCCTTGTTTCATCCCGCTTTGAAAATAGTAGCCCCCATCAGAAAGAATTTAGGCGTCAGAACTTTTTTCAACATGCTCGGTCCAATGGTAAACCCGGCAACGCCCGCCTACCAACTCATCGGGGTGTACAACCTCGAAATGGCCAGGATCTACAATTACATGCTACAGGAAACAGGACAGAAATTCACCATCATCCACGCGCTTGACGGGTACGATGAGATCTCGCTGACGGGCGATACCAAAGTGGTGACTAACCTGGGAGAACGGATTATGACACCTGAAGAATTAGGAAAGAGAATGGTGCTGCCTTCCGATATCTATGGCGGCAATACGCCGGAAGAAGCAGCCGCTATCTTTGTAAAAGTCTTGAAAGGGGAAGGTTCATGGGCACAAAATGCAGTGGTACTGGCCAACGCGGCAATGGGCTTGTTCAATACGGGCGACTACGCAGCATACAATCATGCATTTCAGGATGCGGTGGAGAGCCTCGAATCGAAAAGGGCTTATGGCGCATTTATCAAATTAATATCCGTGCAGTAATGAATATTCTTGAGCAGATCATTGCCAGTAAACACGTTGAAGTGGCCCGCAGAAAAAGGGAAAAGCCAGTGCACTTGCTCGAGATGAGTCCCTTCTTTAAACGCAGTACCCTGAGCCTGGCACAATCACTCCGGGACCCTGCAAAAACAGGGATCATCACGGAGTTCAAAAGAAAGTCGCCCTCCAAAGGGATGATCAATGAACATGCTGATGTTATCGATGTTACCGGTAAATATGCTGCATATGGCGCGAGCGGACTATCGGTATTGACCGACTCCGATTATTTTGGAGGGTCTGAAGCAGATCTGCAACAGGCCCGGCTGAACGATATCCCGATCTTACGAAAAGATTTTATGGTTGATGAATACCAGGTGCTGGAAGCACGGGCGATGGGTGCAGATGTGATTCTCCTGATCGCTGCCTGCCTTACTCCCTCTGAAGTTTTGGCGCTGGCCTCTTTTGCCCGAAACCTCCAACTGGAGGTGTTACTGGAATTGCATGCGGAAGAAGAGTTGGATCATATCAATAGCTATACGGATCTGGTGGGCATCAATAACCGAAACCTGAAAACCTTTGAGGTGGATATGGACAAAAGCATCAGCATGGCGGAAAAGATCGGCAAATCAGCGCTTCGAATTGCGGAAAGCGGTATTCGGGAGCCGGAGGATGTAGTGAGATGTAGAAGTATTGGATTTGAAGGGTTTCTCATTGGAGAGCGATTTATGAAAGAGAATGACCCGGGCCTTGCTTTTAAATCATTTGCTGACCAAATAAAAAGAGTTGGATGAGGGTTAAAGTATGCGGAATGACCAGGCTTGACCAGATTCTTCAACTTGAGGAGTGGGGGGTACAGTTCGCAGGACTCATCTTCTATCCAAAATCGCCCCGGTATATTAAAAAGTTTCACCTGAGTGCCATTGACCTGAAAAGGGAGAAGATGAACATTAACCGCGTAGGGGTGTTTGTGAATGCATCACTGGATGAAATTTTGAGGACGGTGGATGCCTGGCGCCTGCATATGGTCCAATTACACGGAGATGAATCACCGAAGTTTTGCGAACAGGTCAGCAACCACGTAAATACCGTCAAGGCATTCAGGATTGGTGAGAGCGATAACGTGGAGTGGAAGATCTTTCCTTATCAGGAGTATACCGACATGTACCTGTTCGACAATGGCTGGGCGGGCAATGCCAGCGCGGATAAAGCCGCTGTATACGGCGGATCGGGCCAACATTTTAACTGGAATCAGTTGGATAAGGTTCGTGTGGGAAAACCCTATATGCTCAGCGGCGGGATCTGCCCTGAAGACGCTGCCCGGTTGAGGGCTTTTGCCGCAGAGCAGAAAGATTTGTTTGCCGTTGATGTGAACAGCAGATTTGAGGTGGCCCCGGGGGTAAAGGATATGAACAAACTGAAATTATTTTTGGACGAATTGAATGGTTGAAAGATGGAAAAAGAACTAAAATATCAGCCAGACCTGCAGGGCTATTACGGGGCATTTGGCGGTGCGTATATCCCTGAGATGCTGCACAGGAATGTGGAAGAGCTTAGGTTGTCTTACCTGCAAATCATGGACTCGCCTGATTTCCAGGAAGAATTCAGGGCTTTGCTGAAAGACTATGTTGGCCGGCCAACACCTCTTTATTATGCAGGTAACATCAGCCGCAAATTGAACACCAACGTTTACCTGAAACGGGAAGATCTCTGCCACACCGGGGCCCACAAGATCAACAATACCATTGGGCAGATCCTGCTGGCTATCCGGCTGGGAAAAAAGAGGATCATTGCGGAAACGGGAGCCGGACAGCATGGTGTAGCCACCGCAACGGTTTGCGCGCTGAAAGGATTGCCCTGCATCGTGTATATGGGGGAGAAAGATATCGAAAGGCAGGCTCCAAATGTAGCCCGCATGAAAATGCTGGGCGCAGAAGTAAGGCCGGCCATGAGCGGCAGTAAAACATTGAAGGACGCCACCAACGAGGCCATCAGGGATTGGATCAACCATCCGGATGACACGCACTATATTATTGGAAGTGTAGTAGGGCCTCACCCTTACCCGGATATGGTAGCGCGGTTTCAGTCGGTCATCAGCGAAGAAATGCGCTGGCAGCTGAAAGAAAAAACAGGTAAGGAACTTCCTACCCATGTAGTGGCCTGTGTGGGTGGCGGTAGTAACGCCGCAGGCGCGTTTTACCATTTCCTTGAGGAAGAAGATGTGAAACTGGTAGCGGTGGAAGCAGCGGGGCAGGGTATTTTTTCAGGCCTTTCTGCCGCAACTACAGCACTCGGAAAGCCCGGCATCCTGCATGGAAGTAAAAGCCTGGTGATGCAAACGGACGACGGCCAGGTGGTAGAGCCACACAGCATTTCAGCCGGTTTGGATTATCCCGGCATCGGTCCTTTGCATGCCCATCTTTTTAAATCCGGCAGGGGTGTATTCATGAGTGCCACAGATCAACAGGCCTTAGACGCGGCAGTGGAACTCGCGCAGATCGAAGGGATCATTCCCGCCCTCGAGACCGCACATGCGTTATATATTCTGGAAGATCTGAAGGCAGGGAAAGATGACCAGGTGATCGTATGTCTGAGTGGAAGAGGAGATAAAGACCTCGCTACCTATATGAAAGAACTCAATCTCTGAATATGTCGCGCATACAATCATTATTCGATCATAAACAAGGCAGCGTGCTGAACGTCTATTGTACGGCGGGATTTCCCGAGCTCAATAGTACATTGGAAGTGATGCAGGCATTGCAGGAGAACGGGGCTGATATCATTGAATTGGGGATGCCATACAGCGATCCGCTGGCAGATGGTGAAGTGATCCAGAAAAGCAGCGCCAGGGCCCTGCAGAACGGAATGAATCTGAATGTACTTTTTTCCCAGCTGAAACAATTAAGACCGCAGGTGACCGTACCCGTTATACTCATGGGATATATGAATCCTGTACTTCAATACGGCTTCGAGCGCTTCTGTGCAGATGCGGCGGCTGCCGGTGTAGACGGCCTGATCTTGCCGGATCTTCCGGAGTATGAATTTGAAGTGGAGTATGGAGCCATCATAAAAAAGTACGGACTTGATTTTATATTTCTCGTCACCCCGGAAACCGCGCCGGAACGGGTGAAGAAGTTGGATGAACTAAGCTCGGGTTTTCTGTATGCCGTATCATCTTCCTCAACCACCGGATCTGCAACGAACATGACCGATGTGAGCGGGTTCCTGCAGCGTTTGGGAAGTTACAACCTGAATAATCCGGTGCTTGTAGGATTCGGGATCAAAGACAGGGAGAGTTTCAGGTCCGCTTCTGCGTATTCAAACGGTGCGATCATTGGTACGGCTTATATACGCGCCATTGAAGGCGCTGAGGATGTCAGGGCGGCTACGAAAACATTTTTATCATCAGTACTCGGATAGTATGGAACGAACAGTGATCGTAAAGTACAATGCGGGGAATATACAGTCCGTTCTCTATGCCCTCGAGCGGATCGGCGAGTCGGCACTCGTTACGGATGATCATCATCTCATCAGATCTGCTAAACGGGTCATATTCCCGGGCGTGGGAGAAGCAAGCACGGCCATGCAGTATTTGCGGGAGCGGAAGCTCGATAAGTTACTCATCGAATGTAAGCAACCCGTATTGGGTATTTGCTTAGGTATGCAGCTGATGTGCAGGCACTCCGAAGAAAACAATACAGAATGTCTCGGTATTTTCAATGAGCCTGTAAAGAAGTTCCTTCCTGGAAATTCAGGCATCAAGGTCCCCCAGATCGGGTGGAACAAAGTGGTGGATTCAGGGTCGCCGTTATTTCAAGGAATTCCCGAAGGCAGTTTCTTTTATTTTGTGCATAGCTATTACGCGTCCGAGGGGCCGCATACCATTGGGGTCACCGATTACATCATCCCTTACAGCGCGGCATTGCATAAAGGCAATTTTTATGGTGTTCAATTCCATCCGGAGAAAAGCGCAGAAGCCGGGGAGAAACTTTTAAAAAATTTCATTACACTCTGATATGGAGATCATTCCGGCGATAGACCTCATAGATGGAAAACTGGTGAGGCTGACAGAAGGCGACTACTCAAAAAAGACCGTCTATCAAACGGATCCCCTCAGCATGGCGATGCAGTTTGAAGACGCCGGGATCATCAGGCTTCACGTGGTAGATCTTGATGGTGCAAAGAAAGGAAGCGTGGTGAATTGGAAGGTACTTGAGGAAATTACTGCGAAAACCTCGCTGCTGGTTGATTTCGGAGGCGGGGTAAAACAGGAGTCCGATGTGCAGCGGATCATCGAATGCGGCGCCAGTTGGGTCACGGTGGGCAGTATGGCCGCGAAACAGCCTGCTGTGTTTTCTGACTGGCTGGATCATTACGGGTCAGACCGCTTTTTCCTGGGAGCGGATGTCCGGGATGAGAAGATCGCCGTGGGCGGGTGGTTGGAAACCACAACGCAGGACGTACAAGCTTTCATTTCGAGTTATACCCAACTCGGCCTTCGTTATATTTTTTGTACCGACATCAGCAAAGACGGGAAACTGGAGGGTCCTGCCATCCCGCTTTATACAAAGATCCTGAACAGCAACAGCGATGTCCAACTGGTGGCCAGCGGGGGTGTTGCTACCATCGATGATCTTCAGTTACTAAAAGATGCAGGCTGCCATGGGGCGATCATTGGGAAAGCCATCTACGAGAACAGGATCACCATCGCGCAGCTGAAAAAATTTATCTCATGATCACGAAGCGTATCATACCCTGCCTTGATATTAAAGATGGCAGGACTGTCAAGGGTACAAATTTTGTCAACCTGCGCGATGCGGGGGACCCGGTAGAACTCGGGGCTGAATATGCCCGTCAGGGAGCGGATGAATTGGTTTTCCTGGATATCACGGCTACCGATGAAAAGCGGAAAACGCTGAGTGAACTGGTGTCTCGCATTGCCCATCATATCAATATTCCCTTCACCGTTGGTGGAGGCATCAGCAGCATCGAAGACGTGCAGGTATTGCTGCAACATGGCGCAGATAAGATATCTGTAAATACATCAGCTTTCAGGAGACCCGAATTGGTCAATGAACTGTCCGGGGAATTTGGCTCACAATGCGTGGTGCTGGCCATTGATACCAAACTCGAGGCGGATGGGCAGTGGTATGACTACCTGAATGGTGGCCGGGTAAAAACCGATGTGCGCTGTGAAGATTGGGCTCATGATGGCGTTGCCCGTGGAGCAGGAGAAGTACTGTTGACGTCCATGAATCATGACGGTACTAAGACTGGCTTTTCTCTCGACATTACCGGTCGGCTATCCCTTGAATTACCCGTACCCGTGATCGCGTCCGGGGGCGCGGGTACGATGGAGCATTTCACAGACGTTTTCAATATCGCCCGGGCCGATGCCGCCCTCGCGGCCAGTATTTTCCATTTTCGCGAGATCACCATACCAGATCTGAAGGCCTACCTGCATCAACAGGGGATAGCAGTCAGAATATGAATTGGCGGATTGGCGGATTGGCGAATGGACGAATTGACCAAAGGATGATCCGTCAATCCGTCAATTCGCTAATCCGGTTATCCGTCAATCCTTTAATTCGCTAATCGTTCTATCTTTGCCCAATGAACATTGACTTTGCAAAATCCCCTAACGGGCTGGTTCCTGCTGTGATCCAGGATTTCAATACCCACAAGGTCCTGATGTTGGGATATATGAGCCAGGAGTCACTGGATAAAACCCTGGCTTCAGGGCAGGTCACATTTTTCAGTCGGTCGAAAAACAGGCTTTGGACTAAAGGGGAGGAGAGCGGTCATTTTCTCGAGCTGAAATCAGTTGCCCCGGATTGCGACAAGGATACCCTGCTCATCAAAGCCGTACCAACCGGTCCTGTTTGCCATACCGGTGCGGACACCTGCTGGAGTGAGGTCAATCATACCGAGGATTTTCTTGCACACCTCGAAGAAATCATCAGCCTTCGCAGGAAAAGCAAAGACCCTTCTTCCTATGTGCATTCCCTCTTCGAGAAAGGTTTAAATAAAGTAGCGCAAAAGGTTGGAGAAGAGGCGATCGAACTCGTGATAGAGGCTAAAGACAACAATGCAGATCTTTTCCTGGGAGAGGCGGCTGATCTACTGTTCCATTATTTAATTTTGCTTAACATTAAAGGACATACATTACAAGAAGTAATTGACGTTCTACAAAAAAGACATGCTACATGAGACTTCGTTTATTCTTCCTGGTAAGTATTTTGCTTCCCCTGGGCCTGCTCGCCCAGTTGGCTGGCTTTACCATCAAGGGCAATATAAAGGGCCTGGCCGATGGTACGGAAATAGGCCTTTATGTTGACGATATAAATAGTGAACCGATAGCCAGTGCAAAATCGGATAAGGGCAGTTTCACGCTGAAAGGAAAGGTGACCGAGCCCTATATTCATCTTCTCACTTACGGTGACAAAAGCCAGCGACTGACCATATTCCTCGATAATTCGAACGTGACGGTAAATGGGATCGTTGAGGCGATCGGTATCGCAGAAGTAAAAGGATCGCCGTCTCATGCCGATTTTGCAGCATTTAATACCGAGTTCTCCCCGCTGTTTGAGAGACTCTCCATCATCGTAAAGGATATCAATGCGGGTAAACCCGATGCCAACGCCGCGATGCGCAAAGAGTACGAAAGCCTGCTCGTCACGATCCAGGATAAAGCAGATAAATTCATTAATTCCCGCCCGGCATCGTATGTGTCGCCTTTTGTAGCCATGATCGCTACCCAGTTGAAACCGGAAGTAGCCGTCAGCGAAAGAAGGTATAATGCACTCGATCAACAAGTAAAGAAAGGATATTTCGGCAATTTGCTGGCCAGGTATATTGCTGACAGTAAAGTAGGCGGAATAGGAACGGAAGCGGTTGAATTTGTTCAGAACGATACTTCTGGGGCACCCATTGCTTTCTCATCCTTTCGGGGAAAATATGTGCTGATCGATTTTTGGGCCAGCTGGTGCAGGCCGTGCCGTATCGAAAACCCCACCGTGGTAAAAGCCTATAACCAGTTTAAGTCGAAGAATTTTACCGTGCTGGGCGTTTCACTCGATCGGGCTAAAGACGCATGGGTGAAAGCTATCGCCGATGATAACCTGACCTGGACACATGTAAGCGATCTTAAATTCTGGTCTAACGAAGTTGCCCAGAAGTATAAAGTGGAGTCCATTCCGCAGAATTTTCTGGTAGATCCCAACGGCAAAATCATCGCCAAGAACCTAAGGGGGGAAGAGCTGCTAAGAACATTGAAGCAACTGCTGAATTAAAAATTACAGATATAAAAATAGGCTGTCTCTGGTTTTTGAAAATCCCGGAGACAGCCTATTTGCTTTTTATGACGTAAAACCCACCTTATGAGGTGGAACAGCCAGCAGAAAGAAGCTGATTAGTCTTTCACGTCGAAGGCCACTTCAGTATCGGCCCACATGATTTTCACCTTATTGTCTTTACCCACTTCGAACTTCAGCAGCTCATTGAAACCAGCACTTTTTTTAGGTTTTGCATTCACACGTAAAACGTCATCTTCTTCTTTGTATTTGTATGAACCCCACTGGTTCCATGTTTTGTTGAAAACGATGGTCCAACTATTCGCATCGGGCACGGTGAAAAGCGAATACTTACCGGCAGCAAGTTTCTTTCCTTCCACCATAACATCGCTGTCTGTCTCAAAAACCGTGGCTTCATCCGCCCCTGTCCTCCAAACTTTACCATACGGAACCAGGTCTCCAAATATGTTCCTTCCCTTTACTGCAGGAGAGCTGTAATTAATGGTAATGGTCGCTTTCCCTACCTTGCCTGTTGCTTTTTGGGCGGGACTTGCCTTGGGTTGCTGGGCACAAGCACTTACGGCTACAAAGGCCGTTAACAAAGAAAACATCAGGATTTTTTTCATATATGTAGTTTTATAGACAACTGTAAATTACGCCAATTGTCTTTTATAAAGTTGAATTGTGTTCTCCAATCCCAAATAAATTGCATCACAGATCAGCGCATGCCCAATGCTGACTTCATCAAGCCCCGGAATATGATCGTGAAGATATTTAAGGTTCTGCATGTCTAAGTCGTGCCCCGCATTAATGCCCAGCCCCAAGGATCTCGCCACCCCGGCGGCGGCCACAAAAGGCTGAACGGCTTTTTGCCGGTCAGCCGTGAAATTCCGTGCATATGATTCCGTGTATAATTCTATACGGTCCGTTCCCGTTTCTGCTGCTCCGTGAACCATTTCTGCAACAGGGTCCACAAAAATGGACACCCTGATACCGGCCTGCTTGAACAGGGCGATCGTTTCCGAAAGATATTGCTTATGCCTGATGGTGTCCCAGCCATGGTCCGATGTGAGCTGCCCAAGCTGGTCGGGTACCAGGGTCACCTGTTCCGGTTTAACCTCAAGGACCAGATCGATGAACTTTTGTTCGAGGGGATTACCCTCTATATTGAACTCAGTTTCGATCACGGCTTTTAAATCCCTCACGTCCTGATACCGGATATGGCGCTCATCAGGCCGTGGGTGCACAGTAACACCATCGGCACCAAAGCGCTGTACGTCAATCGCAGCCCTAACCAGGTCAGGATTATTACCGCCTCTGCTGTTACGTATGGTGGCGATCTTATTTATGTTAACCGAAAGCCTTGTCATACTGCAAAGTTAACGGCTTTTATGACTTAGTTGAAGAGGGCAGATTTTTCTTTCCATTGCTGCTCCCTACTTTCATCATATACCATAAAATAGCAAATGCCGTAATGATAAGTCCTCCCGCAATAACAAACCATAACCTGTTTTAGCATGTCTGGAAAAAATCATTCCAGCCTGTGCCAGCAATTTGAAGGGATTAAGGAGCGCGATATTAAATGCACTGCACAATGGTATATGGATGAAAGGGCAAATAAAAACGAGGTAGCAAACGACATCTATTTTCAATTAACTGATGGTCCGAAGTTCGGCATCTATCAGCTGGCTGAGGTTTTGCTCATTTTTGATCACCCAGTCTGGCAAATAGGGCTGATTATGGAAAACGTATTCGGCGCCGCTTTTTTGCATGGTAAACATGATCCTGTTTCCCCGGTCATCACTCACATCTACCGTGATCAGGCCCTCATTCAGGCCGGTAAGCTTTCGGAAATTGAACTCCTTTAAGCGCCCGTCTACCTTCAACAATTTTGTGAACTGGATATTTCGAATGAAATTAATATGCATACCTCAAACTTCTGATTATCACTGCAAATCTTATGCTAAACTTATCTTCTCTATCTGGAATGGTGACAAATAAATTCAACTAAACTTATCTTCTTTCTTTGGAACGATGACAAATGATTTCAACTGAAAAACTGAATGCCAGGGCAAAGGCTATGGCCTGCCAGATGCTATGCTGGAGGGCTGACACAATGGTCATGACAAAACAAAAAATGCCCGTAATGACGGTAAGGGCGTTTCTTTTCAGAGAAGTATGGTTTCATGCGTACAGGATTTCAGCAAATTTAACCAATCGGCCTAAAGAATCGATAAATCAAGGATATAAACTCCCTTTTTGGGGATAAAATCCAGAAAATCCGGGTTTAAATTTTTTTCCCTTAGAAGGGTATGAAATTGTAATTTCATAAGGTGTCGGGTT
>Ga0164292_10005617_pt1 | contig 10275 bp, 8 predicted proteins | sample GEODES117metaG_FD_111486 | JGI IMG/M metagenome (GOLD analysis project Ga0164292, IMG submission 111486) | Eutrophic lake water microbial communities from Lake Mendota, Wisconsin, USA - GEODES117 metaG | ecosystem: Environmental > Aquatic > Freshwater > Lake | place: USA: Lake Mendota, Wisconsin... | reverse complement strand
GCCCTCAAGTCCCGGCCCCTGGCGCCGATTCACTCAACGAGGAAGTGAAGAACCAACTTCCGCAAACCCAATAGCCGACCCGTTTACCAGGGCCTGCACCAAACGGAAACGAACCGAAGGAGTATCTGAATGTCTACCGTGATCAACACGAACACCAAGTCGCTCATCGCCCAGCAGGCCCTGAACGTGAACAACCGTGGGCTCTCCAAGGCCATGGAGCAGCTTTCTACCGGCAAGCGCATCAATACGGCGGCCGACGATGCCGCGGGCCTGGCCATCAGCAACAAGATGACCTCGCAGATTCGCGGCCTCACCCAGGGCGTGCGTAACGCCAACGACGCGATCTCGATGATCCAGACGGCGGAAGGCGCGACCAACGAAGTCACCAACATGCTCCAGCGCATGCGTGAGTTGGCGGTGCAGGCAGCCAACGGCAGCTACTCGAACGACGACCGTACCTCGCTGCAGTCTGAGTTCTCCGAGTTGCAGGCTGAAATTACCCGCATCGCCGGCAACACCGAGTGGAACGGCACCAAGATCGCCGATGGCACCATGACCGCAGTGACGTTCCAGGTCGGCGCCAACTCCAGCCAAGTGATCACGGTGACCTTCAAGGACATCGACGGGATGTCGGGCATGACCACCGCCATCTCTTCCGCCACCATCAGCACCGTGGCCGTGGCCAACTCGGCGATCAGCGCGGTGGACACCGCCCTGGCGGCGATCGACAGCTTCCGCAGCGACATGGGCGCGAAGATCAACCGCCTGACCTATGCGGCCGACAACCTGACCAACGTCATGACCAACACCGGCGCCTCGCGCAGCCGCATCTTGGACGCCGACTACGCCAAGACGGCGACCGATCTGGCCCGCACGCAGATCATCCAGCAAGCGGCCACCGCCATGCTGGCCCAGGCCAACCAAGAGCCGCAGAGCGTGCTGTCCCTGCTCAAGGGCTGATGGAGATGAGGCCTCCCGGGGCCTTGTCAAGAAAAAGGGGCGCCCACAGGCGCCCCTTTTTCTTGGGTGACGGCGAGACCGGCCGGATGGGATCAGGCCATCAGGGAATCGAGCAGGGCTGGATCTGGCCGTCCCTTGATCTGAATTTCGCGGTAGAAATCCGCCAGCTTGTCCAGCAGATCGCAGCTGACCTCGCAGGCCTCCTGAATGCTCTGGTAGACCTCCCGGTAGCGCAGGATTGCGTCATTCAGTGAGCGGTCTTCATCCTCTTCCTGCTTGATCACGCCGTAGCGGATCGCCTCCAGACGCGCGCTACTGCAGGCGTCGACCAGATGCTTGGCGTGTCGGCTGAAGTCCTTGAGCCGCTTGTTGATCCTGTCGATATCGCGCAGGCGGCGAGTCTGACCGCCCTGCGCCTTGCCTCGGGTCAGGGCCTGGGCGCGGGACGCCAGTTCCCCATACTCGACGACCAACTCCCGCAGCTTCGCCAGCTGCTTGAGCAATTGGGCCATCTGCTCCTGCCCCAAGTACTCGGGCGTCGCCAGCGGGTGGGGCTCCTTGCGCAGGCTGGTCATGCCGATGTGCTTGCACACCTGTGCAAACGGGATCTGCAGGCTGCCGGCAATGCGCGCGCCACCCTCGGTGGCGTTGATCACCATGACCTCGGGCAACTCCTTGAAGCGCTCTTCGAACCAGGCCTTGTAGGCAAGCAGCTGCCGCTCTGTACGCACCCGGTCGCCGTAGTAGCCCTCGACGTCATAGCCTTTGTCCGAACGACCTTGCAGCATTTCGGAGGAGTAGGTGAAGAGGTAGCCGTCGGCGTGGTCCTTGCCGCCCGTCAGGGCCAGGTCCTGCCCGATCAGGACGATGGGGTTGGCGCCCATATGGACGGCCATGTTGAACGCCAAGGTGGCGACCGAGCCTCCCACGCCGAGCCGACCTGGCCGGGCACCCAGGAATCCCAGCGTCTCGGCGATGTGGCCGTCGGCGCAGGTCATGATGTGACCCCGGTCATGGCTCCACACCATATTCGGCGAGGCGATCATATCGGTCACCAGCCGGGTGTGGGGGGAGAGCCCGTCCCGCGGCCAGGAAGGCAGCGTTACCGGATCGAGCGCCACCAGATAGTCCGGAACGATGCCGTGGGTGTTCAGGATCGGCCAGACCGTGTCGACCGCGAAAATCGTGAACAGGTGCTGGTTCTGCGCCAGCAGTGGCAGTTGCTTGTTCAGGGAGGGGCCCGCCGAAACGATCAGGGCCGGGCGCTGGTCCAGGGTTTTGTGCAGCGGGGCGATGCCATCGGGCCCATACGCCCAGGGCGCGTTGAGCAAGCCGCTCAGAAGAAAGCGACCGCCCATGGTGAGCCGGGTCGATTTGAGCATCACCCGTGTGTTCAGCCGCGAACTCACCAGACGGAGGAGGTCGCGGGCTGTTTCCGGCGCCTTCAGCACAAACGTCTGGCTGAACAGTGGCTTCCAGCCGTCGATGGTGTCGATGTCGATCAGAGCCGCCAGCGCACCACTGCGGTCGGCCAAGGTGCCGCCAACGACGATATGCAGTTGGCTCTTCTTGATCAGCGCCGCCAGCTGCGTTCGTTGTTCCGCGTCGAGCGCGGTGCTACCGACCGGCTGCGGGTCCACCACCACAAGGCGTGAGGTCGGGGTGATGCGCCCGAGCAAATCAGTCAGCGTGTCCGGATGTGGCGCGCCGTAAAGCATCCAGAGCTGCCGCGGCTGCGCCCATGGCGAAGGTGTCGCCAGATCCTCCAGAGAGGTCGGCAGTGCCGGCGCTGCCCCTGGGGCCGCGTACGCACGGTCCAATTCATCAGCGTTGCCTTCGCCGATGACCAGTACGGGATCGTCAGGGGACTCGGACGGAGGAAGGGGGAGGGGGTCGCGTTTCATAGCTGGTCAATCGTGTCAGTTGAGGCGCTTGAAGCCGGCATGGCAGATGGGGCCCCGCAGTAGCGCATGGACGTCCTGTGCGCCTTGCTGGCAAGACTTGATGAGGCCGAAGACGGGGTCGAGGGCCTCAAAGTAGCTGTCGATGACTTCCGGGGTATGGGCGGTACAGGCGTAGATGCTGTTGGCCGCCAGGTAGCCCTTCTGCAGCATCTCCTGGGTGAGCAAGGTCTTCCAGGCCAGTGCGTCAGCCCCTTGGAAGCTGAAGCCGGTGAGGGCCGGCAGGCCCCAGTGGGAGATGGCCAGGCCATGGCGGTCGGCCATGTCTTGCCAGCGCCGGCGGACTTCCAGGCCGATCGCAGTGATCGTTTCCCACGAGCGCTCGCGTTCCATGACCTCCAACGTCCGCAGGGCGGCCGTGGGCCCGATGCGCTCAGTCCAGAAGGTGCTGCTGATGAAGGTCGACTGGGCCGCCTCCATGACCTCGCGCCGTCCGATGGTGGCGGTGATCGCATAGCCGTTGCCCAGGGCTTTGCCGAACATGGCCATATCGGGCTCGACCCCGTAGAGCTTGTGAAGGCCGCCCATGGTCTGGCGAAAGCCCGAGGTGCATTCGTCGAAGATCAGCACGATGCCGCGCTCTGTCGCCAACTGGCGCACCCGATGCAGAAAGTCACCCTGGGGTCCCTCGTTGCGCGAGACCTCCATCTTGATCACGCCGATCTCGTTGGCGTCGACCAGGGCTTGCAGTTGTTCAAACTTGTTGTACTCGAAGGGCAAGACCGTTCCGCGCAGGTTGCGTGGAACGCCCTTGGGCTCTAGACCTGGCAACAGATGCCCGTCGAGGTTGGCGTCGTCGGCCAGGTTCGCCGACAGGTACCAGTCGTGCCAGCCGTGGTAACCGCAGATGGCGACCTTGTCACGACCCGAGGCTGCGCGGGCGATCCGCACGGCGATGGCATTGGTCTCACCGCCCGAGCGCGCAAGCCGGGCCATGTCGGCCCAGGGATGGAGTTCGACCAGCTTCTCGGCCAGGTACACCTCCTCGGGGCAGTTGAGCGTGGACATGTTGCCAGCCTGGACCGTCTGCATCACAGCGGCATCGACCTCAGCATGACCATAGCCCAGGGTGTTGGTCCCGATGCCCATGATGGACATGTCGATGTAGCGCTTGCCATCGAGGTCCCACACCTCGCAGCCCTTGGCCTTAGAGAAATAGGCAGGCCATTGCTCCGGAAGGAACATCTCCGCCCGTTTGGACAGCAGCATGTTGCCGCCCGGGATGACGTGTCGCGCACGTTTCCAGAGTTTCTGACCCGTGCTCATCGTGGCTCCCTCGTTTCTCTCAATATCCTGATTGGCCCGAAATATCTCGGGCTCTTGGCGCTGCAGGTCGAGTACCTGAGTCCATGAAAAGTGGATGTCCGGCGCGAATCGCTCGAACACTTGGCGTACGACCGCGTAGTCGGCGGGTTCGTCGACAGTCCAACGCAGGTGGGCCAGGTCGCCCGGACACTGGAGGGCTGACTGTGTGAACAGGTCGGCCCTTCGCAGGTAAGGGGTGACATGCTCGCGGTCATGCGGCGTGGTCGCTTCCCGTCCGGCGCGCTCCAGCGCGCTGCGGCGAAACACCTCCACATCCAGACCATCGGGGTAGGCGGGAGGCCCCGCGTTCCCCAGGTAGTCGATATTGCGGGCGCGAGATTCCTGCACGCACTGGTCCACCAACGCCGGGTCGCCCTGGGGGCAGTCACCGGTGATTCGCACCAGGGTGTCGGCGTCGGTCAATTGGCAGGCCAAAAGGTAGCGGGCCAGCACGTCGGCCTCGTCACCCTGGACGCAGGCGTAGCCCAGGTCGCGCACCAACTCGACGAGCGGTGCGTTGGCGGGGTCCACAGAAGTGGCGACGATGATCTGGTCGATCTCGACTGCCCGCGACAGGCGCGCGAGCAGCACCTCCATCATCGCCTGAGGGCCAATGGGTAGCATGACCTTGCCCGGGAGTCGGGTCGAGCCCATGCGGGCCTGAACGATGGCCGCGACGGTCACAAGGTACCCCAGGCTGCGGGGTTGAGGAGCCGGGGTTCGAACTCCGGCCAGCGAGGCCCTACGTCCAGAGGAGCCCCCGCGATCGCCAAGACTTGCCGCAACTGCTCCGGGCTGTCAAACCCGAGGACGATCTTTTCGACCTGGGGCACCGCCATCAGGAATCGGATGCAGGCCTCGACCGCGGACAGGTTCCGTTGGCCGAGCCAAGCCTGCCAAAAGTCCCACAGATGTTGCCATGCCGGGAACCGGTCGCGTTGCACCTGCTGGTCGAGAAGCAAGCCTTGAAGGAAGGCCGAGCGGGCATGGAGCGCCACACCTTGGTCAGCGAGCCTTGGTGCCCAGCCGGAGGTGAGCATGCGGCGGTCCAGAATGCTCAGGGGCGCCTGCACCAGGTCAAACCGGTGGACCGCCATCAGGGCGGGCAACTCCGCAGGGTCGTAGATCGAGACGCCTATGGCTTGTGCAGCGCCTGCTTGCTGCAAATCTCGGAGGGCACCCAGGAGGGCTGGCCCCATGGGCTCCAGCAACTGGCCTGGGCGATGCAAGAGCAAACCGCGCAGGGGCCTCGTACCCAGGCCAAGCCGGGCGCGGCTCTGTGCGACCTGAGCATGGACCCAGGCCGCCACGTCAGATACGGAGTCCGGAACAGGCGGCAATTTGGTCACGACCTGCCAGCCCTCTAGCTCGCATCGGCCCAAGACCGACTCGCTCTGACCGTAGGCCATGGCGGTGTCGACGGTGTCCACCCCCAGAGAACGGGCGGTGCAAAGGATGGCCTTTGCCTTTTCCTGGGGGACCTGTCCCGCCCGGTTGGTCACACCATAGTCGAGCCCGAACTGGGCGGTACCCAGGGCGAGCCGCTGACCTATCACGGCGTCACCCCGGCGAGTGCCTGCTGCAGGCAGGCGACGATCCAGTCTTGGTCGTCGTCAGTCAGATCAGGGTAGAGGGGCAGGCTGATCGCCTCCGCGTAGTAGCGTTCGGACTCAGGCAGGGCAGGGGCGCTGGAGCCTCTTCGTTCCCGGTGGTAGGGCTGCATGTGAACCGGGATGTAGTGCAGGTTGACGCCGATACCGTTTTCACGCAGTTGCGAGAAAACCTCCGAGCGGCTGGCGTTGCCAGGCGTCTCGGGCAGACGGACGATGTAGAGGTGCCAGCTCGAGTGACCTTCGGGATGCTGCCAAGGGCGGATGACAGGCAGTCCTTCGAGCAGGCGGTCATAGCGTGCAGCCAAGGCGCGCCGCCGCTCGACGAAGGCGTCTAGCCTTCGCATTTGGCTCAGGCCAAGCGCTGCGTGCAGGTCACTGAGCCGATAGTTCAGGCCCAGGGCCAGTTGCTGGTAGTACCAGGGACCGTGGCTGGGCTCGTCCATCTCCGCGGGCTCGCGTGTGATGCCGTGGCTACGCAGTAACGCCATTTGCTGCGCCAGACCCAGATCTTGGGTGAGGGCGGCGCCACCTTCGCAAGTGGTGATGATTTTTACCGGGTGAAAACTCAGCACCGTGATGTCGCTGTAGCGGCAATTGCCCACTGGCTCTCCGAGGTACTCAGCGCCTACCGCGTGTGAGGCATCCTCGATGATCTTGATACCATGGCGGCGTGCCAGGGCGCTGATGGCTGCCATTTCACAGGGCTGGCCGGCCAAGTGAACTGGAATGATGACCTTGGGCAGGCATCCCTGCGCCGCCGCCTGCGCCAGCTGCTGCTCCAGTGCAGTCGGACTCATGTTGTAGGTGATCGGGTCAATGTCGACGAAATCGACCGAGGCTCCGCAGTACGAGGCGCAGTTGGCCGAGGCGACAAAGGTGATCGGAGTGGTCCAGACGCGGTCGCCTGGGCCTACCCCCAAGGCTAAACAGGCCAGGTGCAGGGCGCTCGTCGCGCTGTTGACCGCGACCGCATGGCTGGCTCCGAACCGTGCCCCCAGTGCCGCCTCAAAGGCTGGAACCGCGGGGCCCTGCGTCAGCCAGTCGCCGCGCAGGACACGCGTGACCGCAGCGATGTCCTCGTCATCGATACTTTGGCGCCCATAGGGAATACAGCGGCGCGTCATGTTCAGGCCGGCTCAAACTCAGGATCGATATGGGCCCGAATCATTTGACGGATCCCATCCACGGACAGGAAATCGCCGTTGCTGCCGGAGTCGTAGCTAAATCCCGGCGCCACCGGGTCGGATTTGCGCAATTCTCGGTACCGGTTGACGCTCATCGCACTGCTGCCGGAGGGCAGGATTGCGTAGTACGGTCCCAGGTCCAGGGTGGTTGCGCTGTCTGCGGAGGTGATCATCTCCTCGTGGACTTTTTCACCAGGTCGGCTGCCGACGATGTTGACGCTGCAGTTGGGACCGATGGCCTGGGCCACATCGCCCACCCGGTAAGACGGGATCTTGGGGACCAAAATCTCGCTGCCCAGTCCGTTCTGGAGTGTCCACATCACCATCTCAACGCCGTCGGCCAGCGAGATGTTGAATCGGGTCATGTCCGGGTCAGTCAGCGTGAGGCTGCCCTGGCGCGCCTGCTGGAGGAACAACGGGATCACGGATCCGCGTGAGCCCATGACGTTGCCGTAACGCACGACCGAGAACCGCAAATCGCGTGCACCGCGGAAATTGTTGGCCGCGATGAACAACTTGTCGCTGCACAGCTTGGTCGCGCCGTACAGGTTGATCGGTGCCGCAGCCTTGTCAGTGGACAGGGCGACGACCCGCTTGACCTGGGTGTCCATGCAGGCCTCGATCAGGTTCTGCGCGCCCATGATGTTGGTCTGAATGAACTCGAAGGGGTTGTATTCAGCTGCCGGTACCTGCTTGAGCGCGGCGGCATGGACTACGGTATCGATACCCTCCAGTGCGCGGCTCAGACGCTTCTGGTCACGGACATCGCCGATGAAAAAGCGCAAGGCCGGGTACTTGCTCTCTGGAAACTCCTGCGCCATCTCGTACTGCTTGAGTTCGTCGCGGCTGAAGACAACCAGGCGTTTGACCTTGGGGCAGTGATCCAGCACTGCGCGCACAAAGGCACGTCCGAATGAACCAGTGCCACCCGTGATCAGGATGGATTGGTCACAAATATCTTGGTGGGGGCTGACGCGCATGTCCATTTTTTGACACCTTTGAAGCTTTGTCGGTTCTCTCAGCACTTTGCATGCCAGCCAGCCCAGGCTTGGGGGCGGCTGGGGCTCGGCCTATACGTGTATGGCTGGTAGTCGTAGCGGTAATGCGCCAAATCCGCGTCGCCGCCAACAAGCACGAAGCCATTGGCGGTGAAGCATCGGATGCTGGCGATATTCGACGGCTTGATCCGGGCGCTCAGGTTGACCCCTTGTTCTTGCCGGAAGCGGGTCATCGCGGCGCCGAGTAAGGCGGCCGAGAGTCGCCTGCCCCGGCAGGCCGGGTTCAGGTTGATTGAAACTTCTGCGCGCCCGTTGCCAGATTCCATGTCAAAGCGACAGACGCCAACCCGCTCGACGCCGTCCAGCAGCCCGATATACAGGTGGCGGTCCAGGCTGGCGAGTAAGCCCTGGTACCAGGTCTCATGCGCGTCGCGCTCGACCCTCTCGGAGTTGACCGACATTTTTCGTGTCAACTCGTCATTGCGCCACACCCAGAGATGCGGCGAGTCCTCCGCAGTTGCACGTAGGATCTGGATGGGCGTGCCTTGGGCGGCGCCTGGGCTGAGTTGTGCTTTCATCCCTCAAGTCCTTCGACCATGCCGACAGCCAGCGGCTCACCTCGCACCAGATCGCGACTGGCGGGCCTGCCCAGAACGTCCCAAAGGCGCGCGGGGTGCAGCCCCAGCCCTGGCCGGATCGATCGCACATGGGCCTCGGTCAGGGCTTCGCCGCGGGCGGTGTCGCGAACCACATAGAGTGACCGCCGAAATTGCAGGGACCCCTGCTCGCTCTCGAGCGTTCGGAAATGCGCCTGGCCCAGCGCCTGGTAGGCGTGCCTGCAGTCTTGGACCAATTGTCTGAACTCGGCCGGTTCCATGCTGAAGCCGGCATCTGGACCGCCATCGGCGCGAGCCAGCGTGAAATGTTTTTCGATCACGCAGGCGCCCAGGGCGATCGCCGCCACGCTGGCAGCGGTGCCGAAGGTATGGTCCGACAAACCAGTCGGGCAGCCAAATTCACTGGCCAGCGCGGGTACCGTGCGCACATTGGCATCTGCCACCTGCGCGGGGTAGCTCGATACGCAATGCAGCAGCACCAGTTCACTGCAGCCGTGGTTGCGCGCTGTCTCCACGGCCGCCTTTATTTCGCTATGCGTGGCCATTCCGGTCGACATGATGATGGGTTTGCGCTTGGAGGCCACGTAGGCCACCAGGGGCAGGTCGATCAGCTCGAACGACGCAATCTTGTACGCCGGCGTGTCCAGAGCCTCGAGCAGGTCGACTGCGGTCGGGTCGAAGGGCGAGGAAAAGAGTGTCACCCCCAACGCCCGCGCCCGCGCGAAGAGCGGGGCATGCCACTCGAAGGGTGTGTAGGCCTGCGCGTAGAGCTGGTAGAGGCTCTGGCCGTCCCACAGCCCGCCTCGCACCTGGAACTCGGGGCGGTCGCTGTCCAGGGTGATGGTGTCGGGCGTGTAGGTCTGAAGCTTGATCGCGTCGCAGCCAGTCGCTGCAGCGGCATCGATCATCTGCAGTGCCCGGTCCAGGCTGCCATTGTGGTTGCCGGAAAGTTCGCAAATGACGTAGGGTGGATGCGCGGGACCGATGCTGCGGCCGCTGATCTGGATTTCTTGCGGGTTCATCTCAGTGTCCCTTCTGGTTCGGTCGTTGGGCTGGCGGAAGCGGGTATCGGCAGCGGTGACGTGGGTCGGCCCAATCCCATCGCAGCAAGCGTCCGCGCGGCGCCCTGTCCATCCACCGCATCGACGGCTCGTTGGCGAAGGCGCTCTAGGCCAGTCGGATCGGCCAGGAGTGTTCTGGCGAGCTCGCCCAGCTCGCTGGGCACGCCTTGGCGTGCGTCAAGTGACGGGAAGGGGCAGGCCTGCAGGGCGGCTACTTGGTTGTCAGCGACCACAAGCGCGATAGCGGCCTGCCGCAAGGCGCACAGCTCCCAGACGCTGCTGCCCGCTGCAGTGACCACCAGGTCACAGGCGGCGAGCCGCTCGGCGAGATCGGGCGGATCTGAAAGCACCGTACTCTGGGTCTGCCGCATTGCGGTCTCGCGAACCTGCGAGATGTCTGCCGAGGCCGGTCCCATAAAGACTTGCAGGTCGGCGTCGGGCAGGGCGGCCCTGAGCGAAGTCAGGACCTGAAGCGCCAGGCCGGTGGCGTCACTGCCGCCGAGCATCAAGCCGATCTGGCGGGTTCTGCCACGGGTCAGACCTGGCATGCGTGCAGCCTTGCGCAGCTCTATTCGG
>Ga0164292_10005614_pt1 | contig 10278 bp, 10 predicted proteins | sample GEODES117metaG_FD_111486 | JGI IMG/M metagenome (GOLD analysis project Ga0164292, IMG submission 111486) | Eutrophic lake water microbial communities from Lake Mendota, Wisconsin, USA - GEODES117 metaG | ecosystem: Environmental > Aquatic > Freshwater > Lake | place: USA: Lake Mendota... | reverse complement strand
GAAGGATCCGGCGATGGCACCGACGCAGACGTGATCCGGTTGGGTCATGCTGTCACCTTCCGGGTGGTCAGACGGCCCGGTTCGGGCCGCCCGATGGGGATCGTCATTCGGCGACAGGCTCGGCGGCGCGGGCGGCCTTTTTCTTGGCCAGGTCCGCCATGCGCTTGCCGGGAACTGCGGCCTTGGGGTTGTTGCGCACGGTCTTTTCCTTGATCCCGGCAGCTTCGAGCATGCGCGCGATGCGATCCGTCGGCTGGGCACCCTGGCCAAGCCAGTATTGGATGCGCTCGACGTTCATCTTGATGCGGTCTTCGCTGTCCTTGGCCAGCAGCGGGTTGTAGACGCCCAGCTTTTCCAGGAAGCGGCCATCGCGCGGCATGCGGCTGTCGGTGGCGACGATGGAATAGAACGGGCGCTTTTTGGAGCCGCCGCGGGCAAGACGGATTTTCATGGACATGGGTAGTCTCCTTGAGGTTGGTTTGAACCGGGCAAGCCCCGGTTATTTCTGCAGGTTTTCGTGATGCCTGATGACTTCCGAGATGATGAAGGTCAGGAATTTCCGGGCAAAATCGGGATCAAGATCAGCCTCTTTCGAAAGCCGTTCCAGACGTTCGATCTGCCGCGCCTCGCGGGCCGTATCCGAGGGCGGAAGGTTGTGTTCGGCCTTAAGGCGGCCCACCGCCTGCGTCTGCTTGAAGCGTTCGGCAAGCGTGTAGACAAGAATGGCGTCCAGCCTGTCGATGCTGTCGCGGTGGCCGAGGAGCAGCGACTGGGCAAGTGATGCGGCGTCGGTCATTCCGCCCTCCAGGACGTTTGAAGCGCGTTGGCAATTGGTTTGACGTTTGGGTGCAGACAGACAAGGGTTGTCATTGAAAGGCCTCCGGCGCGGGGTGGAGGTAGGTGAGTGACTCGCCTTCCGGAACTGGGTTTCCGTCAGGCACAGCACCCATGCGTTCCGCAAGCCTGATAGAGCGGGCATTGTCGGGGTCGATATAGCTGACAGCGCTGTTCCAGCCGAGAGCGTTCCAGGCATAGGCGCGTGCGGCGGTGGCCGCTTCAAATGCCAGGCCCTTGCCTTCGGCAGCCGGGGCCCAGATCGACCATGCAATCTCATGCTCTGGCCAGCCTTCGGGAGACCAGGGGCCGACCATGCCGAGCGGCGTCGCATCCCCTTTGGCATGGAAGATGAACATGCCGAAGCCGCGATGTACCCAATGCCCTGTCAGTTGACCTACGGCACGCCATGACTGGTTACGGTCATGCGGGCCGCCGACGAATCTGGCGCGATCAGAGGTCAGAAACGCGGCACAGGGTTCGAAATCTCCGTACTGAGGCGCGCGAAGGATAAGGCGGTCTGTCTCCAGCACCGGTGTGTTGCTGAGTGTAATGATCGGGCGCGCGATCATGCCAGGCCCCGCAGATCATGGATCATCACCACATCGCCCGCATCGATGCCTGGCCGGTCAGAGGGCACACCCCCAAGACGCCGGGCCAGCGCGACGGACCGCGCGTTGCCGGGGGTGATATAGTTGACGATGTGATCCCAGCCAAAGGTGCGGCGCACCCACAGCATCACGGCGCGGGCCGCTTCGGTGGCGACCCCGCGACCCTCAGCGGCGGGAATGACGAACCAGCCGAGTTCCGGTTCCGGATAGCCGTGCGGCTGGTAGATGCCGACTTCGCCCAGATAGCCGCCGCTGGCGCTGTCCTCCACACTGAACGGGCCGAAGCCCATCAGCGGCCATTGCCCGACTTCGGATGCCCAGACGCGCCAGGCGGTTGCAGCATCGAACGGGCCGCCCTCCCAGACCGACCGGTCCGAGGCATAGAACGCCGCGCGATGGGCGAAATCGGCCATCAGCGGCATCCGCAGCGTCAGGCGCGGTGTCGTCAACGTCGGCGCCGAAAAAATGGCTGTCGGGGACGGGCAGGCGATCATGCGCACAGCCCAACGCGACGAATTTTCTGGCGAAAATTCGGGTCATCGGAATTCCTGCCAGAGAATTCGTTCTTAAGCACAGGCCTTTTCATTTCTTCTTCATCAGACCTGACAGCCCCGACGGCAGGCTCAGCCCCTTGCCAAGGCCGCCCATCCCCCCAAGTCCTGCCGGCAGCTTGCCCTGCATGGCCTTTGCCGCCTGTTCCATCTGATCGGGCGACATCGTGGACGGGTCAGGCATGCCACCCTTGCCCATCATCTGTTTCATGGCGGCCTTCATCATGCCGCCCTTGCCCATCTTCTTCATCATGTCCGCCATCTGGCGGTGCTGCTTCAGAAGTTTGTTCAGTTCCGACACTTCAAGGCCCGACCCTGCGGCGATCCGCTTCTTGCGGCTGGCCTGCAGCAAATCGGGATTGGCGCGTTCTTTCTTGGTCATGGAGTTGATCAGCGCGATCTGGTGACGCAGCATCCTGTCGTCAAAGCCTGCATCGGCTGCGGCCTTTTGCATCTTGCCCATGCCGGGCATCATGCCCATGATGCCCTGCATCCCGCCCATCTTCAGCATCTGGTCAAGCTGGCCCTTCAGGTCGTTCATGTTGAACAGACCCTTCTGGAACCGCTTCATCATGCGTTCGGCCTGTTCGGCCTCGAACGTCTCTTGCGCTTTTTCGACCAGCGCCACGATGTCGCCCATGCCCAGGATCCGGCCCGCGACGCGGTCCGGCTCGAAGGTTTCAAGGGCATCCATCTTTTCGCCAAGGCCGACAAAGCGGATCGGCTTGCCGGTGACGGCGCGCATGGACAGGGCCGCGCCACCACGGCCGTCGCCATCCATCCGCGTCAGCACGACACCGGTGATGCCGACCTTGCCGTCGAATTCAGTGGCGACGTTGACGGCGTCCTGGCCGGTCAGGCCATCAACCACCAGCAGGATTTCGCGCGGCTGGGCAATGTCGCGAACCGCCTGCACTTCGTCCATCAGGACATCGTCGATGTGAAGCCGCCCTGCGGTGTCGAGCATGAACACGTCATAGCCGCCAAGGCTCGCCTGCGTCTTCGCACGGCGGGCAATCTGGACGGCGGTTTCGCCCTTGACGATGGGCAGCGTATCGACACCGATCTGCGCCCCCAGGATTTGCAGCTGTTCCATGGCCGCCGGGCGGTTGGTGTCAAGCGAGGCCAGAAGAACGCGCTTGCCGTTGCGTTCTTTCAGACGCTTCGCAAGCTTGGCGGTGGTCGTGGTCTTGCCCGATCCCTGCAGGCCGACCATGAGGACAGCAGAGGGCGGATTGTCGATCTTCAGCGCATCGGCGGGGCCATCGCCCGCCAGCACACGGATCAGCTCGTCATGGACGATCTTGACCACTTGCTGGCCCGGCGTCACGGACCGGGTTACGGACTGGCCCGTGGCCTTGTCCTGCACGGCCTTGACGAAATCGCGGGCCACGGGAAGGGATACGTCGGCTTCCAGCAGGGCGGTGCGTACCTCGCGCAGGGCGGTGGCGACATCGGCCTCGCTGAGCGCGCCCTGCTTGGTCAGCCGGTCGAAGACGCCGCCAAGGCGTTCTGACAGATTCTCGAACATCGACCGTCTCCTGCTGCACCCTGCCCCGACAATGGATCGGGACACTCGAAACGCCAACGTCGCCCATGGGCGCAACGCGCTGATGGGCGGCGATCCCGGATAAGGTCCGGGACCGGAAGAGCAAAGCGCCTCCGGAATTCTGGTGCGGTTAATCCGGTTGACGCGCGAAGTCAAGCAAGGGCACTGGTCGGTGCAAATCCGGGAACTAGAATCTTGCGTGGCGCCGGCGGCTAAAGGCCGAGTTGTAGAGGACAGTTGTATGGCAGATGGTGTGATCTACGTCGCCGAAGGCAGCGACTATCTTGATCTTGCGGTCCAATCGGCCAACAGCCTTAAGGCACTTAACCCGGCCCTTCTGATCGATCTGTTCACCGATCAGAACCTGACCGCCGGACCATTCGACCGGGTTAAGCCAATCCCGGCCGGCCCGACAGCAAAGCTGGCTTGCCTGCCCGCGACCCGGTTCGAGCGGACGCTCTACCTGGATTGCGATACCCTGTGCCTTGCGCCCCTGGATGACCTGTTTGAGATTCTGACCCGGTTCGAACTGGCCATTGCGCATGATGTCCGGCGCACGTCGGGCCTGATCCGCGAAGGCGCGGTCGAATGTCCGCCCTACGCCTTTCCGCAAATGAACGCCGGGGTGATGCTGTACCGGCGGTCAACCGTCATGCGCGCCTTCCTGCGAGACTGGCAGAAGGCCTATGTGGCGGCCGGAAAACGGCGTGACCAGCCCACGCTGCGCGACCTGCTTTGGTCCAGCGATCTGCGGTTCTATGTCCTGCCGCCCGAATTCAACCTGCGCCGCGTGACGGTACTGGATGCCTGGGAGCCGCTGGATGCCCGTCCGACCATTCTGCATTCGCACCGCCTGCTGCAGCACCTGCGCGGCACGCCCGACCGGCTGACCACGGTGCCAGATATCCTGCCCGCAGAACGTCTTGCCCGGGCCGAAGAATGGCGCCTGTCCGGTGTGGACGACCCTGCACAGGGCGGCGATGCCGTCGCGGCCTATCACCGCGCAGAAGCCGCCCTGAACCACCCGTGCAAAGCCGCTGAGTAGCGCAATGGGCCTGGCAAGCAGCCGGGCAGGGCAAAAACGGCCACAGAGGCGGCGGTACCACTGTGCAGGATTCCCGGGGCACGGGCGTGCCGGAAAAGAGTCGTTCCCGATGACCGCTTGTGATCCGGCCAGACCGGCCCACCCCGCCGGCACTGCCCGTTCCGATGTGGCACAGCTTCGTTTCGGCGGGTTCCGCTTGTAGTCGGGGCGATTGCGGATAGCTTCGACCCCGATGCGCGGGGGGTGCTGACGCCAGCATACCCAGCATACAAGGGGGCGGGGATGGGGCTCGACAACTGGGATGAAATCCGCACGGCCTTTCAGGTGGCCCGTCTTGGCACGGTTTCGGGCGCGGCCGAGGTTCTGGGCGTGCACCATGCCACTGTGATCCGCCATATCGACGCGCTGGAAAGACGGCTGGGGACGAAATTGTTTCAGCGTCATGCCCGTGGCTATACCCCGACAGAGGCCGGTCGGGATCTGCAGGCGGTGGCGCAGGCCACCGAAGATCAGTTCAGTCAGCTTGCGGGCCGTATCCGGGGCCAGGTCGAGTCGGTGACGGGAGAGCTGATTGTCACCTCCATCTCTGGCATCGCGACCCTGGTGACCCCCGTCTTCGTTTCTTTCCAGGCGGCGCATCCCGGCGTAAGGGTGCGCTTCCTGGCAGACACCCGCGTGTTTCGGCTGGAATATGGTGAGGCTCATGTCGCCCTGCGTGCAGGCGCAAGTCCCGAAGAACCCGACAATGTCGTGCAGCCGCTGGCGCTGATGCGCGCCGGTCTTTACGCCGCAAGGTCCTATGTCCGCAACCATGGCACCCCCGCCGGTGAGGACGAATTTGCCGGCCACCGCTTTGTGACGGCCAATGGCGAGGTTCTGCGTGCGCCGTTTCACCGCTGGCTGCGCGAAAGGGTCAGCGACGAGGCCTTCAGCTTTACCGCGTCAGACGCCACAACAATGGCCGCCGCTATCCGCGCCGGGGCGGGGATCGGATTTCTGTCAGTTTACGAGGCACAGAATGACCCGGACCTGGTCGAGATCATGCCTCCCCGGCCGGAATGGGAGGCACCGCTTTGGCTGGTGACCCATGTCGATCTTCACCGCACCCCAAAGGTGCAAGCCTTTCTCGCCCATATCAAGGCGGCTGCGAGAAACTGGGACGCGCTTTGATTGACCGGGGCGGGACAACGGGCGGACATCTTGCAATGCTCGGCTTCTCGGCGCTGGTTGCGGGGTCATTCTCGCTTGGGTCGCTGGCAGCCCCCCTGATCGATCCTGCCGCCCTCAGCGCGGTGCGGTTCTTTCTGGCGGGCGGGGTCATCGGGGCCGCAGCCCTTGCGACGGAAGGATTGCCACAGTCGGCGACCCGGGCACCCTGGCGCTATGGGGTGCTGGGCGGTCTTCTGGCCATCTATTTCGTGGCGATGTTCGAAGGCCTGAAATCCGCTCCCCCGGTCTCAGCGGCTGCGGTCTTTACCCTGACCCCGATAATGGCGGCCGGTTTCGGCTGGCTCCTGCTGGGTCAGCGGTTGACGCCGCGCATCGCGCTGGCGCTGGCAATCGGGGCCGCAGGTGCCCTTTGGGTGATCTTTCGGGGCAACGTTGCCGCGCTCGTCCGGCTTGATCTTGGGCGGGGCGAGGCGATCTATTTCTGGGGCTGCGTCGCCCATGCGGCCTATACGCCGATGGTGCGCAAGCTGAACCGGGGCGAGCCGGCAGTGATCTTTACCTTTGGAACATTGGTTGCGGGCTGCCTTCTGCTGATGCTTTGGGGGGTCCGGTCGCTTCTGTCCACCGATTGGGCCAGCCTGCCACCGGTTTTCTGGCTCACCCTTGCCTACCTGGTGATCTTCGCCACAGCGGCAAGCTTTCTGTGCATTCAATATGCAACCCTGCGGCTGCCCTCCTCCAAGGTGATGGCCTATACCTACCTCGTTCCCAGTTGGGTCATTCTCTGGCAGATCGCCCTGGGGCTGGAGCGGCCAGCGCTGGCCGTGCTGCCCGGCGTGCTTCTGACAGCCCTGGCCCTGGCTCTTCTGCTCAAGGACGAAACTGCCTAAGCCAGAAAGGGCTCCGGCCCGACCGTCTGCAACGGGCAACAGACAGGGGTCGCCCGTCAAGGCCCCTGCATCACACAGGGTTCATCCATATCTGCACACACAACTTACCGAATTACCTTGACGATTTCCCCTGATCGTCTAAATGAATGAATGTTCATTCACGCTGCGTCGCAGCAAGATTGGGAAAACTGCAGGATGATGCTTCAGACCCCGGACCTGCGTCTGCCAGCCGCACCAGATGCGCGGCAGTCGGGCATTCTGGATGCGATCAGGGCGTCCTTCATCGAAAAAGGCTTTGATGGTGCCTCGATGCAGGACCTGGCCCGCGCCGCCGGGATGAGCGTCGGGAACTTCTACCGCTACTTTCCATCCAAGGATGCGATCATTGCGGCCATCGTGATGCGCGATCTGGCCGATGTCGAAGGCGAGTTTGCCGCGATCATCGGTTCGGACGATCCGCTGGATATGCTGCGGCAGGTCCTGCGCAGGCATATCTGCGGCACCTGCCACACCGATGGCGCGCTTTGGGCCGAAATCACCGCCGCCGCCCGTCGCAAGCCGGAAATTGGCGCCGTTGTGGGCGAACTTGAACGCTGTATCCGCAGCTACCTGACGACGGTTTTCGCAGCGGTGACCGACCTTCCGCCGGACGAGACGCAGCGCCGCTATGGCGGCCACGCCTCGCTGATCATGATGATGGTCAAGGCCAGCGGGATGCGGGTTCCCGAAAGCGAGTCCGAGGAAAGTGATCTCGATGAGCTTATCCTGCGAACAATAGACAGAACTCTCGATGAAATTGCCAATGACGCGTCAAAGGGCTGATATGAAACGGTTGCCACTTCTTCTTGTCGCACTTGCGACTGCCTTTGGTCCGTCAGGGATACTATCAGTCCCGGCTTTTGCCCAGACAGCGCCTGCAGCCCCCGAAAGCGCGGCTGCAAACCTGCCTGCCATCACGGTCTCCACCGTGTCGCTTCGGGTGCTGCGCGACCGTGTTGTCGGCTCCGGCCTGGTAGCTGCGGTTGAACGGGTGCTGGTCCAGCCCTTGATCGAGGGCCAGCCCATTGAGACGCTGGAGGTGGAGGTGGGCGATATCGTGACCAAGGGTCAGGTCCTGGCGCGGCTGTCCAGCTCGACCTTGAAGCTGCAGCAAAGCCAGCTGGCCGCATCGCGGGCATCGGCACTTGCTGCCATTGCCCAGACCGAAGCGCAACTTCTGGAAGCCAAATCGGCTTCGGACGAGGCGACACGAATAAACGAGCGCACGCAACAGCTTCGCGCCCAGGGGTCCTCGTCGCAGGCAGCGGCGGATACCGCATCGTCCAACGCCATTTCGGCCGCAGCACGCGTGACAGTGGCCCTGCAAGGGCTGGAAGCGGCCAAGGCGCAGCTGGCGCTGGTGGACGCACAGATCGAGGATCTGAAACTGCAGCTGTCGCGCACCGAAGTCGTGGCCCCCGTTGGCGGTGAAATCGTGGTGCGCAATGCGCTGGTGGGCGGTATCGCTTCCGCGCAGGCCGACCCCATGTTCGCCATCATCCGCGACAACGAACTGGAACTGCGTGCCGATTTTGCCGAACGCTTCATGCTGAAGGTTCAGCCGGGGCAGAAGGTGCTGATGCATGGCGTGGGCCAGCCCGATACGCTGACCGGGACTGTCCGGCTGGTTGAGCCCGCGATAGCGCTGGCCTCGCGGCTGGGCCAGGCGCGGGTCACCATCGATGATCCGACGCTGGTGCGCACCGGCATGTTCATGGATGCCGAAGTGCTTGTCGCCGAACGCGAGACGCTGTCAGTCCCGGTAACCGCCGTTGGGGCGAGCGACAGCGGTGCAACGCTGATGCGCGTCACGGATGGCCGGGTCGAACGGGTTCCGGTCGAGCTGGGCATCCGCGACGGTGCCTTTGTGGAAGTCCTGAGTGGTGTCGCAGCCGGCGACCTGATTGTGACGAAAGCCGCAGCCTTTGTGCGCGACGGGGACAGGATAAATCCCGTGCCCGACGCTGCCGCCACGAACTGAGGGTCTTGCGATGAATTTCTCTGCCTGGTCGATCAGAAACCCGATTGCGCCGATCCTGGCGTTTTTCATGCTGATGGTTCTGGGATGGCAGGCGTTCAACGCCCTGCCCATCACGCGGTTTCCGAACATCGACGTGCCGCTGGTCGCCGTGACTGTCATGCAGTCGGGCGCCGCCCCGGCCGAGATGGAAGCCCAGGTCACCAAGCAAATCGAAGATGCCGTTGCCGGGATCACCGGCGTGAAGAACATCATTTCCACGGTGACCGATGGCGTGTCGACCACCGCTGTCGAATTCCGCATGGAAGTCCCCACCGACAAGGCCGTGCAGGACGTCAAGGACGCGATTGACCAGATCCAGGGCGATCTGCCCGGCGATGTCGAAGCGCCAATCGTGACACGGATCGATGTTGAAGGTCAGGCGATCATGATCTTTGGCGTCTCCGCCCCCGACATGGCGCTGGAAGAGTTGTCGTGGTTCGTGGACGACAAGATCACCCGCTCGCTGCAGGGCCGCCCCGGCGTGGGCCGGGTGGACCGCTATGGCGGGGCTGAACGCGAAATCCGGATCGAACTGGACCCGGTGAAACTGGACAGCTTCGGCATCACCGCTTCGGCTGTGAACGCCCAGCTGCGCGCCACCAACACCGACCTTGGCGCTGGCCGCGCCCGGATCGGCAGCAGCGAGCAGGCGATCCGGACCCTGGGCGATGCCGCAACGGCAGAGAGCCTTGCCAAGACGACCATCGCCCTGCCGTCGGGGCGTTTCGTCCGTCTGGGCGACCTGGGCGAGATCGTCGATACCTATCAGGAACTGCGGTCGTTTTCGCGGATGAACGGCGAACAGGTTGTCACCTTCGCGGTCTTCCGCGCCAAGGGGGCCAGCGAAGTCAGCGTCGCCGAGACCGTCAATCAGGTTCTGGACAAGATCCGGGCAGAGAACCCCGAGGTTGCGATCTCGCTGGTTGATGACACTGTCTTCTACACCTACGGCAACTATGAGGCAGCGCTGCACACGCTGATCGAAGGGGCCATTCTGGCCGTTCTGGTGGTGCTCGCCTTCCTGAAGAACTGGCGCGCCACACTGATTGCCGCCGTGGCCCTGCCGCTGTCCGCAGTTCCGACCTTCTGGATCATGGATCTGTTGGGCTTCTCGCTCAACCTTGTCAGCTTCCTTGCGATCACGCTGGCGACGGGCATTCTGGTGGACGATGCGATTGTCGAGATCGAGAATATCGCGCGGCATATCCGAATGGGCAAGACTCCCTACCGGGCCGCGATTGAAGCCGCAGACGAGATCGGGCTGGCGGTGATTGCCACCTCGGCCACCATCGTTGCGGTTTTCGTGCCGGTGTCTTTCATGCCCGGAATACCCGGGCAGTATTTCCGGCAATTCGGCCTGACCGTTGCCATTGCGGTGATCTTCTCGCTGCTGGTGGCGCGCCTGATCACGCCGATGATGGCCGCCTATCTGATGCGCGACAAGGATGCGGACGAGCATGAACAGGCCGACGGCTGGATCATGCGCGGCTATCTGCGCGTCGTAAAGGCAACCACATCAGGGCATCTGTGGGTGATCCCTGCGCGCTATCTGACGCTGGTTGCCGCGAT
>Ga0164292_10005613_pt1 | contig 10279 bp, 6 predicted proteins | sample GEODES117metaG_FD_111486 | JGI IMG/M metagenome (GOLD analysis project Ga0164292, IMG submission 111486) | Eutrophic lake water microbial communities from Lake Mendota, Wisconsin, USA - GEODES117 metaG | ecosystem: Environmental > Aquatic > Freshwater > Lake | place: USA: Lake Mendota, Wisconsin... | reverse complement strand
TTTCCAGCCGTATTTGAAAAAAGAATTAAATCCAATGTCATTGTGTAACTCTGGGGCTTTGATTTCGCGCAAACTTGCCAAATGGAGCGCTTCGTCACGAATCATTTCCCAATTGTCCTCGAGAAGTTTGAGGTCTGGGATGGCGTTTGTTGGGATATAGGGAGTGGTTGGCACGCGCGAGGTGAGGACCATAAAGGCATTGATGGGAGCCAAAATGATCGAATGATCCAAGAGCTGTCGCCCAAGCGGGAGTCTGACGCGACCCCGGAAATGCGCGAAGAGCACCGCACTAATCCATGTTGCTAAAACGATCCATTTCATCCGGCATTCCATCTAAAAGCGCTGATTAACAAGCGTGCTACAAAGAGACTGAATGAGTCACTAAGTGTAACTATATCTGACCTAACAGTAGGTACAATTGACCTATGTCTGAAAGCCCCCAATCCCAGCCCTTTGTGCATCTTCGCGTCCACTCCGAATATTCGGTTGTGGATGGAACAGTGCGCATCCCGGAACTCATTGAACGCGTCGCGCAGTTTGGCCAACCTGCGGTTGCCCTAACCGACTTGTCCAATGTTTTCGGTCTCATTAAGTTTTACAAGGCCGCGCGCTCGGCAGGCATTAAACCTATTGCAGGCTGTGACGTCTGGCTCACCAATGACGACGATCGTGACAAACCCTTTCGTATTTTACTGCTTGTCTCGGGTCACGCGGGATATTTGTCGCTGTGCGAGCTATTGACGCGTGCTTGGCTGACGAATGCGCATCGCGGCCGGGCAGAGATGCGCCGAGAGTGGTTGGTGGGTGCGCGGGGCTTGATTGCGCTCTCAGGCGCGCGTGGTGGTGATGTTGGACAGGCACTGATGGCGGGTAACCCCGAGTTGGCACGAACCTTGGCGATGCAATGGAAAGACATTTTCCCAGGCGCCTACTACATCGAACTGCAGCGCACCGAGGCTGAGGCAGACCAAGCTTATGTCAGGGCCGCCTTATCTCTAGCCTCTGATTGTGGTTTACCAGTGGTGGCGACGCATCCTGTTCAATTTCTCGGTCCTCAAGACTTCGAGCCTCACGAAGCACGTGTGTGCATTTCCGAGGGCGAGATCCTAACCAACCCCCGTCGCCCCCGTCATTTCACGCCGGATCAGTTTTTGCAGTCGACGCAGGCGATGGTTGAGCGGTTTAGCGACGTGCCCTCCGCGCTTGCCAATGCGGTGGCGATCGCTAAGCGATGCAATTTGAGTCTCGTACTTGGGCAACCACGCTTGCCCGACTTTCCTACTCCAGAGGGTGTTTCTCTGGATGATTATCTGATCCAACTTTCTGAAATGGGTCTTGAAAAGCGTATGTTGCAGCTGTTTCCCGAGGCTCACGCGCGCGCCCAGGCGATGCCGCAGTATTCGGCGCGACTGGCTCTGGAGTGTCAGACCATTATCAATATGGGTTTTCCTGGATACTTTTTGATCGTTCAGGACTTCATTAATTGGGGCAAAAATAACGGTGTGCCCGTCGGACCCGGACGAGGTTCGGGGGCCGGATCACTGGTCGCCTATTCGCTTGGGATCACCGATCTCGACCCCATTCGCTATGACTTACTGTTTGAGCGTTTCCTTAATCCTGAGCGGGTCTCGATGCCTGACTTTGATATTGACTTTTGTCAGGATAATCGCGAGCGCGTGATCGAGTACGTCAAGCAAAAATATGGTCGCGAAGCGGTCAGCCAAATCGCCACCTTTGGTACGCTGGGTGCCAAAGCCGTCGTGCGGGACGCGGGCCGCGTGCTAGATATGCCTTATATGTTGTGCGATGGCTTGTCCAAACTGATTCCTCACAACCCGGCCGACCCTTGGACACTGGATCGAGCTCTCAAAGACGAGCCTTCTTTCAAAGCGCGTTATGACAACGAAGAAGAGGTCCGCGCCCTTGTCGATCTCGCGCGGCCTCTCGAGGGTCTAACGCGCAACGTCGGCATGCATGCAGGGGGTGTATTGATCGCTCCAGGTAAATTGACTGATTTCTGTCCGCTTTATTGTCAGCCAGGTCAGGAAGGGAGCGCAGTTTCACAGTTTGACAAGGATGATGTCGAGGCGGCAGGGCTAGTCAAATTCGACTTTTTGGGTTTGCGTAACCTCACAATCTTGGATTGGGCTGTGCGCTTCGTGCGTGCCTTTAATCCCTCCATGCGCGATTTTGACATCATGTCCTTGTCGCTTGATGATCCTGCAACTTATCAGATTTTGTGCGACGCCAATACGACCGCCGTCTTTCAGCTCGAGTCGCGCGGAATGAAAGAGTTACTTAAAAAATTACGTCCAAACACCTTCGAAGATATTGTCGCGGTGTTGGCGTTGTTCCGCCCCGGACCGCTTGAGTCGGGCATGGTGGACGATTTCGTGAATCGTAAACATGGTCGCGCCTCTGTCGACTATTTCCACCCTGATCTTGAAAACACACTTAAAAGCACCTACGGTGTGATTGTGTACCAAGAGCAGGTGATGTTGATTTCTCAAATCATTGGTGGTTACTCTCTTGGCGGCGCAGACTTGTTGCGACGAGCCATGGGCAAGAAAAAGGCCGAGGAAATGGCGGCACACCGCCAATTGTTCGAGCAAGGCGCCACTAAAAAAGGCTACAACGCTCAACTAGCCGTCAAACTCTTTGATTTGATGGAGTTGTTCGCAGGCTATGGTTTTAACAAATCGCACTCTGCAGCTTACGCGCTAATCGCTTATCAGACGGCTTGGCTCAAGGCTCACCACCCTGCAGAGTTCATGGCGGCGACTCTGTCGTCCGATATGGACGATACCGGCAAGGTCCAGACCTTTTGGCGAGATTGCTTGCTCAATGGCATTAAGGTATTACCCCCGGATGTGAATGCTTCGGGCTATCGTTTCGAACCGGTCTCAGACGAGCAGTCCGCCCAAGGTTTGCCTCCGCGTACCATTCGCTATGGAATGGGCGCCGTCAAGGGGACGGGTCAGGGGGCGGTGGAGGAAATATTACGTGCTCGCACAGACGGTCCTTTCACCTCTTTATTCGACTTCTGCCGCAGAATTGACCGTCATACGGTCAACCGACGCAGCATTGAAGCCTTGATCCGGGCAGGGGCCTTTGATCAGATTGAGCCTAACCGAGCCGCGCTCATCGCATCACTTGGCACAGCACTTGAGGCTGCGGAGCAAGTCGCTCGCAGTGCCAATCAGGTGTCTTTGTTTGGTGATGATGGTGCGGATGTGGTTGAAAGCGAGCTGGCGCAGTGTGCGCCCTGGGACTTGCACGCTCGCCTGTCCGAAGAAAAACTTGCGTTGGGTTATTTTTTTAGCGGACATCTGTTCGACGCCTGGCGCGCAGAGATCAGGAATTTTGTTACCAAAGCCTTAAATCGGCTCGAGCCTTCCCGTGATCTTCAATGGTTGGCGTGTGTGATCTCCGGATCGAGAACGATGATGACCCGCCGCGGGAAGATGCAGTTTGTCGTTCTCGATGACGGGACCGCTCAAGTCGAAGTGTCTGTCTTTGGCGAGTTGATGGAGCAACATCGTCATCGTTTGCGTGATGATCAGCTCCTGATTATTCAGGCCAAGGTGACGAACGACGAGTATTCGGGTGGTATGCGCGTGGTGGCCGAGCAGATTTACGATTTACAGCTCGCTCGGGAGGCGCGTGCCAAAGCGCTGCGTATTCGTCTCAATGGAAATGCCGATGCAGCCATGTTAAAACGTATGCTCAACCCGTATCGGGCTGCTCCGGAAAATGGTATGTCCGGCACTCCCGTCGAGATTCAGTATGAGACAGAGACTGCTTTTTGTACGCTCAGACTTGATGAGTCTTGGCGCGTGAGGCTGTCTGACAAGCTAGTCGCGCAGCTGACGACTTGGACTTCGTTGGCGGATATCGAAGTGGCCTATAAGTAAGAGAAATTCAATACGATGCAAGACAAGCAAACTCTGAGAATCATCCACTCCGAAGCCGCGACTGATTTTGGGGGTCAGGAGCACCGCATTTTTAAAGAAATGCTCGCCATGCGTGAGGGCGGGCATCATCTTGAAGCGGTCTGTCAACCCCATGCCGAGCTCACTCTGCGCTTGAGAAAGGAGGGCTTTGTCGTTCACACCATGGAGATGGATGGTCCGTTAAATTTTATTCGCGGTGTCGCCAACGTGCGCCGTATTCTTAAGAACGGACGCTTTGATGTGCTTAATACGCATAGTCGCCGGGATACGATTCTTTGCGCGACAGCTGGCAGGCTTGCGAGTACGCCTCTAATTGTGCGTACACGCCATCTGGCTAAACGGGTCAATTCGCTTTTATCCTATACATGGCTCCCACATTGCGTGACGACGGATAGTCATTTTGTGCGCAATCAGTTAATCACTAAAGGGGTTGCTCCAGAGCGGATTGAAAATATTTACACGCCGGTAGTCAAACCTGCGCCAATCGAGCAATCTAGTTTGCGGCAAGAGCTCGGCTTGACAGCCCAGGATATCGTTGTGGGTTGTGTCGCAGCCCTCAGACCGACAAAGGGGCATCTTGAGCTCGTTCGAGCGATGGCGCCTCTGTTTTTAGCTAACAGTCATTTACATTTGGTCATCGTGGGTAGTGGCGAAGCAGTCCTTCGCGCTCTTAAACAACAAATCGCGACACTCGGTCTTGAAAAACGCATCCATCTCATGGGTAGAAGAGAAGATGTGATGAATCTGATGGCGGGTTTTGACATGTTTTGTCTGACGACACGTCTCGAAGCGAGCGGCACGGTATATCTCGAAGCAGCGTGTGCCAAAATTCCTGTCATTGGAACGTTTGTCGGAGGCGTCCCAGAGTTGCTGGTAGATGGTCATACGGGCTTTTTAGTGGATTTAGATGACGATCAAGGCTTGAGGGATATCATTACTACGCTCAGCGAAGATTCCGCGCTCAGACAAAAGATGGGGCGAGCGGGATATGACCGAATCTGGAATAACCACGCTTCAGAATTCACCCCAGAGGCATTGGTGCGTCGAACCGAACAATGTTATGGCCATTGGCTGAATCAAAGATGGGCCCGTCAACGTCGGGAAAAGAAAAAGGTAAAGCATGACTGATATGCAAAAGCGCATTGGGACTGACCGAACCATACCTATCTTGATGTATCACCAAATTGATGTGCCCGCTCCCAGAGGAACCTCCTTTCGTAGTTTGACGGTTCACCCCAAAAATTTTAAGCGTCAAATGTACTGGATGCACAGGCTCGGTTATCGCGGGCTTAGTATGCGGGATCTCATGCCTTATCTCGATGGGGAGCGTACCGGAAAGGTTTTTGGGATCACGTTTGATGATGGATATCGTAATGTTTTTCAGCACGCGCTTCCTGTGCTGACACAACTCGGTTTTACTTCGACTAATTATCTTGTTGCCAATCAGTTTGACGGAGGAAACGTCTGGGATGAGCACAATAATGTTCCTTTTTCTCCTCTCATGTCCCAAGGCGAGGCGAGGGAATGGATTCAAGCCGGGCAGGAGGTAGGTTCTCATACGCTTGATCACGTCCATTTGCCAGAGTTATCCTTGGAACAGGCGCGACATCAGATTTCACACTCACGTCATATGCTTTCCGATGCAGTCAAAGAAGAAGTGACTGCTTTTTGCTACCCCTACGGTCAATTGACTTCTGGACACGCCGAGCTGGTCATCGAAGCTGGATATCGCAGCGCCACGACGACACAACGAGGATTGGCGAGTGCAAAAGACTCTCCTTTTCTGCTCCCGCGAGTGGGGGTTTGGCGCTCAACGCCTCTCCTGCGTTTTTTTCAAAAGTGCTTGACGCGATATGAGGATCGTCGGCGTGGCTGAGCGTTTGCGCATTGCGTTGATCTCAGAACGTTTTGGTCGCAAGTTTGGCGGGGCTGAAGCGTATGCCGTCAATCTTTTTGAAATTTTGTCTAAACGACATGATGTCACTGTGATCGCTTGTGAGTTCGAGCACGATCTGCCTGTTAAAGAGATTTCCGTCAAAAGACTCAAGGGGTTCCCGAGCTGGATGCGTGCATTGCATTTCGCATACTGTGCCAAGAAACTCACCTCTTCTGGTTTTGATGTCGTGCATACGCATGCGATGGGTCCTGCGGGAGATGTGCATGTCGTGCATGTCGTTCCGGTTAGATATCGTCGATTTTTTATGCGCTCCAAGTGGCGCGGTTATTTGAGTTACCTTGAGCCTCATAATATTGCGCATCTATGGCTGGAGTCTTGCTCGCTGCGCTATGTGCCGGGACATCAAGTGGTGGCGGTATCGCCAAGTGTCACTAAACAGCTTCAGGCTGCCTATCCCACACTCACGTCGATAGAAATGATTCCTCCGGGCGCGCGTGCGCAAAGCATCGACCCTTTCGTGAGGTCAAGCATCCGTCAGCAATTTGGTTGGCAAGACACAGACGTTGTGTGCATACTCGTTGCTCGGAATCCCCTTTTAAAAGGTTTAGCTGTTTCGCTGCAAGCTCTTGAATGTATTCCTGAACATTACAAACTCATTGTGCTTGGCGCTGACGCTGACTCAAAACACTATTTTTTTCATCACCATCCTGAATTGAAAGCGCGTGTGAGAATGCTCGAACCGACTTCCAGCGTTTCGACTTATTTTCAAAGTGCCGATATTTGTGTGCATCCGACACAGCTGGACAGTTTTGCCATGGCGCCGCTCGAAGCAATGGCACACGGCTTGCCGGTCGTTCTGAGTGCCGAGCAGTATTGTGGCTTTGCGGCCTATGTCAGGCATCAGCATGATGCCTGGGTGCTTCCCGATCCAAAAGACGCCAAGCATTTAGCCGAGGCCCTTTGCGCGTTAGGCGGGAGTCCCCAGCTGAGAGAGAAGTTTGTGCTTGAAAGTAAAGCGCTAGTGCGATCTTTTTCCTGGGAAACGGTTGCGCAGCGTTATGAGGCCCTTTACACCCGCGTATTGAGTCAGAAAAAAGTGTCCTAGAGCCAGCCTCGTATCCAGTAACCCAAAAGGCCGAGATACTCTTTGATGATGGTTCTGCTCGCGTCAAGACTGCGCAGATGCGGCAGCCAGAGATCCGGCGCGTTTGCAGCGGGTAGTACGATCTGAGGCGCGCTGCCGGCTGCAGTGACTTTGATGCCTCTTTTTTCAAGGCTTCCCAATGCTCTGGGCATGTGAAGTGCCGAGGTGACGAGTAATGCGCTCTTGAGTTTTTGGCTGCGCATGGTGATATCAGTAAATCTGGCATTTTCAGAAGTGTTTCTACTATCATTTTCCATTAGTAGAGCGGAGTCCGGAATGCCACGCTGTCTCAGTATCCGAGCCATGATTTGAGCCTCGCTGACTTTTCCTTCGCGAGCACCTCCAGACAATAAGATCCTTGGCGCTCTTCCTGCGAGATAAAGCGCTTCGGCGCGATCAATTCGGTCGATTGCTGTTGCGCGGTTAAAAGGCTCAAACCAGTTCGCCCGATTCGCCTGAGTTTTGCCACCGAACACAACAATCACATCCGCGCGAGGCAAGTCTTTCGGGTCTTTGTAGGGACGGCGAGATTCAAGCAACTCGCCTAAAAAAAGAGTCGTAACAGGAAGGGACCATGCCAGCACCCAACATACAGCGAAGACCGACAGAAAAATGGCAATGACGCGCTGTTTAATCACGCTCAGTAACACTGCGAAGGCCAATAAAATCAGACCGAGGCTGGGGGGATACAGCAGAAGATTGGAGAAAGGGATTGAGTCAAGCAATGGCATTACCCTGCTTTAGGATGTCAATAATTGTTGCACGCGAGTCACCACTTCAACCGTGCTCGGCCATTGCCCATTGTGTCCCATATTACAACTCTTGTTCGTCCATGGGCCTGTACGCTCGACGTCCGTGACGCCAAATAAAGTGAGCTGTTTCGCACCTGCCGCAGCACATAAGTGCGCGACGCCGGAATCATTACAAACCACCAGCGTTGCCATGTTTGTCAGCGCACAAAAGGCACCTAAGTCCAAGGGACGGATGCAGTCCACGGTCGGAGCGGTACGATTGGCCTGTACTTGCTCGTCTGCGGGTGGGCACATGGCCACATTGACGCGATTATTTTGGAGAATGCGGGCAAGCGCATCAAAATGCGGCCAAACTTTTTTTTGACCGCGATGCTGACCGGTCGCTGTTGGCGCAATCAACACAAAATCACCACTTTTTAAACCGGCTTCTCGAAGCGCCGCCGCGGCTGACTGCTTGTGTTCGTTGGTGATAGGCAACACGACAGAGTCTCTAAGCATCACTTGTGACGTGTCGTACCCCCAGCATTGCAGTGCGCGTTTGGTTAGTTCGAACCATGCTTGAACGGCGTGGAGTTTTTCAGCTGGTTTGGTTTGCGGCCATTTCAGGAGCAGTGAGCGCCCATCATCGCGCCAACCTACGCTTTGAAAGCCAGCCAGTCGAAAGGTCAGTGCGCTTGAGAGGGAGTCTGGCATGAGCAAGGCATGCTGATGGGAGGGGTGTGTTTGCCGCCAGTCACGAAGCGCTTGCACATTGGCTTTGAGGGAATCTTTCATTTCTATGAAACCCTCTGTGCGCAAGCCTGATAAGAGCGATTTGGCCCAACCGCGTGCGCACACGACGAAAGGCACGCCAGACTGACTCAGCAAATCTAAAGCAGGCAGGCACATGCAAGTGTCTCCGATCCAGTTTGGAAGGCGGACAAGCACGACGTTGGATTGTTTTGTTGAAGCAGGGGTGGTCATGATCAAATTTAATCAGGAAATAAGTACATTACATTCTAATGACTAAGATTGGCTCAGGAGGGTAAAATCACAAGATCTTTGATTTTAGAGCCACATTTTGACTTCAACTGCTAGATCAGCGCCTGAGTCTTCGGAGTCGCTAAAAAACAGCCTGTGGATGCGCATTTATAGTCGCGTGGGTGTCTATTGGAAAGGGTTGGCCATCGCTGTGCTTTGTATGGCGGGCGCTGCCGTGACCCAGCCGACCTTGGCATTGGCCATGAAGCCATTACTTGATGAAGGTTTTTCCGGCGCAAAGCCAGAATACGTTTGGCAAGTTCCCATTGTCATTGTCAGTCTGATTTTTTCACGCGGAATTTTTAATTTTTTCAGCGACTATTTACTGGCTTGGGTCGCTAACAACGTATTGCTTGGTGTGCGACGCGATATGTTTGAAAAGTTGCTGACGATGCCTGACAGCGAGTTTAAAAAAGGCGACACAGGCAGACTGCTTAATCGATTTACGGTTGATGCCGGCAACGTCACAACCTATGCCACAGAGGTCATTACGGTGCTTGTGCGCGAGTCCTTGATTGTGCTCGCCATGATTGCTGTACTCCTTTATATGTCTTGGGAGTTGACCCTTATTATTCTTGTGGCGATGCCGATCTCGATTTTTATTTCTCGCGCCTTCATTGCCCGCCTTAGACGAATCAATCAAGATACCATCAACATGAACGCTGAACTGACGCGCGTCGTTGGCGAAGGCATCGATGGGCAGCGGGTGGTCAAACTGTTTGATGGGTACGCATTTGAGCGTAGCCGGTTCTCATATGTGAGTAGCCGCCTCAGACGGTTTGACATGCGAGCAGCCACTTCTGACGCTGCGATGACGCCTATCACACAGGTCATCATCTCCATTGCAGTAGCGGCTGTGATCGCTGTCGCCCTGAGTCAGGCCAATACGGGCAATTTGACGGTAGGAAGTTTTGCCGCCTTCATGGCAGCCCTTGCCCAAATTTTTGATCCAATCAAGCGTCTGACAAAAGTCGCGGGCAAGATGCAAAAAATGCTGGTTTCAGCAGAGAGCGTTTTCACTCTGGTTGACCAACCCTCCGAGCCCGAGACTGGCACGGGTCGGTTTGAGGGCAGGGCGTTGGGTCGGGTCGAATTCCGTCACGTCTCACATCGCTTTTCAGATGCTCAGAAAGACACCTTGACTGACGTCACAATTTCTGTGGAGCCCGGTCAAACGCTTGCACTGGTCGGGCGATCGGGCAGTGGCAAGACGACTCTGGTCAATATGTTGCCACGGTTTGTTTCACTCTCTGGCGGGGAGGTCTTGATTGATGGACGTGACATCGCCTCGTTGGATCTGCGAGCGCTGCGCGAACAGCTGTCTCTTGTGAGTCAAGATGTCGTCTTGTTCGACGACACGATTGCGGTCAATGTTGGTTATGGTGCTTTGCATGATGCTTCTGAAGCAGAAATCATGAAGGCACTGGATGCAGCGAATCTCCTTGAGTTTGTGAAAGGTCTGCCCCTCGGTCTTCAGACACGGGTGGGAGAAAACGCGACACGCTTATCTGGA
>Ga0164292_10005611_pt1 | contig 10281 bp, 10 predicted proteins | sample GEODES117metaG_FD_111486 | JGI IMG/M metagenome (GOLD analysis project Ga0164292, IMG submission 111486) | Eutrophic lake water microbial communities from Lake Mendota, Wisconsin, USA - GEODES117 metaG | ecosystem: Environmental > Aquatic > Freshwater > Lake | place: USA: Lake Mendota... | reverse complement strand
CTGGTTTAATCTCCCCCAAAAACGACTCAAAGAGCCACGAAAATGACTGAGACGACCCAAGAAGACCTAAACAGGGACAAAGAAGCCTCAAACGGGCTTCAAACGGTTTTGGGTAGGGACACAGAACGACTATTGGGCATTTCTACGCCTAGAATTCACACACCGCTGAACGATTTGCCTTCAAAGGGGCTTGAACTCATAGATTTAGCCACTGACGTGGGCATTGACCTTATGCCGTGGCAGAAATTTGCCCTTGAACATACGCACAAGGTAAAGCCTGACGGTAGGTGGGCAACACCAGTCAACTGCATTGTGGTTGCCCGTCAGAATGGAAAATCATTTTTGCAACTGATAAGAATTTTAGGCGGGTTGTTTCTTTGGGACGAACCGTTGCAGATTGGGTCGGCTCACCGCCTTTCAACGTCGCTGGAACAATTCAGGTCATTGGTCAACATCATTGAAGGCAACGACGCATTGGCAAAACAGGTCAAGAAGATACGTTGGCAGCATGGCGGCGAAGAAATTGAAACACTCAACGGCAATCGTTTCATAATCAGGGCAGGCGGTTCGGCTGCTCGTGGTGTTTCTCGCCCGTCAACCATTCATTTGGACGAATTGCGCGAAATGAGCGACATTGAAAGTTTTGCTTCGTTGCGTTATACGCTTATGGCTGCACCTAACCCTTTAGTAATGAGTTACACCAACGCGGGAGACTCCAGCAGTGTCGTGCTGAATTCCTTTCGGGAACGTGCTTTGGCTAAGATCGGCGGGGCTGAAGATGAAATCGGCTATTTTGAATGGTCAGCGCCAACCGACGAAATCAGCGTTGAGAACGCACGGCACGCAAACCCTGCAATGGGTATCACTATCCATGAGGACAACGTACGAAGCGTTTTGAATGACCCGCCTGACGTTGTAATGACTGAAGTGTTGTGCCGTTGGGTTGTGGCGATCAACTCAGCAGTGGACGCTGCCAGTTGGGGTAATTGCCTGGATAAATCGAAAGACCTGGACGTTGAGAAAACGACCTGGCTTGCAATTGACCTTTCACCTGATCGAAAGCACGCAAGCCTGGTCGGCGCGCAAAAATTGGGCGGTGAAGAATTTGTGGTTAAGTTGCTGCACACCTGGTCAAACAATCTCCAGTTAGATGACAAAGAAATTGCAAACGACCTTTCAGAGTACGCGCGCAAGTATCCGACCGAATACGTGCTTTACAGTAGGAAAACCGCTGGTGCAGTAGCCGCCCGCCTTGCACCTGCTGGCATTCCCATTTTCGAAATGGATACCGCTTACCCGCAGGCGTGTGACGAATTGTTGTCTGCGGTCAATTCAAATCGCCTGAAGCACAGAGGACAAAGCCAATTGACTGAAGAAGTGTTGGCAGCGGTTCAATTGCGTCGCGGTGACGGTTGGGTCATTGGAAGACGTGCAACCCAGTCAACAGTGTGCGGTGCAGTGGCAACGGCGCTCGTGACACACTTTGCGACACGCCCAGAGAATGATCTTGACATCATGGTGGGTTGACCGTATAAGCCTGACACAATTCAGGCATGGGTTTATTTGATCTATTCACGCCACGCGTCGCCGCTGCCGTTCCAGCCGCGCCGTTAGACGTAGAAGCGTCGCTTGCACCGTATTTCACAGAAAACAACAATTTCTATTTCTACGGAATACAAACTGCAAACCGCGCTGAAGCAATGAGTGTTCCAACGGTCGCACGTGCCCTTTCGATCATTCAGACAATTGCTTCACTGCCAATGCACACACGCAACGAAGCGACAGGTGAGAAAGTAACCCAACCTCGTGTCATTAACCAGCCTGACCCGCGTATCCCTGGCGCAACATTTTGGTCATGGATAATTTCAGATTTGTTTTTCCACAATTCTGCTTATGGCTGGGTTATGGAACGGTACGCAGACACTGGAAAAATTCGCGCAATGGAACGTGTCGCACCTGAACGCGTTTCAATCACAACAAATGCAAACGGCACAGAAATTGACAGTTATGAAATTGACGGGACACCAGTTGACCCGTCAAATCTAGTTGTTTTCCCAAATACACAAGAAGGCTTGCTTTCGCGTGCAGGTCGAACAATCAAAGCGGCTGCAGCACTTGAAAAGGCTTCATTGAATTTCGCAAATGAACCAACGCCACTTATGGTTTTGAAATCAAACGGCACATCATTGCCAGCAGATCGAGTTACAAAGATTTTGAACGCGTGGCGTACTGCTCGCGCAAATAAATCAACTGCGTTTTTGAATGCTGACGTAACAATGGAAGCAGTCGGGTTTGACCCAAAGAATTTGCAATTGAACGAAGCACGCAATTATGTTTCTTTGGAATTAGCGCGTGCATGCGGTTTGCCTGCGTATTTTACAGATAGCCAACAGTCATCATTTACTTACGCAAACGCACTTGATAAGCGTCGCGACTTGGTTGACTTCGCTTTCCGCAATTACATGTCAATCATTGAACAACGTTTGAGTTTCCAGGACTTTACACCTGCAGGAAACCGCGTTTCATTTGATCTTGACGATTTCTTGCGTGGCAACCCATACGAACGCGCTCAGGTGTACGAAATTTTAAATCGCATTGGCGCAATGTCAATTGACGAGATCAGAGAAGAAGAGGACATGCTGCTATGAGCAAAAAAGTAATTACACCAATGCAGATCACTGCGGCTGACTCAAACAGTCGCACAATCACCGGGCGCATTGTGACATTTGAGGAAACTGGCAACGCGTCAATCGGCAAGGTGCAATTTGCCGCAGGTTCAATTGAACCAACCGCAGTTTTGCTCAACCTTGAACATGACCGCACACGTCGCATTGGCAAAACACTTTCAATTGAGTCAAGCGATCAAGGCATTGACGCAACTTTCAAAATTGCTGAAACAACTGCAGGCAATGACGCATTGGTTGAAGCGGCTGAAGGTTTGCGTGACGGTTTCAGCGTTGAAGTTTATTTTGACGAATACGACACATTAAAAGACGGAACAGTGCGCATTTTGAAGGGGGAGTTGACAGGCGTCGCATTGACGTCAGAACCTGCAATTCGATCAGCGCGCGTTGCTGAAGTCGCTGCAACTGAAGGCGAAGATGAAGTTTCAGACTCAACAATTGAGCCTGAAGTAAAAACAGAAGGAGAAGACGAAGTGGAAAACACCGTCACACCAGCGGAAGCCGTCGAGACGGTCGAAGCCGCACAGTCAATCACCGCTGCAGCAAAGCCAGCAATTGGTGGGTCATACACACGCCCACGCCTGGAGTTCACCGCTGCTAAGTACCTAGAAAACACAGTTCGCGCTTCAATGGGTGATGAGAATGCTCGTCAGTACGTTGCAGCAGCAGACGACACAACAGACAACGCAGGTTTAGTGCCTACACGTCAGTTGACTGAAGTCATCAACGGACTTGCTAACCCACTGAGAAGCAACATTGACGCGATCAGTCGTGGGGTCTTGCCTGACGCTGGCATGAGTTTTGAAATCCCGAAGATCACAGTCATGCCAACAGTTGCTTCAACATCAGAAGCAGGCACACCTTCAGAGACTGACCAAAACTCAGCATTTGTAACAGTTAACGTTGCAAAGTACGCAGGTCAGCAGACATTCTCAGTTGAATTGCTTGACCGCACTTCACCGCTATTCTTCAACGAATTGTTGAACAACATGGCTGCTGCATACGCAAAGGCAACAGATACTGCAGTGAATGCAGCACTTATCGCTGGCGCAAGCGCAGACGCTACAACAACAACAACTTACCCAACTGCTTCAGAGTTGCTTGGAATTGTTGCACGTGGTTCAGCGTCCGTTTATAACGGCACACAGGGCTTTGCTCGTAACATCATCATGAACACTTCACAGTGGTCAAACGTCATGCAACTCAACGACGGCGGGCGTCCAATTTATAACGCTCAGGTTCCACAAAATGCTGGTGGTGTAGTTGCACCAACTTCAGTTCGTGGAAATGTTGCTGGTCTCGATCTATACGTAACTGCAAACACTGCAGCAGGTACAGATACAGACGGTTCAATCTTGATCGTTAACCCTGACGCATACACATGGTACGAGTCACCAACCTACCGACTACGTGCAGACGTAATCGCTTCAGGTCAAATCTCAGTCATGGTGTACGGATACGGCGCAATTGCAACGAAGATCGGTGCAGGCGCGTTCAAGAACAACAAGGCTTAATTAGCCACTTAGTCATGCGCTGCGGTCACTCCCGAACGTAGCGCAGCAGATCGAAAGGAACGGAAATGCCAAGTATTGTCACCGCGAGTCAGTTGCGCACCGTGCTTGGCGTTTCCGTTTCCTTATACAGTGACGCTTATTTGGACGAAATAATCAACACCAGTGAAGCCGTAATTTTGCCAATGCTGGTTGCGTATTCATCAGGTGTTGATTATCATGAAAGAAAAGACAATGTTGCAAAATTATGGACAGTTCGCCCACACAATTTTGTTGTCGGTTTAAGTGTTGTCATTGCCATTGGTCATCAAGGTTTTAATGGCACAAAAACTGTGACCGTCATAGACAGTCCCTATTCATTCAGTTACGCAAATACAGGTGCAGACGTTGAAAAAAACGCAATTATTCCAAATGGCACTGCCACACTATCAGGTTATTCAGCCGCCGACATTTATGCAAATACACCAGCAATTGAGTCTGCAATTCTTGCAGTTAGCGTTGAAGTGTTTCAATCACGTGTTGCGGCTGGTGGACAGATCGAAGGCGTTGATTTTACAAGCACGCCTTACCGCATGGGACGAAGTTTGACCAACAGAGTTTCAACCTTGCTTATGCCTTACTTGGACGTTGAAACAGTTGTGCAATGACCGCTTCAACTATTGCTGACACACGCGCAACTTTAGCCAACGCGTTTTCATCACTTTCAGCCAACGTTTATCCAAGCGTACCTGAAGCACCAATTCCACCTGCGATTGTGGTTGTGCCTTCAACACCGTACATGGAAGTTGTTTTGATCGGCAAAAGCCAGGTAAAGGTTCAATTAAATTTTGCAATTACTGCAATTGTTGCTTCAAATAGCAACGCAGGTTCACTTGATAACCTGGAAAAACTAATCATGGGAATTCTTGCGGCTATGCCCGCAGGATACGTTGTTGGAAACATAGAGAAACCGACAGTTCTTGAAGTAGGACAGTCGCCAATGCTCGTTGCGGACATCAACGTTTCAACACACTACACACAGACGACTTAAGGAGTAACAGTGCCAACGACAATCATCACGGGTCGCGATCTCACTTTGACGATTGCGTCCACTAATTACGACGCGCAGGCGACTAGCGCGACACTTGCAAACTCACCAACAATCGAGACGTATCAAACACTTGACGGCAAGGCATACAAGCACATTGACGACCAATGGACATTTGACGTTTCAATGCTTGCCGATTGGGGCGCTTCAGGTTCATTGTGCGAGGCACTTTGGTCTGCGTGCGAGTCTGCACCAAACACAACTTTGGCGGTTTCTTTGACTGCAGTTTCAGGCGCAGTTTTTGCATTCAACGTCATGCCAGTATTTCCAGCAGTCGGCGGTTCAGCACCTGACGCGCAGACAGTTGACCTATCATTCACAGTGGTGGGAACACCTACTGAAACATTCAGTTAAAATCTAACAATCGGGAGACAAAATGAAGTTACCAATAACAATTGAATACAACGACGGGGCGCAGGCGACCTATACGGCTGCGCCACCTGAGTGGGTAAAGTGGGAAAAGCACACAGGGCACACCATTAGCCAGGCACAGGAAAAGATCGGAATTTCCGATTTGGTATTTCTTGCCTATCACGCCATGAAACGTGAAGCCGCTGGTAAGCCGATCAAGCCAATTGAAGCGTGGACAGAAACCATTGCTGAAGTTGTGGTTGGTGACGCAAACCCAAAAGTTACCCAGTCGGAAGCCTAAACAGAATTGTTTGGGAGTTGGCGATCGCGACCAACTTGCCAAAAGAACAGTTCGAAACGGCTGAGGACATTTTGACAGTGCTTGAAATACTGGAAAGGCGGGAAAATGGCTAGCGACTCAATTACCTATGACAAGGCTGAGTTGCGCGCCATTACCCGTTCTTTCAAAGCAATGGACGACGAAGCAATTGCACAAGCCAAAGAAAATTCTTCAGAATTGGCGTCATGGGTTCGCGGCAAAATCATTTCAGCAGCAAAATCAAGCGCCAAAAACAGAGTTGCACCCAAAATTGCTGAAGGTTCAAAAGTTTCAAAGTCATCAAAAATTGGTGAAATTTCTTTTGGTTTCGCTAGTCAGAAACTCAGCGGTGGCGGGACAACGCAACAACTTTGGGGCGGCTATGAATTCGGCTCAAATAAATACAAGCAATTTCCAGTTTGGTCAGGTCGGGAAGGTCGCGGCTCACGAGGTTGGTTTATTTATCCAACACTTAGAAGCGTTCAGCCTGAAATCGTCAAACGTTGGGAAAATGGGTTTAGCGAGATTGTGAAGAGGTTCGACTAATGGCAGGCAACCGCACACTCAAACTCACCATTCTTGGCGACGTTGACAATCTCAACAAATCGCTCAAAGCCGCCACACAAGACGTTGAAACATTTGGCGACAAAATGGGCAAGGCTGGCAAGGTAGTCGGCGCAGCCTTAGCAGCGGCAGCAGCCGCAGCGGGCGCAATGGCAGTCAAAATCGGAATTGACGCGGTCAAAGCGGCTTCAGATTTATCAGAAACAGTTTCAAAAGTTGGCGTGCTATTTGGCAAAACATCAAAGGACATTGAAAAGTTTGCTGAAGGCGCAGCGGGTTCATTGGGTCAGACCAAACAACAGGCGTTGGACGCAGCAGCAACATTTGCCACATTTGGCAAGGCTGCTGGTTTATCAGGTCAAGACCTTTCAAAGTTTTCAATTGACTTTGTCAAACTATCTTCAGACCTTGCTTCATTCAATAACACGTCACCCGAACAGGCAATCAACGCAATTGGTTCAGCCTTGCGCGGCGAAGCCGAACCGCTTCGTGCCTACGGTGTTCTGCTTGACGACGCTTCATTGCGTCAACAGGCGTTGGAATTGGGAATTGTTAACACGACCAAAAATGCACTTACACCGCAACAAAAGGTTTTAGCCGCGCAAGCGTTGATCTACAAACAAACCGCAGCAGCACAAGGCGATTTTGAACGCACGTCAGACGGGCTTGCCAACCGTACAAGAATTTTGACTGCTCAACTAGAAAATGCCAAAACAACTATTGGCGCAGCCTTACTTCCAATTGTTCTTCAGTTGGCAACTTTGATTTCGGAAAAAGTCATTCCAATTGTTGAGAAATTCACACAATCATTTTCGCTTGACGCAAATGGTTTGGGTGGTGTTATTACAACATTGGGCGGCATTCTCACAAACACCTTTACGCCAATTGTCAATGGACTGGTCAAGGCGTTCGGATACGTCAAAGACGCCATTGGTGACAACCTGGAGACTTTTAAGACTTTTGGCACGTACATTGGGACTTATCTTGCGCCAATCATTGGCACGGTACTTGGCGGGGCTTTACAGGTGGCGGGCAAGATCGCCGGTGGTGTCATTGACGTGATTGCTGGGGTCGTCAAAATTTTGAATGGTTTGATTTCAGGCGCGGTCGCAGGTATAAACGCTTTGATTTCTGCTTATAACGCAATTCCATTTTTGCCAAACGTTTCAAAGATTTCAACGCCAACCGTAAGCGTGCCTGCAATTAAAACACCAACCGTTTCAGGTACAGTTCCAAAAGTTCCGACAATTACGCCGCCTTCAACGACTGGCACAACAACGGCGTCAAGCGGCGGCGTTTCTACTGCTGCCAAATCTGCCGCAGCGGCTGCAGCGGCTTCAAACGTTGTTTCTTCCAATTTCAACCCTGGTTCGTTCCGTAAGGCTGAAGCCGAAAGCATGGGTACAACGATCAACCTGACCGTAACAGGCGCGTTTGATAAGGAAGGCACTGCCCGCACAATTGTTGAGACTTTGAACAATTCCTACTATCGCGGCACAGGTGGCGCAACTAACCTGCAAATAGCATGACGCAATGGTCACCGATTTGGAAGGTCACAATTGACGGCGTTGAGTACACAGACGCCATTTTGGCAAACCTGACTATTCGCAGCGGTCGGACAAACATCTATGAGCAGGCACAGGCAGGCTACGTCAACATTCAGTTGATTGACCTTGATCAAACTGCAATTCCAGTCAGCGTCAATTCCAGCATTTCAATTCAAGTCAAAGATACAACCGCAACATTTGTGCCAATTTTCGGCGGCACAGTTGTTGACATTGCGTTGGAAGTTCGCGACGTGGGTTCAACCATGTTCACGCAAACTTATTCGATCACCGCATTGGGCGCATTGGCACGCTTGCCAAAGGCGTTGACCAATGGCGTGCTTTCAAAAGACTATGACGGCAATCAGATTTTGGCAATTTTGACTGACTTACTGGTCAATAACTGGTCAGAGATTGCACCGTCAATCACATGGGCGGGATACAACCCAACGACAACGTGGGCAACGGCTGAAAACACAGGTTTGGGCGAAATTGACACACCTGGAGACTACGAGTTGGCTGCACGTTCTAGCAGCCGCACAGACGCTTATTCGCTCGTTTCACGCCTTGCCACTTCAGGGCTTGGGTACATTTACGAAGACGCAAACGGTGCGATTTCCTACGCAGACGCAACCCACCGCAGTCAATACCTTTCAACCAACGGTTACGTCCAACTGACTGCCAACCAGGCACGTGCGGCAGGTTTGCGCACTGAAACCCGCGCTGGAGACGTTCGCAACAACCTAACAATTCAGTACGGCTCAACCAGCAGCAGCGAAGTAAGCGCAAGCGACGACACCTCAATTGCAACTTACGGCAGCCTTTCGCAGATCATCACCACAACCTTGCACAACTCAACTGACGCAACGGCGCAGGCAAATTTCTATTTGGCACTGCGTAAAAACCCACAACCGATTTTCAGCGAAATAACTTTTGACCTGACAAACCCTGAATTGGACGACGCAGACCGTGACGCGCTCATTGAAATTTTCATGGGAATGCCCGTTGCTATCAACGACCTACCTGGCAACATGGGTTCAATCTTTCAAGGCTTTGTTGAAGGTTGGTCATTCCAGGCGTCGTATAATCGCCTTTCAATTTCGCTCATTGTTTCACCGACGGCTTACTCATTGCAGGCATTGCAGTGGGACGAAATTTCAAACACTTTCACCTGGTCGGGCGTGTCGCCAACGCTTGATTGGGCACGTGCAACAATTGTCACTTGATAAGGAGAAAACATGACAAACCCAACCAGTAATTTCGGGTGGCAAATGCCCACTTCGACGGACTTGGTCACAGACCTGCCCGCCGATTTTGAAACATTTGGACAAGCCGTTGACACATCATTGGCAGATTTAAAAGGTGGCACAACTGGACAGGTTTTGGCAAAAGCGTCAAATACCAACATGGACTTCACATGGGTTGCGCAAGATGACTCAAATGCAATTCAAAACGCAATTGTTGACGCCAAAGGCGATTTAATTGCAGCAAGCGCAGCCGATACACCTGCACGCCTTGCAGTCGGCAATAACGGTGAAACACTTGTAGCAGATAGTTCCGCTTCGACTGGACTTTCGTACCAAGCAAACTTTGCTGCTGGAAAGAATAAAATTATCAATGGTGATATGAATATCTGGCAACGCGGCACTTCATTTTCATATACTGGTTCGGGTGCAACTACTTATACAGCCGATAGATATTCTAATTTTATCAATGGTAACGGCACTTTTACTTTAAGCCGTCAGACTTTTACTCCTGGTACTGCTCCAGTAGCAGGATACGAAGGTTCGTATTTTGCGCGTTATGCTGTGAATACAGTTGGTACTTCTAATGACAGTGTAATTTTGGAACAAAAAATTGAGGATGTAAGAACTTTAGCAGGACAAACAATTACAGTTTCTTTTTGGGCTAAGGCTGACTCGGCTAGAACTATTCAGCCAATTATGTTCCAAAACTTTGGTTCAGGTGGTTCAAGTGCTGTATTTTATGCTCTTGGAAATAAAAGTTTGACTACTTCTTGGCAGCGATTTAGTACAACGCTTTCTATGGGTTCAATAAGTGGAAAAACTATTGGCACAAGTTCTTTTCTTACATTGTATTTTGCTTGCGGTGCTGCTGCAAGTATGGTGATTGACATTTGGGGCATACAGGTCGAGGCAGGTTCAGTTGCTACCGCTTTCCAAACTGCAACAGGCACACTTCAAGGAGAATTAGCCGCTTG
>Ga0164292_10005609_pt1 | contig 10284 bp, 10 predicted proteins | sample GEODES117metaG_FD_111486 | JGI IMG/M metagenome (GOLD analysis project Ga0164292, IMG submission 111486) | Eutrophic lake water microbial communities from Lake Mendota, Wisconsin, USA - GEODES117 metaG | ecosystem: Environmental > Aquatic > Freshwater > Lake | place: USA: Lake Mendota... | reverse complement strand
GCGCAGACCTCCAGGGCCTCGCGGGCGGTGGCCACAGCCGCCGCCAGGTGTCCGTCCTGGCGCAACCGCTGGGCAAGCACGGTGCGCAGGGTGGCATGGGGCTCCACCACCAACACACGATTGGGCGGATGGCCGATCTGGGCTGGGGCGGCGTGGACCATGGGCACAGACCCTGTGCACCCCCAAATTAAGGGGCACGAACCGGCCTACGTGTATCAGCAGCTGCCTTTCGCAACCGGCCCACTGGTGTACGGGCCGCCCGGGGAGGGGTCGCGACAGGCCACGGCGGAGGTCAGAATGAGATCACGATTGATCCGGCCATGACTGCGCTCCAGAACCCGGAGGCGATTCGTCACTTCCAGTCGCTCTGCGATGCCTGCCAGGAGCTGGCCAACCGCTACCACGGCCCGGGCGAGCTGCGGCTGTATGCCGATGGCTACCTGCACGCCCTGAGGCGCACCGCCGTGCTTGACCCGATCAGTCAGCGGCGGCTCGAGGAGCTGGTGGATCGCTGGATCCTCGATCCCTCCAGCTTCCTCGGCCCCGGCGGCGACCCCAGCACCCTCTACGAAACCGGGCGCAACTGAAGCCGCCCCAGCGGCACCATCAGCTGGCCAGGGCCACTTCCAGCGTCTCGCGCAGTTCGCCGGAGTTGTACATCTCGATCAGGATGTCGGATCCGCCCATGAATTCCCCCTTCACATACACCTGGGGGATGGTGGGCCATTCCGAGTAATCCTTGATGCCCTGGCGGATCTCCATATCGGAGAGCACGTCGAAGGTTTCGAACGGCACGCCGAGCGAGTGCAGGATCTGCACCACGTTGTTGGAAAAACCACACTGGGGCATCAGCTTGCTGCCCTTCATGAACACAAAGATCGGGCTGCTGGCGATGAGCGCCTCAATGCGCTCGCGGGTGCTGGTTTCCATGAATAGCGGGCTGATTGACGTGAGATGGGATGAAACCCACCCCCTCAGACGGGAGTGGCGGTCTGCAGGGCCAAGGCGTGGATGGCCTCACTGGCCAGTTCCTGGCGCAAGGCGCCATACACGAGCTGGTGCTGCTTGATGCGGCTGAGGCCGTCGAAGGCGGTCGACACCACCTTCACCTGCAGGTGGTCGCCACCGCCGGTGAGGTCTTCCACCTCCACGGCGGCGTCGGGAAGAGCGCGGCTGATCGCCGCCTTCACCTGGTCGGGATGCACCATCAAATGGCCATGGACTGGGCGAAATCTAGGAGTGCCCCAGCTTCCGCTGGAGACCTTCCGCTGGAGACCTTCGACCCCCAGCGGGCCACCTCACTTGGAGGGCACTGCCGCGTTGTAGGGAGTGGCGGCGAAGCCGATCTCCACCAGGCTCTGGTAAGCCTTGCGCCCGGTCTCGCTGGCCGGGGTCATCACCTTCACCACCTCCACCAGCAGGGGCACGGCCACCTCCGGCTGGTTCTGGCGGCGGAACACGGCCGCCAGGCGCAGGTTGGCCTCCGACAGCAGCTCCAGGGCCTCGCGGCCCTTCTGGTCCATCTCCCGCGGGATGCGGGCATCGAGACCTCGGAACGACCCGCTGAGATCGCGGTAGAAACCGAGCAGCTTGCGGCAGTAGTCGCGGGCCTGGTCGTAGAGACGACGGGCCTCAGGGAGGTTGCCGCTCGCCGCCGCCGCATCGCCGCGGGCCAGCAGATTGCGCACGGCCGAGAGGTTGAGGGGGCTGCTCGACGACTCCAGGGCTCGCTGGGGATCCTGCTGGGCCAGCGAGGCCGTGGTGAAGGCCGGTGCCAGTGCCGCTGCCATGGCCAGGGCGCAGCCCAGAGCCACAGGGCGGGTGAACAAGGGGAGCCTGGGCACTGGCGAGGCAGTTGCGATGCAGTGCAACTTTAGGGCCGGCCTCAGGGGCGGCCTGCCTGCACCAGCAGCGGGTCGAGAGCCCGCTGGGCCCGCCTCTCCTCCACCGCCATCGCCGCGGCCAGCTCCTGGGTGAAGGCGATGGCGGCGCGCCGCCCATCACCCTCGGCCGGCTGGGCGATCTGCAGCGGCGGGCCAATGCTCACTGCCGCCCGATCCAGGGGCCGCGGCCAGTCATGGCCATAGGCGATGCCCACAGGCAGCACCGGCACCGCCACCCCCTTGCTGGCCGCCATCAGGGCCAGCCGCGCCAGCCCCTGGTGCAGGCGCAGACCGTCGGCGTGGTGGGCGTGCTGGCGGCGGATCTGGCCCTCCGGAAACACCACCAGCTGCTCGCCCGCCGCCAGCAGATCGAGGGCGAAGCGCAGGGTGAGCAGGGAGGGACGCGACTGGTTCACGGGAAAGCAGCCGAGCCGATGCAGCAGCCAGCCCTGCAGCCCGCGCATCTCATCGAGCGTGACCATGAAGCGGCAGTCGCGGCCGGTGACGCGACGCCCGGCGGCGAGGGGCAGCAGCAGGGCATCCCAGCGGGCTTTGTGGGTGGGTGCCAGGAGCACCGGCCCCTGGGCCGGCAGCCACTCCCGGCCCAACACGGTGATGCGGCGGAAATAGGCCGGCAGCACGAGGTCCTGGGTCACCAGCATCGCCAACGGGGCCAGCCAGGGGCTGATGCCGGTGCCGAGCCCCCGCTCGCGACGCTCCAGCCCAGCCGTCACCTCCGGCGCGGCGATCGATCCAGCGGCTGCCGGTTCGGGCGGTGTCGATCGCGCCACTGGCGACCTCAAGAATGTGCTGGTTTCCACCTGTCCGACGCTAGGCAGCGGCGCACCCTTCAGCAGGCGTCGGCAGGCAGTTGCCGGAGCGGCGCAGACCGTTGCCGCCACGCTCCATAGGATCCGCACACCTCTTCTGCCGCCATTCCAGCCGCCATGGCCAGCCTCGGCGTCAACATCGACCACATCGCCAATGTGCGCCAGGCCCGCCGCACGGTGGAGCCCGACCCCGTCACCTACGCCCTGCTGGCCGAACTGGGCGGTGCCGACGGCATCACCGTGCATCTGCGCGAAGACCGGCGCCACATCCAGGACCGCGACGTGGAGCTGCTGCGGGCCACCGTGCGCAGCCGCCTCAACCTGGAGATGGCCGCCACCGCGGAGATGGAGGCGATCGCCCTGCGGATCCGGCCCGACATGGTGACCCTGGTGCCGGAGAAGCGCCAGGAGGTGACCACCGAGGGAGGGCTGGACGTGGCCGGCCAGCAGGAGGCCCTCACCGCCCTGGTGGGCAAGCTGCAGGGAGCTGGCATCGCCGTGAGCCTGTTCGTGGATGCCGATGCCCCCCAGCTGGAGGCCAGTGCCGCCACCGGCGCCCGCTGGGTGGAGCTGCACACCGGCACCTACGCCGAGGCCGGCTGGAGCGAGCAGCCGCGCGAACTGGCCCGACTCTGCGAAGGCAGCTTCATCGCCCGCAGCCATGGCCTGCGCGTGAACGCCGGCCATGGCCTCACCTACCAGAACGTGGAACCAGTGGCGGCGATCGAGGGGATGGAGGAGCTCAACATCGGCCACACGATCGTGGCCAGGGCATTGGCTGTGGGCCTGGAGCAGGCGGTGCGGGAGATGAAGGCGCTGGTCCAGAATCCCCGCCGCGACCCCCTCTTCGGCAGCCCCCGCCCATGACCACCTACCACTTCGTGGCCGCCAGCGAGCGCTTCCTCTGTGAGGAGGAGCCGCTCGAAGAGGTGCTGCGCGAGCGCGTGCGCAACTACGGCGAAACCGGCAAGGCGATCGACTTCTGGCTGGTGCGCAGGCCCGCCTTCCTCGAAGCCCCGGAACTGGCGGCCCAGGTGGCCTCTGTGCCGCGCCCCGCGGCGGCGGTGATCTCCACCGATGAGAAGTTCATCACCTTCCTCAAGCTGCGGCTGGAATTCGTGCTGCAAGGTCGCTTCGAAGCCCCCAGCGGCAGCATCAGCGACCCGCTGGCCAGCGCCGCCTGAGCCAGCGCAGACTCAGAACAGACCCAGAAATTTGCGACGGCCGCCCTCGCCTTCATCCGGGCGGCCCTGGCCGCCGTCCTGCTGGTAGCGGGGCTTGTTGTCGCCGATCGTGAGCACCGCCTCCTTGTTTTTCCACCACACCCAATCGCGGATCGGCGGAGTGTTGGCCAGTTGCTCGCGGGTGAGCCCGAGGCCGAGCTTGGCGGAGGCATCCAGCAGCACGTCGAGCATCTCCTCGCCGTTCTGGCAGCGGGCCAGGGCCTCATTGGTGCGCCTGGCGCCGTTGAGGGCCTTCACCAGGGCATTGATCCGCTGGCTCACCGGCAGCGACTGCAGATCCATGGCACCCATTGCCTTCTGGTGCGACCGTACCAGCGCTGTTCGGCTCCGGGGGCTGACAAGCCGCGGTTTGAAAGGCAAGACTGGATGCAACGCGACGGACCGATGACGTCCCCCTCACGTCCCAGCCACCATTGGGTGATCGGGGACGTTCACGGCTGCGCCGATTCCCTCCGGGCCCTGGTGGCACTGCTTCCCAGCCACGACCGGCTGGTGTTGTGCGGGGATGTGATCAATCGGGGCCCCCGCATCGTGGAAACGATGGAGCTGGCCTGGACCCTGATGAGCAGTGGCCGGGCAGTGTGGCTGCAGGGCAACCACGAGGCCGACCTGGTGCGTGCACTCCACCAGGGCAACTGGGAGGCCCAGCGCGCCCTGGCCGGCTGCGACACCTACCGCCAGCTGGGCGACCGCCAGAGCCGCCGCTGGCTGGAGCGCCTGGAGCAGCTGCCGCTCACCTACCAGGGTGAGGGCTGGCTGGCCACCCATGCCGGCTTCGATCCCCACACCTGGGAGCCCGATCTCAGCATCCGCATCCCGTTCTGGCAGTCGTACGACGGCCGCTTCGGCACCGTGGTGATCGGCCACACACCGGGCCACGAGGTGCGCCGACTCGGTCACATCGTGATGGTCGACACCGGCGCCTGCTACGGCGGCGACCTCTCCGCCTACTGCCCGGAAACGGGCGCGGTGCGCTCCGTGCCGGGGCTGCGCCCCTTCGCCGACGACGACCTTGCCAGCCCCGGATGGGTCACCACCCCGGCCTGGCCCGTGGGACTGGAGGCACAGCTGGCTCGCAGCCTGACCTGAACGGTCACCACAGAACTCTCTCCAGCCGAGCCCCTGAGCCGAGCCAGCCTTGCTCACCGTTTATCGCAGCAACCGCGCCGAGCTGCTGGCCCAGGTGCTTGCCACCCGACTGCGGTTGGAGCCACCGGGCCCTTTGGAACAGGTCCAGGTGGTGGTGAACACCTGGCCCACCAGCCGCTGGCTGGGGGAGCAAATCGCTCTGGGTATCAGCGATCCGGCCGATCTCCCCGGCGGCGGCATCGCCGCCAACCTGCGTTTTCCCTTTCCCGCCAGCCGGCTGCGCGAGCTTGTGGATCAGCTGCTGGCCGGCGAAGAGGCCACCGCTGAGAACTCCACCTCAGCGGTGGGGGCCGACCCCTGGCGCGCCCAGAACCTGGTGTGGCCGGTGCTTGAGATGCTTCCTGCCCTCCTGCAGGCGCCGGAAGCCGCACCGCTAAGGCATTGGCTGGAGCGGCGCGGGGCCGATCGCCACGTGCTGGATAGGCCGCTGTGGCAGCTGGGCCGTGCCATCGCCGACGCCCTCGACGACTACGGCCTCTACCGCCCCGCCATGCTCGAGGCCTGGCTCCAGGGCCGCGACCTCGACGCTGCCGGCCAGCCCCTCGCCGAGCCCCTGCGCTGGCAACCCCTGCTGCTGCGGCAGCTGGCGGAGCGGCTGGAGCCACAGCCCTTCGGCCTGCGGGCCCGCCGGGCGATTGCCCTGCTGCAGCAGCCCCCCCCCTCGGTCCAGCTTGGGAGCACAGGGGGCCAGCCCCTGCGCCTGTTCGGTCTCAGCAGCCTGGCGCCGGTGCAGGTGGAACTGCTCCAGACCCTCTCGCAGCAGATGGCCGTGGAGCTCTACCTGCTCACCCCCTGCGGCGATCTCTGGCAGCGCCACGACGCCCGGGCCGGGGAACCGCTGGGCAGCGACTGGCTGCTGGCGGTGCCGGGCCTAGAGGCGCGCTTCGGGAGGCTGGGCGCGGAGTTCCAGCAGCTCCTGGAAGCCAGCGGCGACACCCAGCCGGGCGTGTGGCACGACCATGACGCCTTTTTTCTGCCGGCCAGTGCCGCCCAGGGGCGAGCACCGACGCTGCTGGAGCAACTGCAGGAGCAGCTGGCCACGGGAGAGCACCAGCAGGCCCTGCAGCGCTCCCCCGCAGACAGCTCGCTGGAGTTCCACGCCTGCCCGGGCAGACTCAGGCAGCTGCAGATCGTGCGCGACCGGCTACTCCAGCTGCTGGCCGCCGATCCCGAGCTCGAACCGCGCGACATCCTGGTGATGACGCCCCAGGTGGAGGCCTTCGCACCGCTGGTGGGGGCGGTGTTCGGCGACAGCGAAGCCACTGGCGTGGCGCTGCCCTGGCGCCTCACCGACCGCAGCCAGCAGAGCGAAGCCGGGATCAGCCAGGGCCTGCTGGCCCTGCTGCAGCTGGCCGGTGAGCGGCTCACGGCCACCGCCCTGGAGGCCCTGCTCGACTGTGCGCCCCTGCTGATCCACCAGGGAATCGACCCGGGCGAGGCCGGCGAGATCACGGCGTTGCTGCAGCGCAGCGGCTTCCGTTGGGGCCTCGATAGCCGCGCCCGCAGCGGCGACCCGCGCCACAGCCTGAGCTGGGCGATCGACCGGCTGGTGCTGGGCCTGGTGCTGCCCGAAACACCTGGGCTGGCCCCGGCCGAAACGGCGCCGCTGGCAATGCCCGGCAGCCTGGAGCAGCAGGGGCGCTGGCTGGCGCTGTTGCGGCAACTGCAGCAGAGCCTGCGCTGGCTTGAGCAGGAGCGCAGCGTGGCCGACTGGGTGAGCGGTCTGCGCGAGCAGCTGGCGGCCCTGTTCGGCGATGGCGGCGAGCGGGCCTGGGAGCTGCAGAGCCTGCAGGCGGTGCTGGCCGACTGGAACGCCATCGCCGGCGCCAGTCCGCTGCGGCTGGAGGCGCCGGTGGTGGCGGAAGTGCTGGCGGAGCGGCTGAGCGAGGGCAGCGGCCGCTTCGGCCACCGCTCCGGTGCGCTCACGATCAGCGCCCTGGAGCCGATGCGCGCCATCCCCCACAAGGTGGTGGTGCTGATGGGTCTCGATGCCGGCGCCTTCCCGCGCCAGCGCCAGCGCCCTGGCTTCCATCTGCTTGAGCAGCAGCGCCGCCTCGGCGATCCGAGCAGCGGCGATCAGGACCGCTACGTGCTGCTCGAGAGCCTGCTCTCAGCCCGGGCGCACCTGCTGATCAGCTGGAGCAACCGCGACGAGCGCACCGGCGAGGCGCAGGAGGCTGCGACGCCGGTGCGCCAGTGGCTTGATCTGCTGGCGCAGCAACTGGAGTGTCCGCTGCCCCTGCGCGAGCACGCCGCCAGCCCGCTGGAGCGTCGCAACTTCCTGCCGGAGCCCCCCTGGCCGCCCGCCAGCTGCGACCAGCGCCTGCTGCAGGCCCGCCGTCAGCTCGAGCAGACCCCCGCAGCGGCCGTACAGGGCCTGGCCTGGCGGGAACCGGAGCCAGAGCCAGAGCAGGAGCCAGCGCTGAGCGACAGAGACCCAGGCAGCGGTGCAGGCACCAGGGCAGGCAGCAAAAGCGAATCGCTGGATCCGCCCACCGCCCCGAGCGAAGCCTGGGCCGACCTGCGCGCCTGGATCGAAGCCCCCCAGGCCCGCTGGCTGGAGGAGCGGGGCCTGCGGCCACGCGAGTGGGACGAGCCGGTGCGCGACCTCGAGGATCTGCGGCTCGATGAACGCCGCCGCGCCGCCCTGCTGCGGGCGCAGCTCGATGGCGACGGTCTGCCGCCGGTGGAGCGCGATCCCGACTGGGCCGCCCTGGAGCGGGGCCGGGGCGTGCTGCCGCCCCTGGCCGCCGGCGAACTGGAGGTGGTGCAGCTGCAGCAGCGCTGGCGGTCGCTGCAGGCGTGTCTGGCGCGGCTGGGGCCGGCCCGCCAGGAGACGGCCAGCTGGCAAGGGCTGGAGGCGGTGCTGCCCTGGCGGGGCCGCCAGCTGGTGCTCGCCCACACCGGCAAACCCCGCTGCCGCCAGCGGCTGCGGCTGTGGCTGGAGCTGCTGCTGGCGGCCGCCGCCGGCCAGGCGCCGGCCAGCGGCGCCCTGGTGGGACGCGACAAGCAGCGCTTCCGCCTGGTGGAACAGTTCACAGCCCCTCCGCCCAGCCGCGCCGCCGAGCTGCTCGAGCAGCTGCGCCAGTGGCGCAACGAGCACCGCATCACCTGTTGGCCCCTGCCTCCGGAAACAGGCTGGGCCTACGCCGCGGCCGAAGCGGCCAAACCCGGCCAGGGCCGTGGTTGGAGCAAGGCCCGCGACGCCTGGGAGGGTGGCTTCCAGGGCAGTGGCGAACGGCACGACGCGGTTCAGGCCCTCTGCTTCGGCAGCGATCAACCCCTGGCGGCACTGCTCACTCCCGAGCTGGAGCAGCTCGCCCTGGAGCTGCACGGGCCCCTGCTCGAGCTCAGGCAGGAGCTGAAGCCATGAAGCTGCCGCCGTTCGAGCCCAATGGCATGCCCCTCAGCCCGGGCATCCGGCTGCTCGAGGCCAGCGCCGGCACGGGCAAGACCTTCGCCCTGGCCCATCTGGTGCTGCGGCTGGTGAGCGAGGGGCCGAGGCCGCTGGCGATCGAGCAGCTGCTGGTGGTCACCTTCACCGACGCCGCGGCCGCCGAGCTGCGCGACCGCATCGCCCGCCGCCTGCAGCAGGCCCTCGCCCTGCTGGAAGCCGCCGCTGGGGCCGCCGCTGCAGCCGCGGATCCAGCGCCGCCGCCCGCGCCACCGGCGGATCTCGATCAGCCCCTGGCCGAGTGGCTGGAGGCCCAGGGGCCTGCGCCTTCGCCACTCCTGCGCGGCCGGCTGCTGCTGGCCCTGGAGCAACTCGATCGCGCCGACATCACCACGATCCACGGCTTCTGCCGCCGCACCCTGCAGCGCCAGGCGCTCGAAGCCGGGCTGGGACCGGATGTGGCACTGGAGAACGGTGCGGCCGAGCGCCGCGGCCAGATCGTGCACGACTACTGGCAGCAGCAGGTGCTGCCCCTGCCCGTCGAGCAGCTGGCAGGACTGATCAGCCGCGGCATCGATCCCGACAGGCTGGCCAGCGTGCTGCAGGCCCTCGATGGCGACCCGGCCCTGGAGCTCGATCCACTCCCGGTGGCGGTGCTGCTGGAGCAGCCCCTGGCCGATCAGCTGCAGGCCCACTGGCTGGCGTGCTGGCAGCGGTTCGAGGTGCTCTGGCATCGCGATGCAGAGGCGCTGGAACACAACCTGGCCGCCAGCGCCAGCGCCGCCAAGGCGATCGGGAACGACTACCGCCCCTATCGGCTCAAACCCAAGCCGGACAAGCTGAACGCGGTGAGCGGCTGGCTGGCTGGCCTGGAGGGGCCGCCCGGCTACGAGGCGCTCCTGGCGGTGAAGGAGCTGCGCGAGTACTTCCACCCCGGCAGCGTGCAGAAGCTGGAAAGCGCCGCCCACCCCGATGACGCCCGCCTGCCCCAGGCCGCGTTGCTGGAGGCGATCGCCGCGCTGGTGGATGGTCCGGCGGAGCTGCTGCTGCTGCATTTCGCCCACTGGGGCCGGGCTGAACTGGCGCGGCGGCGCGAGCGCAGCGGCGAGATGGGTTACGGGCAACTTCTCGAGCAGCTCGACCCCGGGGAGCAGGCCGACAACCCCCTGCTCAGCGCTGTGGCCGAGCGCTACCGCGCCGCCCTGATCGATGAGTTTCAGGACACCGACCCGATCCAGTGGCGGATCCTGCAGGGCGCCTTCGGCGGCGAGCCGCCCCGCCATTTGCTGGTGATGGTGGGCGACCCCAAGCAGGCGATCTACCGCTTCCGCGGCGGCGAGCTGGCCACCTACCGCGAGGCCGCCGGGCAGGCCGAGGCCCGCTACGGCCTGGTGGAGAACCGCCGCTCCAGCGCCGGCCTGATCAACGGGCTGAACGCCCTGATGCGGCCGGGGTTGGTGCGCTCGGATCTGGAGGTGCCCGAGGTGCTCTGCCGCGCCCGCGGTGAGCAGCTCACGCTGGAGGCCGATGAAGCGCCGCTGCAGCTGCTGGAGCTGGAGCCGACCCAGCTGGAAAGCCAGGTGGCCGCCTTCTGCCAGGGATTGCTGGAGCGCCGGCTGGAGCTGGTGAAGGGCGAGCGCCGGCGGCCGCTGGAGCCCGGGGATCTCTGCCTGCTGGTGAACACCCACCGCGAGGCCGAGGCCCTGCGGGTGGCCCTGGAGCGCCGCGGCCTGCCGAGCCGGCTGGTGAGCCAGGGGGATGTGTTCGCCACTGAGGGGGCCCTG
>Ga0164292_10005608_pt1 | contig 10285 bp, 17 predicted proteins | sample GEODES117metaG_FD_111486 | JGI IMG/M metagenome (GOLD analysis project Ga0164292, IMG submission 111486) | Eutrophic lake water microbial communities from Lake Mendota, Wisconsin, USA - GEODES117 metaG | ecosystem: Environmental > Aquatic > Freshwater > Lake | place: USA: Lake Mendota... | reverse complement strand
GCCGACCTGAATGTAGACCACCTGCTCCGGGGAACCTGCCGGGACAGCCGAAAGCACGCCCGGATCACTGAACTGACAATTGCGGACGGTTGCACCCTTCGCCTGCTGGGCCGAGGTGGTCGCCAGCATCGAGATGATGATGAAGCTCGTCGCATTGTCGCTGCCGACATTGAAGCCCCTGAAGGCACAGTTCTCGATCAGCGTGTTGTCCCCGAAAGTGCTGATGCCTGCGGTGGTCAGGTTCTTGTAGGCGGGGTTGTTGTTCACCCCATTGAAATTGCCATCGAAGGTGATCCCCCGGATCTGGATGTTGCGGATATTCACCGACCCGTTGCCGCCGGCCCCAATGGCTTGCAGGATGCGGTACTCCATCCCATTGACCGCAAACGATGGATTGGTGCAGAGCCCGTCTGCGAGTTTGAGGACCGTCTTGCCGGTGCCTGTGAGGGTCACGCCATTCTGTTGGGCGGGTGTCCACCCGAAAGAGATGGTCGATTCAGCGAACTGGGTCATCGACGGGGAGCCGATGATGTAGGTGCCGTCCGAGAACTCGCAGGAATTCGTAGCCGCGATGCAGGCGTTGATTGCCGCAGCGCAGTTGGTTCTGCCATCGGGGATGGCTCCGTAGTTCTCAGGGCGACCCATATTATTTTCTGGGGAGAGCGTACCAGCCAGCAGGCAGGGTCACTCGGTTGGAAGAGGGAACCAGATTCCCCTTGGAATCGAAGGCGTAAACCTTCGCTTTGACCGACTCCGCGAGCATCACTGGCTGACCCTCAGGGACGAGGATCACTCTCGTCGCGCTGCACCCCACCAGCCCTTGCACTATCGATAGCAGCACCAAGCTCCTCTTGGAGATCAGGAGGAGCTTGGCCTTGTCGGACAGTTGGCGGAGGTGTTTCACGCAACCAATCGAGGATGGCTTTAAGAATCTGGTAAACCCAGTTCACGCAGCAGGAGGAGTCGGGGCAGCAGCCTTCTTGTTCTTCATGACCGAGAGGATGACACCGACAAGGGTGACCGCAGCACCGGCCAGTTCAGCGACCTGATCGGCGGAGGCGAGACCGCGAGCGACCAAGAAACCGCCAGCGGCGGTCAGACCATGACGAATGAGGGAGGAGAGAGTGGGGTTCATTTTTGGTTGTTCTTCCAGATGTCGATGACGTTCTTGATGATGACCGTGAGTGCGGCCAGCGAGCCGAGGGTCACGCTCAGGTTTGCCATGATGGGATCGGGGACAATGTTGGCGACCAAGAGACCGCCAGCGGGGCCACCGACGCCGATGCCGAGATCGCGGAGGGAATCGTGCAAATTCATGCCGTGATGTAGGTGCCAGAAACGTACCAGTCGCTACCAGCCAAAACGTGGACGGCCATGTTTTGCAGGGTGCCGCTGTCGTAGTGGTAGACCTCAACCCCGAGTCCAAAGATTGTGCCTGAGATCGCTGTCCGCGCACCGTTGTTGAGTCCGGTGGCAGCAACGCAAGCCGCACTCTCAAAGCCCGTCACAACGGGGAATGGCAGGTTGGTCAGCGTCAGCAGTCCGGTGGGGGAATTGATCGACTGAACCTTGAAGTGACCCACCAACGTCACCGTGTTGCCGATACGAGACCAGAGTCCTGTGGCACTCGTAGGGTTCAGCGTGATGGTGCCGGTGGTGGGCGTGAATGCCGGGGACCAGATCCCCTGTGTGTAGGTGACAATGGGGGAGGTCCATGCAGTCCCGTCCCAGACGTAGACCGACCCCGTTGTGGTGTCATAAACCTGCAACCCTGCATCCGATGTGGTCAGCGTGAGCGCAAGGCGATTGATGGACGATACCTTGGGCAAGATCAGACCGTCACCTTGGGCAGCGAGCGCATTCTGAGTGCGCCCACTGACCGAGGTCTGGATGAGGTTGGCGGTTGCCATTTTACTCAGCGGTCTGGGAGGGGACCGGGGGAACAGGGGCCGTGTTCTTGGCCTTGAACTCCTCATCCTGCCGGATGAGTTCGCTGATGACGGTGACCGCAGTCCGGGCGACTTGGAAGTCACCCTGTCGGCGAGCGACTTCAAGGGCATTGATGAGTGCGTTGGCGGAGGCGGGGTCGAGGTTGAGCGTCAGTATCTGATTCATGGATGGATGGATGTTAGTTAACCGGAGCGGAAAGGTCGGGGGCGGGAGGCACTGCCGGAGCCCACGGGAGCGGGAAGCTCTGCGGGGTCAGCGGCGGGTTGATCTGCGCCTCGATCTGTGCGTCCAGATTGGCATAGATACTCGCAACACCGTTCTCACCGAGGTCATCCTGCACCCAACCGATGACGATGTCATTGGTGAGGTCAGGGTACGGAATGAACGGGACGAGCGGGTCCAGCGGGGTCTGCTGGATGCTGCTGATGTTGGCCGTGTGGCCGGCACCGTCGTCAGCGACGACGGTGTAGAACACGGTGGTGATGACATCGGTCTCGCCCTCGTACTGGGGATAACCGATGAGGTTGGTGGCGGTCCAAGTGTAGGTGTTGGGCATGGGATTAATCGGTGTAGACGGCAACCTTGATGACGCTGCCGTTCAAGATGATGCGGATGAAACCAGAGGAACCTGCGGGAGGCAAGACGGTGCCGGTGACGGCGTTGGGGTAGTAGGTGGCTGCGGCTCCGTTGGTGGCGACCCAGTAGGTCGAATTGCCAATGCAAAGCTGATTGTTTGAACTGGCAGCAGGAGTGGCAGCATCTCGACCAATACAAATGTTGGTAGATCCGGTAGTTGTATTTGCACCGGAGTTGGTTCCAAGAAAAGTGTTTCCGATACCAGATGTAAGGGCATATCCAGAAGCCCATCCAAGCGCACAGTTGAATCCTCCGGTGGTCGTTGTACTACCGATGGAAGCATGGCCGATTGCAGTGTTGTAATCTCCAGATGTAGAGGCAGTAAGAGCGAAAGCACCGATTGCTGTTACACCATTGCCAATGGTTTGTGCTGCTGCTTGATGACCTAATGCGGTATTGGCGTTCGAGACTACTGTAAGAGCTAAAGCGGCTCGACCAACAGCAGTGTTCTGAGTGCCGGTTGTGTTCGCAGAAAGCGCTCCAGTGCCAACAGCAATATTATCGTTTGCGTTGCTATTGAGCAGTGCGCTATTTCCGATTGCTACGGAGTTGCTGCCAGTTGAGATTACAGCAAGCGATTGAAATCCGATTGCTACGTTGGTTGATCCTGTGCTGACTTGGTTGAGCGCGTTTACACCAATGCCGATGTTGTTTGCACCAGACGACAGATTGCGGAACACATCCCGACCAATGCCGACGTTGTCGGAGCCGGTGATTGAAGCTGACGAATACATCGCCAAATATCCCAATGCGATGTTGTTTGAACCAGTGGAAGGCTGTGTGTTGTTTCCATACGCAGCACGGCCTATGGAAATATTTGCGGTACCAATTGTATTTGTATAGCCGCTTCCAACACCAATGGAAACATTCTCAGTAGCAGTCGTAAGAATAGCGTTGGCAAGACGGCCAATACCGATGTTGTCTGTGCCGGAGGCCAGAGCGCGATAAGTATCCCGTCCGATGCCGATGTTGTCGTTGCCGGTAACCGAGTTTGAAGAATATCCAGATTCGTTGCCAGCAAAGACGTTGTAGTTACCTGTCGTAAGATTTCGACCAGCATTGAGCCCAATACCGATGTTGCGAAAACCGCTCAAAGCAGTTCCACCAACGTACAACGCCTGAATACCGATGCCGATGTTGTATTCGCCGGTCACAGATGATGCACCACTAAGAGCGTAGGCACCTAAAGCAATAGTTCCATTAGCGGTCGTAATACGGTAGCCTGACTCATTGCCAATGCAAGCGTTGTCATCGCCAGTAGTTAATAAAAATCCTGACTGGAATCCAACGCTTGTATTCCTACTTCCACTCGACATTCTGCGAAACGTTTCTGGCCCAATGCCAACGTTATTTGAACCAGTAATAAAACTGAGTGAGCTTCCAGAATCATTGCCAACAAACACATTGTTGGCTCCAGTGCTTACGGCATTTCCAGCAGCCCCTCCAATAGCAACGTTTCCGCTGCCAGTAGACTGACCCAAAGCATTATTTCCAACAGCTACGCTGTTGGAGCCAGTAGAATTGGCAAAAAGCGCAGCAGACCCAACCGCAATGTTGCCTGCACCAGTCGCATTCCCGAATCCGGCTTGGTATCCGAAATACGCATTGTTGGACCCAGTCAGCAAAGACCGACCAGCCTGCCGACCGACAGCGGTGTTCGCACCGGCACCGGCAGCAGTCAATCCCAAGGCATCGCGACCAACAGCGATGTTGGTGTTGGTGGCGTTTGCACCGTTCCAGATGTCGATGTTGCCGGTGACCGTCAGACGTTGAACGGACTTGGCATACGTCAGCCCAGCGTCACCCGCCAGAATCCCGTTGTCGTTGAAGATGACCTGCGTGTTGGACGAGTCACCCGACGCCGGCACCGACTCCCAAGCAGACCCGTTCCAGATGAACAGGTTGTCGAGGGTGGTGTCGTACACCATCATGCCCTTGTCGGCAGTGGTGAAGGTAATGGCAAGACGCCCGGTGGTGGTCAGCCGAGGGACGCTGAACCCGTCGCCGGTCGCGGCAGACGTGGTCTGACTCGGGTTATAGATTGCAGAATTGGCACTCATGTTAGATTCGGGCTCCGTAGGTTGGTTCGCGGAAATTGACCCACTCCGCAATGGGGTTGAAAGCGATGGTGGCGTTTACTTGGCAATTGCCTCCAACGCCATTGACGTAGAGACCGAATCCTGTGCCGGTGTGGCAGAAGAATTCGTTCATCATAATCTGCGAGAACTTGCTGGTGGTGATCTGACCGGCAGCAGGGTTCAGGAGTTCGTCACGCCAGACGATGTCATCTTGGAAATTGTCCGCTCCCGCATTCAGGGTGGGCTGGATCGAGTTGGCCCCTTGGTTGTAGCTCAGGGCGGCGATGGCCTGCGAGAACGCTCCAGTGATCGAAAAGGTCGATGCAATCGAGATGTAGTGAACGATGGAATCCTGCGGAAATTGGAAAAACGCCTGCTTGTGCAGGGTCGCCAGCGGTACGCCGACGAAGGTTCCGGTGTTGGGCACCGACGAGATGAGGGTGACGAACCGGGGTTTCGGATTGATGTTGCGCTCGATCATAGGAGGGCACCGAACCCGGAGGCGAATTCCTCCGGGGTCGGTGTTTGATTGGATTTAGAGGATCATCTTGTAGCCATGCAAGGCAATCGTGACGTTGTTCGTGTTCGCCGTGAGGTTGGTGAACGTGAACAACAAATTGCTCTGCGGCTCGAAAACAATTCCGCGCTTTTGCAGGAATTGGTTGAAGGCGTTGCCGCACAGAACACGCTGCGGCACCGGGGCACTCATCAGGTCACGGCCAGTGGTCTGGTCGCGGATCTGGAGCGTGAAGTTGTTGGGAGAGACCTGACCGTCCTCGGTCGTCGCAGCCTGACCGCCAGTGCCCAGAATTCCCATCAACTCAAACCGAGAATCGGCCTGCATGATGAGAGTCGTGGACGAGGTGGAACTTGCAGCGATGGACGAGGCGACGACGTAGACGAACGGAAGGGAGTTGGTGTTGTCCATAAATGAAAAAGGGACCGCCGCCTAACCGGCAGGCGGTCCCGTAGTGGTTGTCAGTATTACTGGCTCGGGCGGATGACGTAACCGTCGAAGATCAAGCCAAGCTCAATCGCCGGGGTCTGGGTGCCGTTGGCGGTGTCCAGAGCGGTGTTGGTGAAGTTGGGCGTGTTCCCGTTGGGGAAGTTGATCGCGGCCTGAATCTGGATCTCTGGCTCGATGATCTGGATCGGGTCGATGTTGTAGACGGCGGTCGCACGGTAGTCCGGGCGAGCCAACCAGTTGGTGCCTTCCGGCTGGGTCTCCGCAGCGTTGCCGGTGCGGGACGAAGCGAGGGCCTGAATGTCGATGCCGAAACCGGCAGGGCATTGGATGAACGGACGAGCGATCTGGTAGTACAACTTCTGGGCGAAGCTGATCTCCAGCACACCGTTGTTCAGCACGGTCTGCAACTTCTCCATCGCCGAGTCAGCCAGCGCGGTGTAGCCGCGATAGGTGAAGTTCGTGCCGGTGGTGAAGCCCTGACGGCTCTGGCAAACGAAGTTCGCGTAGGTGCGGATCTGGGTCAGAGCGAAGTACTCCTGACCGAAAGACGCATTCTTGACGAGGTTCGTCTGCTCGAGGGTTTTGAAGAGCGTCGCGCCAGCACCCGGATCGGTCGCGCCAATCGGGTTGCTGAAGAACGACACGCTGTTGGTGCCGGCGGCGAGCAGTCGGCAGAAGTCATACTTCTGGCCGCGCACCACCTGATAGCGGCTGAAATCGGCAGAGCCGAACCGCTTCTGTAGGGAATCGATGATTTCGGGAGACATGGTGAGTTTCCTTGGTGTTGGTTGGTGGTGCGGCTTACTGCACAGGGCGCAGGAGCAAACCGTCGAGGATCACACCGACCTTGAGCGGGTTGGTGCTGTCGTTGACGACATTGGTGGCGAGAACCGGAACAACGCCCGACGGGAAGTTGAGCTTCACGTTGAACTGCTGTTCAGCCTCGATGAGGATGTTGGGGTCAGTGAAGTACACGTTGGAACGCATCTTCGTCTGGGTGACCCAAGGAACACCGACAACCTGAGCGGCACCAGCGGCGGGAACCGGGGCGGCACTGATCTGGTTGACGTAGGTGCTTTCCAGATCCAGCGGCGAGCCCGGAGGCGGCGCATACTGGAAGGGCTTCACGATGGTGGCGAACGGACGCGCACCGACGCTGAAGTTCAGCACACCGGCCTGCACGAAGCCACCGATGTAATCGGAAGCCAGAGCGCGGGTGTCGAGGGTGGCCTGATTGGCGCGGGTGAACCCGTCCACATCGTTGACGGCGATCTGGATGTCGGTGCTGATGCTCTTCAGTTGGAAGTGCGTCTGACCGAAACTGCCAGCCTTGGGCAGGTTGGTGTCCTGCAACGTCACACCAGCCTGACCGGCGACCTGACCGAAAAAGTTCAGTTCAGTCGTACCGGCGGACGGGTAGGTGACGTAGCTGTACCACTGCCAGCGAATCGCCTGCCACCTCGTGTAGTCGATCACGCCGAACTTCTGCGAAGCGGCGGAGATGATGCTCTCGGATTGGAATCCCATATGAGTGTTTGTGAGGGGGTTGAGGTTTATCGGCCCCAAGCATCAGCCGGGAAGGCAGACGAATTGGCAAACGCACTGTTCATCGGGCGAACATTGCTGAACTGATTGATGGCCGAGTATCCCGGCGTGCCGTTGAGGGCAGACATCGGGGTGTAGTCGAGGTACTCAGCGAAGCCGAGGGCTCGCTTGGTTTCGGCAGGAGCGTAGCCCTTGATGGCTTCCACGATGCCGTTGATCAGACCACCGAACACCATACCGCGAGCGAGGCTCGGGTTGAAGCGACGGGTCAGGACCGCGCCCACCACCGGGATACCGATGGCGTAAGCGATCTTGGCAGCGGCGACGTTGGTCGCAGGCATCGGCAAGAGGCTGGTGCCATCGGCCTTGGTGCGGCTCAGGATGAAGTTGGTGAGAACGGTTGCAGCGACACCGCCACCGGCCACGGTCAGGTTCTCTTTCGAGAACACGTTGCGGACCTGCGACATGATGTTGCCGGCACCGAGACGCATACCACCGCGCCGGGAACGGCGGCGGGGATTCGCCATGATCGTCACCGACTTGCCGCGCTTCAGACGAATGGATCGGCTGGAGCGGCGGGAGGTGCGACGGGTCGTGCGGCGGGTGCGACGAGCAGTCACTTTGCGGGTGCTGCGACGACGACGGGTGGTGCGACGAGCGGAAACCTTCCGCTTGGAACGCCGCTTCTTACGGCGGGGATTGAGGAGCATGAGGGACTTCATTGCTTTTGTGGGTTTAGTTGTCGGTGAGGTTGGTTGTCAATTGATAATTGTGAACCGTGCCTCACCGAACGGTTCGCAAAGGGGGGACATCTGCAACGTAAGTGATACCGCGCACGGCGTTCACGTTGTTGATTTCGAGCAGGAATGCATCGGACTTTCTGCCAACACGATTGAGCGTCATCGCAGCAACCTGCTTGCGCTCGTTGTAGTTGAGCGCAGGAAAATATCCGGCGAAGCCGACTGCGTTCAATTCAGATTGGCGGATGGGAAGAGTCATTTGCGACGGGGAGCGTATGCAGTGAACGCCATGTAGGCGAGTGCAACAGCAGCGATTGGAATGATATACTTCGTGAGTGCCGCAGTCGTCGAGATGCCCTCGGTGACCCCGGCGACAACATCGGTGCCAGTCCCCAGCGGCTTGGCGATGGCTCCGAGACCGTAGTAGAGCCCGTCGTAGAACCCGTTGGCTTTGGCGTAATCGCGGAAGCTGGTGTCGAAGCTGCGAGCATCGAGGGGCGAGGCTCCGATGCCCTGCTTCTGCCAAGCATTGATGAACCGGGCGTTGGCCTCTTCAAGCCCGAACCGGGCTTTGAGGGAACGGTGCCAAGTCAGCCAATCCTGCGCGGTCCACCATGAATCCGGTCCCCACCCATCGTAGTCGGGCGAGGAATTCGGATTGGTCGGATCATTGGCAGGCGGGAACCCACCAGAGGGCGCGTCACCGAACGGGTTCAGCGGCGTGCGAATGCGATTGAATCCGAGGGTCGAGGTTGCGCCTCGGCCACCGGCTCCCATTTCGATGAAAGGCGAACTCATTCTTTGCGCTTGGTCAGGACGTATTGAACCGCCAGCGTGCCGGCTACCCCAACCAGAATCCAGAAGAACGGATTGCGGAAGGTGTCACCACCGAACGTCACTGGGGCGAGATCATAGTCGCGAGCCGGGGCAACCGGATCGGCGTCCATCGTTTCAGTTTCAGCGTAGACTTTTGGCATATCAACGACGCTTGGACATGAAGAAGAAGAGCGCGACGAGGGCGACGGCACCAACAGCGAGCCCAGCAGCGGCGGCAGCAGGGAGTCCAGTTTGAGGGTTGACGGTCTGGGTGGTGCGAGCGACATCGGTCGTGAAGGGGATCTCAGTGCCGTCAGAGAGCATCACAACGAAGGTGCCATCGGGCTTTTTGACCTTCGTGCCGGGGACGATCTTGCCCTGATAGGGAACCTGCACCACTTCCAAGAACTTGTAGCCGAGTTTCTCAAGACCGGCTTTGCGAGCGGAACCGATGAGTTGTTCAACGGCACTGCCAACAGTCGGGGCGATGAATCCCAAGACGTTGGTGGCGACATTCTTCGCGCCCTCGGTAAGGGTATCGATGATGCCGTCAACGCCTTCAATCCGGTTGGCATAACCGATGTTTCCGCCGGGAAAAGCAGCGAGGCAGGAACCGCGCAGGGTGCCGGCGACGCCGCAGGTGCGGGGGTTCACGAACGGGTTCGCCGACAGAGCAGAGGTCGTGTCGTAGAAAGCCTTGGAGGTGTAGAGATTGGCGACGTTCATTTGCGACGAGAGATGAAATAGAAAAGAGCGACGAGTGCAGCACCGCCGACGATCAAATGAACGGTGGTGTTCGACTTCTCAGCGGCAACACCCTGCTGCTGGGCAATGGCCTGCTGCTGGGCGACAGTGAAACCGGATTGAGGCGACTGCTGAGTCGGAACCGAGGGCGACTTGGTCAAGAGACCAGCAACCGCAGTTCCAGCAATCGGGACGGCGACCGGAAGCAGCGGGGTGATGATCTTGCCGATGCCAGATCCGATGTTGCCGAGGGTGGAGCCTACGGTGCCCCAAAAGCCGCCCACACCGTCGATGCGGTAGGGATCACCAAACGGGGTGGCGAACTGATTTCCCATCGGGCCGGGGATGTTGTAGTTGGTGCCACCACCCCACCCGTTGCTGACGAAATCGACTTGGCGATAGGATTTGGACATGGAAATCAGAAGTTCACTGTGCTGCTTGTGATCGTGAGTCGAACTGTTTGCAAGATCAAACTGCAACGAGTCGGTCGCGGTAGTGCGGCGTTGCAACCTTCTTGGCGCACGGGTCGATCAGAATTGTGCGCCCCTCAAACGGATACTCGACGACGACATGATTGTAGTAGTCGCTGCCGTGGAGCTTCACGGCGACGGCTCTCGCTGGAATGCCGATGGATGTCAGCATCGCGCCCAGAAGGACGACGTGATCGTCGCAGTCACCGTAGGCGAAACCCTTCTGGCCGATGGCGTTGAGGAGGACCAGCGGAGTCTGAATGAACTCCCCGCCATCAGGATCGGCGAGGTAGATCATCTTCCGCATCACGAACGCTGCGACGGTGGCCGCATGGCTCT
>Ga0164292_10005607_pt1 | contig 10287 bp, 15 predicted proteins | sample GEODES117metaG_FD_111486 | JGI IMG/M metagenome (GOLD analysis project Ga0164292, IMG submission 111486) | Eutrophic lake water microbial communities from Lake Mendota, Wisconsin, USA - GEODES117 metaG | ecosystem: Environmental > Aquatic > Freshwater > Lake | place: USA: Lake Mendota... | reverse complement strand
ATGTAAGCATCTTCTTCGCCATCATATGTTTCGTCTAGCATGTTTTGAATGTATTTGTTTTCTGCTTTTTGTTTTTTCGGTATTTTTGCTGGCTTTGGCTTTGGTTGTTTGACTAATTGAACACTAATTGTTTTAATTACTTTTTGAAATTTCTTAGGCAGACATGATATCTGCTCTGTCTGTTTTTTCTGGCGCTTGAATTTTTGCTGGTGTGCTTTAAAACTGCGCGATTTATTATTTTGTTTATTATTAATCATATTATTTGGTAATTCGGTCATAATCATTTTTAAAACTTAAAGTTGCTTTTTCAGGCTAAAATACTTTTTATGTATTTTTATAAAAGTATTTCAATTTTTTTATTTTTTACTATTTTTTGATTTACTTAAAATTTATTTTTTAATATTTTTTGATAATTTCAATAAAATGATGTTCTAATAATTATTTCCGTAGGTGTATGTTTGTAATTATTTATTTTTGTTCTAGTCTTTGAAGAATTATAATTAAGTCGTTTTCTTAACAAAAAATACCATTCTGAAAATGTATAATCATAACAATAATTATCATACCAACCCTCTGCATAAAATGGGTTATAATCTTCTTGATAACACTCTTCAAATAAATAGTTTATATAATTATTAAGTTGATATTTCATTATATAAAATTATATTTTATAATTAAGTATTTTTAATAATTAATAATAAATATTAGCTCCCTTTGGGGATTGAACCCAAGACCTTTCGCTTACAAAGCGAATGCTCTACCACTAAGCTAAAGGAGCACAAAAATGAGAGAATAAACATATTATTTACTTATATAACCCAAAACCTCAAATCTCGAATCCCACCTCCACACACAAAAAATTTATAAGACACCAAACCAAACTCTAAAACTTTCTCACCAAATCTTTCTCACACACAATAAGTAAATATTCTAACTGAAAATAGAACCCATCCAGGAAACGCCTCATGATACGATGTTTACAAACTTCATACTGAAGATTGCTTTCAATAAAGAAATACATTTCCAATAAAGAAATACATCTGGACCAATGGATGCTTTTATTTTATTCTCCCCCATATTACAAGAATAATTTGTCTTTAAGCTGTTTAAATAAAAAAGTATATATTTTTTAAAAAGTATGTATTTATAGTATTTCTTTCAAACTCTTAATTTGTGCTTCTGATAATTTTTCTGGAAATTCTACACGAAAATGTATTAACAAATTACCTGTATGCCCATCGCGTGTTAACCCCATGTTTGGAATTATTTTTACATATTCTGAAGGAATTATACTACCACTATTATTATTTAATGTATAAACTTTTCCATTTATATATTTTAATTCAAAACTAAATCCACAAAGAGCATCTTTGAGAGAAATATTTTTATTCATTATTAAGTCAATGCCTTTTCTTTCGAACTGACTTGTATTCTCTATTTTAATAAATATTTTAATGTCTCCTTTAATATCTTCACTTAATATATTGCCTTTTTCTCTTAGCATTATTATTTCGTTATCATCTATTCCTTTTGGAATTGTTACATAAATTGTTTCGTTTTCAAATAATTTATTTTCACCTTCTATTAACCAACGTTCAATATCAACCGGAATTGTTCCACCTGTTAAAACTTGTTCCATATTTATTGTTACTGTCTTGATAATTGGTGTAGGTTTTTGTAGTTGAAAATGAGGAGCTTGATGACCACCTCTAAATACATGAATTTTAGGTCCTCCTGGCCCTCCAAAATGCATCCCTTGCTGCATTCCAGGGATTGAACCTAAAACATTTCCAAATAAAGCACTAAAAATATCATCCATATCTTGAAAAGGCACTCCTCCTCCACCATGACCAGCAGCCATTTTAAAAAATGGATTTTTATTCATCATATCGTATTCCTCCTTTTTTTGGTCATCTCCTAAAGTTTCATATGCTTCATTAATTTTTTGAAATTTGCTAACAGCTTCTAAATTATTTGGATTTCTATCCGGATGTAGTTTGAGAGAAAGACTCCTGTATGCCTTTTTAATTTCATCTTTGCTTGCTGTTTCCGAAACACCTAAAATATTATAGAAAGATTCAGACATTTAATATTATTAATTGAGATATACTTAAATAATAAATAACTTATAAATATTATGGAAATAGAACAAAAATTATTTATTGATAAATTTCAACCTATGTATTTTAAAGATTTTGAAATAGATAACAAAATTATTGATATTTTAAACATATTAATTGGTATGAATAACTTAAATATTTTATTAATTGGTGACATGGCATCTGGAAAAACATCTCTCTTAAATGCTATTATTAAAGAGTATTATGCTGGTAGTAATCAAATTAATTATGATGAAAATGTTTTATATATTAATAGTCTCAAAGAACAAGGTATTAATTATTATCGTAGCGATGTTAAAACATTTTGTCAAACTTGTTCATCCGTTAAAAATAGGAAAAAAATTGTTGTGTTAGATGATATTGATATTATTAATGAACAAAGTCAACAAGTATTTCGTAACTGTATTGATAAGTTTAGCCATAACGTTCATTTTATATCTTCATGTAGTAATACTCAAAAAGTTATTGAGAGTCTACAATCTAGATTTACTATTATTAAAATTGAACCTCTAAAAAGAGAAAATTTACGTAAAATTCTTTTAAAAATTAAAAATAGTGAAAATATTGAAATTGATAGTAAGGCAGAAGAATTTATTCTTGATATATCTAATAGCGCAGCAAAAATTTTATTAAATTATATGGAAAAATTTAAATTATTAAATGAAAAAATTACATATGAACTTGCTGTTCAATTATGTACTAATATCAGTTTTTTAACATTTGAAGAATACAATATATTATTAAGAAATAATAAATTAGATGAAGCAATAAAACTTATTTATCAAATTTATGACAAAGGTTATTCTGTTATGGATATCTTAGATAGTTATTTTTTATTTATTAAAAATACTAAAAATATTACTGAAGAACAAAAATATCATATTATTCCATTTATATGTAAATATATTACTATTTTTCATAATATACATGAGGATGAGATTGAATTAGCTTTATTTACAAATAATTTAATTAAACCTTTTAACTAATTTAAATAAATAATATATTTATTATATAATATGTCTACACAAATTTTTAAAAATATGATACCATCTGAAAAAATATTTCATTTATTAGATTCATTATGTATTAAAAATGATAAGCATTATTTTTTTGATTCGAATTCTTTTAAAAAAGGAATGTTTACAGAAGAAATTAATAAATTCTTAGAAGAATGTAAACCATATTACCATATATCTAAAAGAAAATACTTAGAAAAAAAAATTACTTACAATAGTTTTACTACTGTATTACGACAAATTTGTAATTTTAATAAAATAATATATACATCTCAGATTAAATATGATAAATCTAATTATGAAATTATTTATTACATATATACCTTTTAAAAAGGTATAACCAAATTTAAATTTTATACTTTTTTAAAAAATTGAATTATTTTGATTATACCTTTTTTAAAACAATTTAACAATGTCTATTCATCCTCAAGAAATCGCCGTTTTATTAAACTTATGTCCTATTTGTCCGGATATACAATACAAAATATTAATGTTACTAATTGGTATGAATGGCACACCTACCTCAAATTTATTTAAGGCTCCAAACATATTTACTTTTTACACAGAAACGTATGATAAAAATAAAAAAAAATTTAGTTATTCAACTACACCATTAAAACCATCAGCTTATTTTAGAGATTTAGTATTACTTGCTAATTATAAATTTGCGTATTGTTCTTCAGATGAAGAGAAAGAATATAGTGATGAAGAAGAAGAAATTGAAGATTTGTCGTATGAAGCATATTACGAAACAAATATGGCATATATTTTGACTTATGGAGATACTTCATCATATGGATATGTAGATTATATGGAAAAAATAAAAACAATCACAAAAAATAAATTAAATAAAATGATTGCTTCTGAGCCTATAATAGAAATTATTTAATAAATATTATTTAAAAAATTGAATTACTTTGGTTATACCTTTTTTAAAGGTATATTATAACAAAATAAAATATGTTAACATTTATTGATGCCTCTAAAATATTAGGATTATGCCAAATTCCTACTGATATACAAAACAAAATATTGTTATTATTTATTGGGTTTGGAAGTCCTACATCGCGTATAATAAAACAACAACTCGAATATTCGGATACCAGTTTTAACGATTCTTTGTTTGAAAGAATCATTTTAGAAAATGATGTAAATACATTATGGAGACTTAAAGTGTTTTTAAATGGAGGTATAACTTTTGTTCCATCATGTATTAAAAATTTAAGACCAAAATATGAACTAGAAATTGCTTATTTAACAAATGGAAGTTGTGATTGGGAAAAATTTGCGAGTATTTATAATTTATTAGAAGCAATAAAAACTTACTCTAATTATCAGTTGTTTACGATGTTTTATAACTTAGATAAAAATGGATACACATATTTGGGCACACCAACAGCCAATATTATTCATAATGCGATAGAAGATGAAATACTTTATGAAGTTAATCATGTGATTTGGAATGATTCTGATTCTGATTCTGATGATTATTAATTATTTTATTTTGTTATTTTGTTATTTTGTTATTTTGTTATTTTGTTATTTTGTTATTTTGTTATTTTTTATTTTTTAAAAAATTGAATTGCTATTTATACTGTATATTATTTTATTATGCTTACAATAAAATAAAATATGTTAACATTTAATGATGCCGCTAAAATATTAGGGTTGTGTCAAATTCCACCTGATATTCAAAAACAAATATTATTATTATTTATTGGTTTTGGTACACCCACTTCAAATATAATAAAATACCAAACTAAATTTCCGAATAATTGTTTTAATAGTTCTTTTATTGAAAAAATTATTTTAGAAAATGATGTAAACACATTATGGAGAATTAAAGTGTTTTTAAATAAAGGTATAAGTTTTAAAAGTTTATATCTCAGAAGTCTAAACATTTCATATGAACTTCAAATTGCTTATTTGTCAAATGGTAGTTATGAATTGGAAAGAATGGAAAAAATTTCTAGATTATTAGAGGCAATAAAAACTAATTCAAACTCTGATTTATTTGGAATGTTTTATAACTTAGATAAAAATAACTATAAATATTTGGGCACACCAACAGCCAATGTTATTCATAATGCTATTAATGATAAAATTATTAAAGAATTTGACCCTATGATATGGGATGAACCTGACCCAGATGCTAGATATTATTAATTATTAGTAATGTTTGTTACTAATAAGTATTCTAAATTTATATTATTATAAAATTAATATTTTTTTCTTGTTCCACTATTTTTTTTATTATTTTTTCTTGTTTTGTTATTTTTTTCTTTTGCTACATAATAATCATCAATATCCTCTTCTTCTATATGAGAAGAAACATCAGAAGCATGAGAAGAAGTATCTGATTCTGTATCCGAAACATCATCATCAAAATCATTATTTAAATATAATTCTTCTGAATCTTCTGACTTATACATATATAATCCTAAACCTCCAATAGCCAAAACAGTGGTAGCAATTAATAAGGATTTTACGTCGTTCATAATTATATATTTCTATTCTACAAAATTAATAATAATTATACACATTTCTTAATATTCTCAACATTCTCTTTAAAGTCTTTTTATTATACGTTTGATAATCGTAACCAGTAATTTCATTACGACATCCTACACTAGACTCTAATGTGCCAAACGTAATATCATCAGAGTCTAGAGGTAGATTATCACAATTATACAAACTATAACTCCACAAATTTTCCTTACAAATAACAGTTCTTACAAAATCCATAGTATCGTGCATAGTATCACAATAAAAAGAATATGTTTGCCACTCATTTGGTCTCTTACCTCTAATAACATACATTTCCTCGTTTGAATCATAAAAAACATACATTGAAGTATCTAGCTTGTGTGAATCACAATCAAACTCATCAATTCTTAGCACTAGACAATCGGTAGGGTAAATTTCGTTTTCAGTTGACATCTTATGATAATTATATTTGTTGTAATATATTTAAGTTGATTTATTAAATATATTAATAAATTAACTTGAGATACAAATACAAATTAATTTGGTAACGGTTTTCTTGTTCGCGTTTCCTTTTTACTATTAGACATATGTAAAAAATCTTCTAACATTATTCTTTCTTTTTTAGATAAATATAAACTACGAAGAGAATAAATACGTTTGGCAATATCTGTTTTACTACCACTACGTGTTAAATTATATTTTTCTAAAAGTCCTTGTAGTTCTTTCATTGTTGGCATTTTATATTTATTCAAGATATTTAAATAATAGGCATTTAAAAATATATTGTTATTTACTATAAAGTAAAAATGGATATTTTTGAGCCTTTAAATACTGGATTCACTATTTATAGTAAAAGTGGTTGCTCTAATTGTACTAAAGTTAAACAATTATTACGTGATAAACAGATTTTTTTCTTAGAGGTAGATTGTGATGAATTCTTGATTGAAGACAAAGAAAGATTTTTATTATTTATTAAAGAGAGAGCTAATAAAGAATACAGAACTTTTCCCATGATATTTAAGGATGCGAAATTTATAGGAGGGTTTGCTGAAACGCAGTCATTTATTGATAAACTGTTATGTTTTGTTAATGATGATGATTTTTAATTTATCTCCCAGTATAAGACACTCTAGGCACATTATCTCCAAGCATATTAGGTTGTGAGACCATGTATAGTCCCGGATATAAAGGTGTTTTCCAAAATCCCACCCAATCAGGCTTAACTTTCAAAGGTTCTAAAATGTTGGCACCTCCATCTCCCAAATTTACTAAGAAATAGTTACCTAATATGGTGTCACTTTCTAGGACTTGTTTTTGGCTTAGCCTGGCAAACCATTCATATTTTCTTCTACTTAGAATTTGTTCCGAAGGAATCCATATTCCGTAAGTCTGAGGATAAATATTCAAATAATTGTTTGACATTAAATCTTCCAATTTTATTGGTCTATCATCGACTGTTTTAATTCCTACATCTATTCCAGGTATCATATTTATTCTTCCATTTTGAATTTTTTTATTCGCAAATCTATCAAAATCACCCAAAAATTGACTTTGAGCAGTAAAATCTCTCGACATAATGCGTTGAATAAAATCTATAAATTCTCCAACAGTTTCATTATTTTTAGGAGCACCACAAAAATTCAAGTCAGGATAAAAATCAAATGTAGCAGAAGTCACATTTTTATCATTATTTTCACAAAGAAACATTTTCTCCCCTCTTGTACCTTTTTGATATAGTCCTGTTAAGTCTTTCATACATAGAAATGAAATAGGACAAATTAAGCCTCCATATTTGTATATTAGTTTCATTAACCCTAATTTTCTCATGTTATCTGAAATTGGACTAGAAATTTTTGACATATCAACAGACCATCCTGGTAATAATTTTTTGAATGAATTATCATCTATTATACAAATTGTAAAAGACTGGTCACAATTTTTCATTATGCTTCTAACTGTTAAATATAAATAAGGTTGATTTAAATCAAAAGAACTTCGTGACCCAAAACTTAACCATTTTCTAGAATTATATTCATAGGGAATGTGAAGCCATAATATTGGTTTTTTACTCTTACCTAAAGTTACATCATCTAATAAATAATTTTGAATAGCTTCAGAACTATCTTTATTTTCTTCACGCCTTCGTTTTTCTTCAAATTTTTTATGTAATATACCTAGAACAATAAGAATAAAAAAAAGAATAATATAATTCGTAATTGACTTCATATATTATACTATTATATTTTATTTGCCTATATACAAATTTTTATTTTATTTAGTTTTTAATTTTCATTATAGAACCCCAAAAATTTGATTGATTTTTATTTGTTTCTTCTAATTGTTTTGCTAATTTATATGCTCTGTTTGTTGTTTGTATTTCTTCTTGTTTATTTTTATTATTTAGATATTCCGCTGCTTGAATTTCTGATAATGGAACATTATTTTGCGAGTTTCTATAATTATTATATTCATTCAAATTTTTAAATTTTTTCACATTATTATAGTCTTCAATTGTTACTGGAATAACTGATTCTACGTGCGCTTTTTTTAAATCTTCAAATTGTAAACTACTAAATAAATCAGAACTATAACATTCCGGACTATCTCCTGTTAAATTGCTTGCGCCATTAAAATTCGAATACAACTCGTCTATTCCTTTATGAACTACTAATGAACGTACATGCTGTTTCTTTTTTTCAATTTCTTCACCCATTTGAGTATAAGATATTTTTTTATCTTCATCTATATCTTCATTCGATTTTAGCCAATCACCGTATCCATTTGTTTCTTCATCATTACTCATTTTATTCTTTTCAAACTGCTCATTAAACCATTTGTTAAAGTTTTTCTCTTCTTTTAAATGATTTGTAGAGAGAAACTCCTTTAGTGCTCCCTTTTTGTGCTCGCTAAAATGACCTACTTTATCATCATTTGTCATTATTTCATCATAAGTTTTTGGATTATTATCATTTGATGAAGATGATTTAAATTTCCAAATAAAATATATTTTTTTATATGCTTGAGAGTAAAAACGAAAATAATCTGGATGTAGTCCTGATTTATCTGGGTGTGTTTTTAAAACTATTTTTTTTGCTGCTTTTACATCTTCTTCTACAAAATTCTTAGGCATTTTAAAAAGATTAAAAATATCATCTAAATCATAATTATCAATATTTAAATCCATTAATATATATTTTATTTAATTAATTTTTAAATATATATTAATTTAAACATATAAAACAACATGATAGACAATTGTTTAAATAATTACTCAAATAAAAACAACAAATTTCTGAGTTATTAACTAAAATTGTATTATTTTTATTTAAATTTTTATCATCTAAATCTGTATTAATTAGACTAACAGCAATTAAATCGCTTGAACCTGGCATTTATATAGTATATAAAAATGTTATTTTTCAAAACTTGCCTTATTTGGATAATATTTATTAAAAAATACAAGCAATTTTTTTAAAATAATTTTTCTTTTTCTAATATCTTCTTCTGAATCATTTATACAAAACAACATAGGTTTAATATCTAACAGTTCTGTTAATAGTTTTGGTTTTAGTGTAAGGTCAGCGGATGAGACATACCATACATTTTTATTATTAATATGATTATTATTAACTAATACTGCTTTTTTCTTTGAATACATGTATTTTGCTACAGGATAATGAATTTGTTGACATGGAGCATTTAAATCATATTTTTGACATATATCAAAACCTTTTTCATTTCTCTTTTTTATTTTACGTATCCAATCTATATAATCAGCATATTTTTTGTTAAACTCTAATACTAAGCTTTTTATTTGCGGAATTGGAATATGTTTATACATAGAATCAGAATTTGGTGGAAATTTTATACCTAATGTATTTTTGTTTTTTACTGTATCTCTTGTAATTAGAACATAATCATCAACAACAGCTTTACCATCTGGTGTAAAAAAATTTGTATATTTTGTTTTTCTACCTAAAAAAAAATCATCATTAAAATATATGTAATGTTCTGATAAATCTTTAATATTAGATATTGTTGTTTCTATTGCGTTTGAATTTGTATTTGGTAAATAATCAGCTGATGGGAATGTTTCAGAGTGTTCTACAATTTTTATTTTATCATTATCTTTAATCCAACTAGGAGGATTATAATTATTCATTAAAATAAATATTTTATTTACCCAAGGCGCAAATAATTCTATTGACCTTAAACTATATTTTAATTCATTATTGTATCTTAATCGCATATCATTTGAGTCATTTTCTCCTTTCCATGTGTAAACAATGTCAATAGGAAAAGGTGGTTTTCGAGAATCCTTATTTTTTATACTAGTTTTCATTTTACTAGTTTTCATTTTACTAGTTTTCATTTTACTAGTTTTCATTTTACTAGTTTTCATATTTTTTTTAGTTTTCATATATTAATTATATATATTTTTAAAAATGTTTTAAAAATATATTTTTAAATCTATTTAAAGAAATTAATTGATTACTAAATATACAATGGACCTTGAAGCCGAATATAATGCCAAATTAGATGATTTATGTAACAAAATACCTAATAATAAATATATTTTTGAAGTTACCAAATTGTGCGGTTATGGAGAATTTTTGCTTGTTTATAAAAAACAAACACTTTTAGATTTATATAAAACAGTGTCT
>Ga0164292_10005604_pt1 | contig 10288 bp, 6 predicted proteins | sample GEODES117metaG_FD_111486 | JGI IMG/M metagenome (GOLD analysis project Ga0164292, IMG submission 111486) | Eutrophic lake water microbial communities from Lake Mendota, Wisconsin, USA - GEODES117 metaG | ecosystem: Environmental > Aquatic > Freshwater > Lake | place: USA: Lake Mendota, Wisconsin... | reverse complement strand
TTTTTTATATTTGTAGTACTGATGATTAACAGAAAAATATGTTATAGTCTGTAATGTACCATCAACGTTAGCAGCATCATTTAGATTAACAGGTAGGTTTTCAGTAGGTAGCGTATATGGTACTGGTACATATGGTACTGCATCATATGGTTCTTTTACTCCATTATATATTCATTCCGATCGTTATGGTAATTTATATGATACTGAATTTAATACGCAAATGATTGTTACTAAATCATTAATGTATTATGAAGGATTTAATGAATATTTTGATGCAAAACGACCGGAATACGTTTCAAGTGGCGTAACATATATAACAGGCGTTACTACAACTACAGGTGTTACTCAATCATATGGATATGCGGCTAACTTTAATGGTAATGGATTTATAAAAACAGAAATTCCAGGATTTTACGATCGTAATCATGATTATGCTGTTTCATTTTTTATATCGGCAGAAAATTTTAGCAGTAATAATAATTTAATTATAGCTAAAGCTTCTAGTTCATTAACACCACAATATCCATTTAAAATTGAATTAGATCAATCTAGTTATTTAGAATATACAATTGCTGGTAGCACTACGTTTAAATCGGCAATATCATCAATAGCTGTAATTGACACGGCATCGTATACTCACGTAGTATGTCAAAAAACTGGTAGTACCATGGAAATTTGGGTAAATGGTGTTTTAGATAATTCTATTACAAACACGTTACTAATTGATACTAATTCGCCATTTACTGCATCTGCTAGAATTGATAACACAGAACCATTGTATGTCGGCGGATTTGAGAATGATGCTAACTTAACAGGATCTATCGATGAAATACGTATTTTTAATCGAGCATTAACTGCAACAGAAATTGGATATTTAGCTGATCGTTCTGAAGGCGGGTCGTTTATGCAAACCAATCACGTAGGAAATGTTTTTGATAAACAAGGTATTGCTATAATTTCAACACCCGATTATCGCTTTCATAATATTCTAAACGCGCCGTATACGGCTTCATATAAAAGTACAGTGACTACTCATGAATTAGGTGTTGTTGCAAATGTTGATGCCGGAGATTTTAATATGTCTATGAATTTAACATTGACTGATGATAGTGATGTTAATTATAAAAATTTCGTAACTAGTAGTGCATTTGCTCCATATATAACTACAATTGGATTGTATGATGATGCTGGTCAATTACTTGCTATTGGTAAATTAGCACAACCTATCCGTAAACGAATAGATGTTGATATGAACTTTTTAGTTAGATTAGATCTAGATAGGAACATAAAATGATACGTTTAAAACATTTATTACATGAAATGTCTGAGTCGGATATTGCTCGTTGTTTATATAAAATAAAAAATAAACAGTTTAAATACGTTGCAGCTGGTGACAATGGTCGAGTTTATGAAATTAATGGAGAAGATAAAGTTTTTAAAATTACTAAAGAACAAGATGAATATCAAGTAGCAGAACGCATAGTTAATCAATCAGATAAATTTACAACGTTTATTCCAGTATATTATGTTAATGGATCAGATATGTATATTATGGCAAATGCTGAACAATTGCCTGTACGAGTAAAACAAGAAGTTGATTTATTTATGCAAGAATTTAATAGATTTGCGCGTGAACAAGGTGGAGAGGTTTCAATATTTGAATTTGTTCAGCAAACAGATTCAATAAATGCACAATTGGATAATTTTTTAAATGCATTACAACGTGATGTTGAACGCTTAAATATTCCGGAATTTGACTTAGATTTAGATTTTAGATCTGAAAATTTGATGACGTGGAATGGAAAAATGGTATTAGTTGATTGGTAATATTTATAATAAAGATATAGTATGAGTACGATATTAGAACAAATTATACGTCAAGTGTTACTAGAAGCAGAATCTAGTATATTAAAATTTGCATCTAAAAAACAATTTGCAAAAGCAACAGCAGCCGGTGCAAAATTTGCGTATGCAGTTAAAATAAAAGGCACTTCGGATCCGCAAAAAATAAAAAAATTAGTTGTAGCTGTATCCGGATATTCTTCGCCACCTGCAGGAACAACAACATCAGATGAAGCAGCAGAAAGTGCAAAAACTTTTACATATGTCGGACCAGGTGGACCTTATTCAAACAAAAAATACATATATGTGATGTCACAGCCAGAGCCAGATAAACGACAACTCATTAATATATGGATAATGCCAAATCCTCCGGAATTTAAACAAATATTTAAAACAGATGAACCAATTGCAAAAACTCCCGGTGAAAAAGAAAAATCTTTACAAAACGTTACAGTTGTTAAATCTTCATATAATATTGGAGATTCAAGATTACTCACAGTTAAAGAATATAACGTTATAGCTCAACAAGTAGGTGTTAAACAGCTACAAATTGAATCAGAAAAAGATCTAGATACTACGGCAATTCGTCCGAAACAAGTTGAATATCCATATGAATGGAAAACTCAAGGAGAAACTATTGATGTATATACGATTCCGGAAGAATTAAATAAAAATATAAAAGATACATTCGTATATATGCAAAGCCGGTCTAAAAAATGGTTACAATATCCTAAGCTTAGATTTGAAACATATTTAAGTGGCGATCCGGCATATCCGGAATTTGAAAAGTTAACTCCTGATGATATGAGGACAACGGTTGAAGATAAAGAAGCGTTATTAGATGAATTAAAATTTAGTAATGATGTATCAAAGGGTAAAGAAACCCCGTTATCTCCGGAGCAAAAAACAATACGAGACTGGAATAAACAAAAAGATAAATTAGATAAAGAATTTAAAAAAATTAATGATAAATTTTGGCCAACGATAGGTCCATTACAACAGAGAATAAAAGATTTGGAGCTTACAGGACCTGAGGAAGACTTAGAAAAAATTCAAAAAGAATATAATGATGCTATAGCATCTGCAGATGGTCAAGCTTGGATTAAAGCTAAACAAGCTGTTAATGATCATGAAAAAAATAGACCAGAATCTGAGACAGACAAGGCAAAAAGACTAACACAAATACAAGCTCAAGACGACGCTAAAAAAATAAACCAAATTGCTCTTCAAAATGATAAAGATAAAGCAGAGCGAGAAGATAAATATACTGATGCTGAAATTATTGCAGCAACTAAAACATCTGAATATAGTGACGTAACAAAATGGTTTCAACAGTTAATGATTGATAAACTAGCAACAAAATCAGATGTAGTAAACGCACTTGGAACTATATATAAAAAAGTAGCAAATGATATCGATGGTGAATGGGGTAAAGATTCTAAAGATTTAACTAAAGCTTTACAAAAAGTTTTTTATAATGTTAAAGACAACCCATCTGAAATGAAACGCGTAAAAGGAATTCCAGATTCCGAATTTATTAAAAAACTAAAAGACTTTGACAAATCAAATATTGTTAAAAATGAAAATGTAAATTCCATGAAAAATATTTTACGAGAACAAGATTACAATTTATCAGATTTTGAAGATGTTACGCCAATAAGTAATAGTAAAAAATCTGCAAATCAAAATCAAACATCAAATCAAACGCAAAAACCGAAACTAAAAACTGATACAAAGAAAAATACAACTCAAGATAAACCACCGGTTGCAACTAATAAAGAATTAAAACCCGGAGATGTAATACAATTGAAATCAACTAGGCTTTATTATTTTGAAAATGGTAATTTTGTTGATGCTGGTTATAAATGGGTTTATCCAGATTCTACACGTGTTGAATATGTAAGAACATCAACAAAAGATAAAAAATACATCTTGGTAAAAATCAAAGGAAAATTCCAGTTTTGGGTACAATTAGATAAAGTATTAAAAAAATAATTTTTATTAAAAAAATTAGTTATGGCAAAAAATCATTTTCATAGTTCGGGAAATTCTAAACGAGCCGCTGCACTTAAATATGGTTATAAATCTGGATTAGAACAAACAGTTGCAGAACAAATAAAATCTACTCCATATGATTTGAAATATGAAACAGAAACCATAAATTATATAGTACCAGAACGCAAAGCAAAATACACTCCAGATTTTGTGTTTGTTAAACGTAATGGTAATTTCATGTTTATAGAAACAAAAGGTCGATGGACAACTGCAGACCGTCAAAAAATGAAACATGTATTAGCTTCAAATCCGGGAGTTGATATACGAATGGTATTTCAAAATCCAAATCAACGTTTATCAAAAACAAGCAAAACTACATATGCTGAATTTGCTTTGAAACTAGGAATTCAACATGTTGCAAAAAAAGATATTCCTGCAGAATGGTTATTAGAATGCGTGAAATCCGGCGAAAATCCTATTAATGTTAAACGTTTTTTCGAATAAGGTTTGATTTTTAAAATATTTTTAATATATTCATGAATATTAATGAAGTTTATTTAATTAATAGATTGAATGAAATGTTAATGTAATGAAATCGTTTGATCAGGAATGAAATGTATGTATCAAACATATATTATTAATATTATTATAATTAATTGGAATCCTTACAGAATTTCAATATATTAATAATATGAAGAATCTTAAATTACTTCAATTACTAGAATCTATATTAGGTAAAGGAAAACCTACATCTGGTAATAACATTGCATTCTTCTCTCCATTTCAATCACACTACAAACCAAAATTAGAAATTGATATCAACACAACTTCCGCCGGCGAAAATGCTTGGCATTGTTGGATATCTGATAAAAAAGGTAGAAGCATTGCTTCATTATTTAAACAATTAAATTTACCTAAAGAACGTTTCGAACAACTTAATCGAATAGTTGAATCAGCACGATATCGTACAGATAATAAAGAAACAAAAACGAATCAAACAATTCAATTACCGGAAGAATATTCTCCGCTCTGGATTAAAAAAAGTACTCCTGATTATCGTAATGCAATTCATTATTTGTCAAAACGAGGAGTAACTATATTTGATATTTTAAAGTATAGGATTGGTTATTGTGAATCTGGTGAATATTCAGGAAAAATAATTATTCCTAGTTATGATCGAGATGGACAACTAAATTATTTTGTCAGTCGAGCATTTTACAAAGCAGATAAGTTTAAACATAAGAATCCAAAAATTTCAAAAGATATCATAGGATTTGAAATGACAATTAACTGGTCACAACCTATAATACTTTGTGAAGGTTCATTTGATGCAATTGCAGTTAAACGCAATGCAATACCGTTATTTGGTAAAATAATTCAACCTGCTTTACAAAAGAAAATTATCGAAGAACGAGTAAAAAACATTTATATTTGTCTAGATGCAGATGCTTTAAAAAATGCATTAGCAATTGCAGAAAAATTTATGGCCGAAGGATTAAATGTTTATTTTGTTGAATTACAAGATAAAGATGCTTCAGAATTAGGTTTTGAACAAATTACAGAAATTATAGAAAACACTGATATTTTAACCTTTGAGCGCGTAATGGAGCTCAGAATGGGACTATTATGGACATAAAACAGATTGATAGTAATATTAAACAAATTGATAAGATATTTCATATTTCAGACGTACATATTCGAACGTTGAAACGTCATACTGAATATCGTCAAGTATTTAAAAACTTATTTGATTACATAGAAACGCATTGCACGGGAAATAGTGTAGCTGTTGTTACCGGAGATATTGTTCATAGCAAATTAGATATGTCTCCGGAGTTAGTACAAATGCTTGTTGATTTCTTTAACGGATTTACTATTCCAACTATTGTTATATTAGGTAATCATGATATGAACTTGAATAATATGCACCGGGTTGATGCAATTAGTCCAGTGCTAGATGTTATTCGAAATCCTAACATTCATTTTATTAAAGAGAATGGTCTTTTTGAATTTGGTGGTATTACTTGGAATCATATGTCGGTTGATAAGACACCGGCAGATTATGTTCGAGCCGATCAATTTGATGCCGCATATAAAATTGCATTGCACCATGGAGCTGTAAATACTGCTAAAACTGATATTGGTTATCAAATATCAAATGAACATGTAACAACAGATTTATTTGCAGGACATGACATTACATTGTTAGGTGATATTCATAAACCAGCACAATTTTTAGATGCATATGGAACAATTGCATATCCAGGTTCACTTATTCAACAAAATCATGGAGAGGCATTAGATCATGGAATACTTGTTTGGGACGTTGCAACATGTAGTGCAAAGTTTGCTCAGATTGAAAATGATTATGGATATGTAACATTAGAAACTCAAGGAGATAAAATTGTTTCGCATCCGCACCGTATGCCACGTAAACCGCGTATACGAATTAAATTTAATGCAACTAGTGCAGCGGATATGAAAAAGTTAATTGCAACTATCCGTAAAAAATATGATGTTCAAGACATAACAATTCAACGTACAATTGACCATAGTGCCGCGGCTACATCATCTAGTTTAGCAATTGGAAATGTACGCGATGTTGAATATCAAAACACGCTGTTAACAGATTATATTGATTCAAATTTTCCACAAGCATCTGCAGAAGAAATTGATGCAATTCGTCATATCAACCGAACCATTAATTCAAAACTTCCTGCAGTTGAATCAATTCGTCACACTACATGGCATCCGGTATCATTTGAATTTGATAACATGTTTTCATATGGCGAAGGCAATGTTTTAAACTTTGATAACTTATCAGATGTATGTGGTTTATTTGCAGCAAATACAAGTGGTAAATCTAGTTTGCTTGATGCAATAACATATACCATATTTGATAAATGTAGTAAAACCGGAAAAGCAAATGAAGTACTAAATAATAAAAAAACTTGGTTTCGTGGAGTATTTCGTTTTGAAATGAATGGCGTGCAATATACAATTGAACGTCGTGGTACGCAAAATAAAAAGAAAGAATCACACGTAAAAGTTGATGTTGAATTTTATACTGATTCAGAAAATTTAAACGGAGAAGAACGCAGTGAAACAAATAAAAATATTCGTCGTTATTTAGGAACATATGATGACTTTATTTTAACTGCATTTTCACTTCAAGCAGATAACAATAACTTTATTGAAAAGTCACAAAAAGAACGTAAAGACTTACTTTCACAGTTTTTAGATATTACGGTATTTGAACAATTATATCAACTTGCGGCAGATGATATAAAAGAAACTGCAGGTCGTTTAAAAGATTATAAGAAAACGGATTTTGCTGAAATAATCATTTCTGCAGATGAAATTATTTTGAATAATCAAGATAATATCAACGAATTAGAACAACAAGAAGATACTTTGCAAGAACAAAGAAATTCTTTGCAAGAACGTATTGTTGAATTAATTGAAACAAAAATGCCGACAACATATAACGGTCCAGATATTAAAGAATTAAAAATTCAAGAAGCTGGTTTAGTTGAACAAATAGAAACGATTCAACGAGACATAGAAACGGCTGAACAAGATTTAGATGATTTAAACACAATCATTGAAACAGAAGAAGAACAACTAACCCAATTTGATATTAACGACATAAATGAAAAAACAAAACAATACGCTAAACAAGAACATTCAGTTAATATACTTTTACAAAAATTACGTCAACAACAGGAGATAGTAAATGCAAAACAAGAAAAAATTAATCACCTTTCAGACCATGAATATGATCCGCAATGTAAATACTGTACATCTAACGTTTTCGTACAAAATGCAATTGAAGCACAGAATACTATTGATGCAGATAAAGACATATTAAATTCGATTAAAGACCGAATTAACGCGTTAAATCACGAAATCGAACATTTAAAACCAGTATTCGAACAAACAACACAACTTAATGCATTACGTAACACATTAGAAACAAATCGCATAACACAAGAACGTAATGAACTTCAACTTCAAATTTTAGAAAGTGATTTACAAACAAGAGAATCAGAGTTAGAAACTATAATCGAACGTCAAGAATCATTTCGTAAAAATGAAACAGCAATCACTCACAATGTAATAATTGATTTAGATATTCAAAAATGTAAAACAGAAATATTTGAAATATCTGAAAAAATAAAAACAATACAAACAGAAATTAAAAATCAATATGGTGCAATTGAAGTAGCAAAAACAAAAAAATCTACGGCAATGCAGCAATTAGAAAAGTATCGTCAACTTGAAACGGAATACAAAGCATACGAATATTATCTAGAATCAGTTAAGCGTGATGGTATTCCATATGAATTAATTACAAAAGCTCTTCCTAAAATAGAAGCTGAAATAAACAATGTGCTAAATCAAATAGTTGATTTTAACATGGTAATGAATACCGATGGTAAAAATATTAACGGATACATTATTTATGATGAAGATAATTATTGGCCATTAGAATTAACTAGTGGAATGGAACGCTTTATTTCTTCATTAGCAATTCGCATAGCACTTATCAATGTTTCAGCATTACCACGTCCAAATTTCATTGCAATTGACGAAGGGTGGGGTTCATTAGATTCAGATCATATTTCATCAGTAGTAAATTTGTTTGAATATTTCCGTACTAAATTTGATTTTTCAATTATCATTTCACACGTTGATTCAATGCGCGATATGGTGGATAATTTGATAGAAGTAAATAAAACCCAAGGTTACAGCAAGATTAATCATGCGTGATATTTATATAAAAGATATCAAAATGCATGAAACGCAAAGAAGCAGTATATAAAGGTTTAGAATTTATTGATGTTTATTTCGAAGATACGTCTTTAACATCACCGGAATATTTTCAAATAAGCGAATTTCCAACACGCTTAACTGCCGGTAAAAATTTATTTAAACTTCGAGGTCATCCTACAAATTTACGTGTAGGTGGTGTATTAAATTTAGAAGTATTAGATTATAATGGCGATCCTATATATCATGAAGTTATAGATTACATTGATGAAGATAAATCGCGTGTAATTGCAATATATGTTTATGAAGAAACATCGCCTGGTGATTGTACGGTAACACTGATATGTGAAGCACAAACAATAAATAATGCTCCTGTGCCGCAAGAATGGCAAGGACGTCCTAACGTTAGATGGAAACGATCTGTGCCGGTCAATCCTAACGTATCAAATGATTCAGAAATTATATTTTCTAAATTACCTGAAATTACAGTTTCAGAACAAGTAGGTGTTCAGTTAGATAGAATATATTCTGGCAGTCAACAATTTCCTACATATACAACGGGTCAGGTTAGATATTTTTCTTTGAATGGTGCACCTGCAGTTGAAATATCCGGAGGTAAATTTACCGGAGATATGAAAACTGGAACTATTACTGTAACATCGCCTGTAAATCCTATTCCTACTCCTAATTTCCCGGTGGTTTCCGCACCTTATATGTCTACGATAAAAAAGATATTATCTGACACAACAGCATTGTTAGATACGCAATATATAGTTTATAGTAGCCAAAGCTTATCGCCGCAAATATATACGGCATTTGATTATTCTGCATTTTCATTAACATACGAAGCCACTCCGACATACGTACCAACAGAAAATTCTCAATCATTTGCACTAGTGCAAATAAAAGGATTAGAACCTGCAACTGGAGATGTTTCTAGAATTAAAGTTTATACAAATAATAAAGGTACAGTTGGAACTTGGGAATTAGTTAATGATGTTGAATTAGAAGAAACGGAAATATTTGTTACAAGCACTGCATCATTATTTCCTGACGAATCTATTGGTATTTTTACATCACAGAGTGTTATTGATACTTATTGGGAAGGATTTACTTATTTAGGTAAAACTACAAGCACTGCTCCAACTCTAACATGGAGTACGGCATCATTGAATAATGCAATGAATATTGCTAGTGCGGTTTCAATAACAGCTGCAAATGCAGTAAATGTTGTTCAACAAAAAACTGCGTATGCTGGAATATTTATTGCAACTTCATCATATAAAGTTACTATCGACGCACTAGGAACTCGAGGAGCAGATGGATTGAATCCACGCTTATCTGTATATGTTTCCGGCAGTGCTGTTGCATTTGACTCAACAGATTATTTTAATCAGGAATTTCCTAGAAGATTAGGTAAAAAGATAGGAGAATTAGAAGTTACTTCAGACTCACAACGTTTTGATGATGTAGTATTTAATTTTGAATCAGATTCAGATGGGACAGCAAATCTTTTATTTGTAGTAGAATCAGGACAATGGCAGATTGCAGATGTACGAACAACTACGGATAATGATGCTGGTTATTCTCCAAATTATACAAGAATACGTTCATTAATTAATACGCCACATAAAGCAAACAATCAAATTTCATTTAAAGTAGAATATTACAATGTAGC
>Ga0164292_10005603_pt1 | contig 10290 bp, 7 predicted proteins | sample GEODES117metaG_FD_111486 | JGI IMG/M metagenome (GOLD analysis project Ga0164292, IMG submission 111486) | Eutrophic lake water microbial communities from Lake Mendota, Wisconsin, USA - GEODES117 metaG | ecosystem: Environmental > Aquatic > Freshwater > Lake | place: USA: Lake Mendota, Wisconsin... | reverse complement strand
GAAACCTCGCTTCGCCCTCCAGTCTCCGCTCGATTTCCTACGCCGCTCGATTGGCACGGGCAGCCCCTCGCGGCATCATCGTTTGCGTGAGATCCTGGAAGGGAGAGCAGGCGATCACAGGCCCACGCGGAAGCGCACGGTGACAGGCTGCGGGATCGGGGCGAGGATCGCGAGCGTCGGCTATCCTGCCGTTGGCGAGCGAACTCGTCCCGTCCCGCAGCCGGATTTGGCAGGTGGGGTTCGCAGCTGGTTGCCTCAGCACCTGGTGAAGCCGTAATCTCATGTCGGGAGATTCCCGCGTTTCGAACCCAAGGAGACCGTGCTATGAAGAGTCGTTTTGTCCTCTACTGTGCGATTGTCGCCCTCGCCACCTCGGCGGTCGCTGTGACCGCCGCCGTCAAAGAGGCGAAGGATGCCACGTGCCCCGTCTCGGGGCACGACTGCGATCCGTCGGCATCCGCCGAGTTCGACGGCGGCTCCGTCTACTTCTGCTGCGAGAAGTGCGTCGGGGCCTTCAAGGGCGATACGGCGAAGTTCGCTGCCAAGGCCCACCAGCAGATGGTGAGCACCGGGCAACTCGTGCAGAAGGGCTGCCCGTTCAGCGGCGGGCCGGTGAAGCCGGGCACGCAGATCACGATCGGCAACACCGAGGTTGGCTTCTGCTGCCCCAACTGCAAGGGCAAGGTTGAGAAGGCGTCGCCTGAGGATCAGGTGACGATGGTCTTCGGCAAGATCGACAAGGGATTCAAGCCCGCGGCGAAGTGACCGCGGTTCGCGGGGGCCGCGCCGCCTTGGGCGGCGCGGCCTGCCTGCGGCTCGGCCATCACCAAACGGCAAAAACAGCCCAGATTTTCCAGGCCCCAGGCCTTCGTGGAGGCGGCGAACTGGTCTAGGGCGGATGGGCTGAGCGCGGGATACTCCGCCCCCCGGCGACCGCCGGGCGGAGTCCTCTCATGCGCGTTTTCGTTTCAGCCGGCGAGCCTTCGGGCGACCATCACGCAGCGTTGCTCGTCCGCGCGATCCGGGAGCGGCGGCCGGACGTCGAGGTCGCCGGCCTCGGCGGCCCGCACATGGCGGACGAAGGGGTGGACCTCGTCGCCGACATGACGCAGTTTGCCGTGATGTGGCTCAGTCGGGCGATCCTCAACATTCACCGCTTCATCGACCTCGCCCGCCGCGCCGAGCGGAGCTTTCTCGATGCGAAGCCCGATGTCTGTGTGCTCGTCGATTTTCCAGGCTTTCACTGGTGGCTGGCATGGCGGGCGAAGCGTCACGGGATCCCCGTCGTTTTCTACTGCCCGCCACAGATCTGGGCCTGGGCGAGCTGGCGGGTGAAGAAGATGCGGCGGCTTGTCGACCACGTCCTCTCGGCGCTTCCCTTCGAGCACGACTGGTTCACGGCGCACGGACTGCGGAGCACGCTCGTGGGCCATCCGTTCTTCGACGAACTTGATACCGCGATCATCCGCCATTCCGTTGCGACGACCGTCGCGGAGCCGCTCGTGCTGCTCCTGCCCGGCTCGCGCGGCCAGGAGATCGAGGGCGTGTTGGGCACACTGCTGCAGTCCGCCGCGATCATACGACGCAGCGTTCCCGGTGCCCGGTTTGCGATTGGGGCGCTGCATGACCGGCATGCCCGACGCATCGATGAGATGCTGCGTGCGAACAGGGAGGCATCTGGCCTCGGCATCGAGGTTCACGCGGGCCGCACGCGGAGTCTGATCGGTGAAGCGACCGCTGCAATCGCCTGCTCCGGATCGGTGTCGCTTGAACTTCTGGCGGCGCGAGTGCCGACCGTGATCGTGTACCGCATCAGCGGCTTCGCCTACATCGTGCAGAGCTGGTTTCGCCGCGCGAGATTCATCACGTTGGTGAACCTGCTCGCCTGCCGGGAGCCAATCGGGCCCGTGCAGCCGGTGCTCGTGCCGCCGATCGCCGTGCCGCCGGCCGATCCGGAGGCGGTGTATCCCGAATACCTCGCCGTCAGCGTTCCCGCCGAGCGGTCGGCTGTCCACGTGGTCGAGTGGCTCACCGACGCAGCCCAGCGGCGTCGGACCCTGGAGCGGATCGAGGCGGTGGCTGCGACCGTCGCCCGGCCAGGTTCCGCCGCCCGGGCCGCCGAGGCGGTGCTCGCGATTGCCGGAGGCGGTGCGGTGGTTGCCGAGGCGGACCGCCGGGCGGCGTGATTTCCCGGGCGGGCATGTACCATAGGGTCCACGATGCTCTCCGAACCCCAGGCCACCTCCGCCGATCTGCTCTTCGACCTCGCCGGAATCCGGGTCCGCGTGTCGGCCTGGTTCTGGCTGGCAGCAGGCCTGCTCGGCTGGAGCGTCTGCCAGTCGTTCTCGCTCGGAGACCAGCGGCTCCTCGTGCAGATGCTGGTGATCTGGATCAGCGTCGTGTTTGTGTCGATCCTCGTCCACGAGATGGGGCACGCGCTGGCATACCGAAACTTCGGCCAGTCGGCGCACATCGTGCTCTACCACTTCGGTGGCCTGGCGATCCCAGAGATCTGGGGTCGCCGCCACCTCCGGCCGGCCCAGCGGCTGCTCGTGTCTGCGGCCGGCCCACTCGCGCAGCTGCTCCTCGCGGCCCTTGTCATCGGACTCTTGAAGGTGAGTGGATACCAGGTCCCTTTTCCGATTCCGGCAGTCGGCTCGCTGCTCGGCTTTTATGAAGGTCGCGGCTACACGTCGCCACTGGTCTACGCGCTTTTCGACTTCCTGCTCTACGTCAACATCTTCTGGCCGCTGCTCAACCTGATCCCCGTGCCGCCGCTCGACGGTGGGCAGATCGTCCGCGAGGGCCTGCTTGCGGCCGGCGTGGCTGACGGGGCCAGGATTGCCGCCATGCTCGGCGTCGTGGCCGGAGGCGTCGTCGCCTGGTGGGGCTATTCGCGGGGCGATCACTTCCTCGGGATCATGTTCGCGATGCTTGCGGCCTCCTGCTTCCAGAGCATCTCCGCGGGCGACACGCCATGGCGGCGGTGGAACTGACCGCCGCGGCAGGAGTCCCGGTCGTGGTGCTCGGCGCGAGCAACGTTTCGCGTGGCCTCGCCCGACTGGCCGCCGTGACCACGGCCCGTGTCTCCGAGCCACTCGACCTGTTTGTGGTTGCCGGTCACGGCCGCTCGTACGGCGTGAATAGCCGTGTGGCGATGCGCCGTCTCCCCTCAATCCTGGCCAGCGGCCTCTGGCGGGCGCTCGAGCGGGAGCGAGGCACGGTGAACGTGGATCGTCAGCCGCTCGCTCTTGTCACCGACATTGGCAACGATTTGCTCTACGGATTTCCTGCGGCGCAGGTGGCGAGGTGGGTGGCCGAGTGTCTCCGGCGGCTCGCGGAGCATGGCGCGAGAACCGTGGTCACGAGGCTACCGCTGGCGAGCGTCGCCGCCGTTGGTCCGGCTCGCTACCGCGTGTTTCGCACCTGCTATGTGCCGGGCTGTCGCCTCACGCTCCCGGCGGTCAAGGAAGCCGTCGCGGATCTTGACGCGAGGGTCGTGGCGCTCGCGGCCGAGCATGGCGCCGCGGTGCTCGACCAGCCGGCTGCCTGGTACGGCCTCGATCCGATCCATGTCCGCCGCAGGCACCTCGTCGATCTGTTTCATGCGGCCGGCGACGCCTGGGGCCTGCCGCAGGGATTGCAGCGGGTCGGGATCGGATGGCGGGACTGGGCTTCTCTTGGCTCGCGGGCGGCCGAGGTTCGCTCACTGGCCCGCCGGATCCGCTTCACGCCGCAACCCGTCGTCGCCCGCCGCGACCTGCGGCTGTGGTTGTACTGAAGCGATGCTCGCCGCGTTGACGCATCCAACAAGCCCCGAGCGCGAGCGAGGGGATGACGGCTGGAATCTGGGATGGACGGTCGGCTTCGTCGACCCCGTGCTCGGGGCTGCCCATGCCCCGTCGCCGGACGTTCGCGGCGGGCGTCGTGCCCGCCGCTCGCTGCATGTCCGCTGCGCTTCGCCCTCCGGGCTGCGCTTGCTCCCATAGCCCGGCTCTCGGGGCACGGGCAGCCCCGAGCACTCCCTTTTTCGGTGGCCAGGATGGCACCGCGGGCGTGACCGCACGGCAGGAAGCCGTGCCTCGCGGCTCAGGGCAACCTTTGGCTTGCCCCGCAGCCGCGCAAGCCCGCGGTGGCCAGGATGGCACCGCGGGCGTGTATTCAGAGCACCGGTAGCGAGGGCATCGGCTTCGTGGCCGCGGCGGTGGCGGCCAGGTTACCCACGAGCCGCTCGCAGATCGCCTCAAAGTAGGGACGTGAGGCGGGGTCGTCGAAGTTGGCCGCCGTGCGGCCCGCGTCGCCGTGCTCGCGAATCGGAATCTGGATCGGCACCTCGCCGAGGAACGGGATTTCGAGTTCCTGCGCCGTCCGCCGGGCACCGCCGGTGCCGAAGATGTCGTACCGCTTCTGCGTGTCGGGGCAGATGAAGAAGCTCATGTTCTCCACCATGCCCAGGAGCGGGATGTTGACCTTCCGGAACATCGCGATCGCCTTGGTGGCGTCGAGCAGGGCGACGTCCTGCGGTGTGCAGACGACGACCGCCCCCGAGAGCGGCAGGGCCTGCGAGAGCGTGAGGGCGACGTCGCCCGTGCCAGGCGGCATGTCGATCACGAGGTAGTCGAGCGGGCCCCAGAGCGTGTCGCGGAGCATCTGCGTGATGGCGCCGTGAAGCATCGGTCCCCGCCAGACGACCGCCTCGCCGGGCGGCACCATGAACCCCATCGACATCACCGGCATCTGCGACCGGCCCACGTCGAGCATCTGCGGCACGATCTTGCCGTTCTCGATCTGCGGGCGGCCCGCCAGGCCCACGAGATGCGGCACGCTCGGCCCGTAGACATCGGCGTCGAGCAGGCCGGTGCGGCTGCCGGCCCGCGCCAGGCCGATGGCGATGCTCGTGGCGATGGTGCTCTTGCCCACGCCCCCCTTGCCTGAGCCGACGGCGATCACGCTCTTGGCTTCGACGCCGAGTTGGCCGAGCTTGAGCGGCGGCCGGTCGTGCGCGGCGATCGTGACCGCGACCTTCGCGATCTGCGGAAACGCGGTGCGGAGACGTTCTTCGATCCGCGCTCGCGTGGCGTTCCAGAGGAGCGCGGAGTGCGTGGTGAGCCCGACCGTCACGGCGATCATCGACGCATCCGCGACGACCGACACGACCTGACCCATCGCCGTCAGCGGTCGGCCCGTCTCGGGGTCGGCGATGTCGGCGAGGATCGCCTTAACGGCGGCGGTGGTGGGTGTGGCGACCATCAGCGTGATGCCGCCATGTTCATGTTGGTGGTCTCTGACACGCCTGCGGAGGGTGCGGCCGCGTGAGGCACGAGGCTCTCGCCTGCCCGTGAGGCCGCGGAGAGCAGGTTTCGGGGCCGGATCGTCACCAGGCCCACGAGCACGAGGCACACGAGCATCGCGACGCCGGCCGAGAGGCCACCGTCGGCCTGGACACCCCGCTTCGTTGTCTTGAAGTACATGGCGGCGATGATGCGGAGATAGTAGGCGGCCGCGATCGCCGCGTTGAGCACGAGCAGCACGGCAAGACCCACGAACCAGGCCCGGCGACTGCCGAGCTCGATCGCGGCAGTGCCGTCAACCTCGAGTGCGGAAATCGCCAAGGCGAGCTTGCCCCAGAAGCCAGGCAGTGGCGGGATGCCGGCGAGCGAGAGCAGAAACACCGCGATCGCGAAGGCAGCCACGGGGTTGGTGCCGGAAAGGCCGTCGAGGTCGTCGACCAGGGTGATCTCCTCGCGTGGCGGCCGCGGACCGCTGCCGCTGGTCCACTCGGGCCAGCGATGCCCCAGGTAGGCGATCGCCCCGAACACCCCGATCGTCGCAATGGCGTAGGTGGCGAGGTAGAAGAGCGTGGCCGCCAGACCGCCGGTCGTGAGCAGTCGGGGCGAGATCGAGGGGGCGGCGGCGGCGGCGATGCCGACGAGCAGGTAGCCAGCATGGGCAATCGACGAGCAGGCCAGCAGCCGCCGGAGGTTCGACTGCCAAAGGGCCATGACGTTGCCCACGGTCATCGTCACCGCAGCGAGCACAACGACGATTCGCCAGAGCAGATCGGGCGAGGCTGCGGGGCCGACGACCGCGAGCAGCCGTGCCAGCACGACGATGCCGGCCACCTTGGGCAGCGTCGAGAGCAGCGCCGCGTTGCCGGGACTCGTGCCCTCGTAGACGTCTGGGGCGTAGAAGTGCATCGGCACGGCGGCCAGGCGGAAGGCGGCGCCCACGACACCCAGGCCGATCGCCAGCGGCAACAGCGCCTGCGCCGTGCGGCCCGTCGACTCGGCTTTGAGACGGGCGGCGATCGCGCCCAGATCGGTCGAGCCGCCGATTCCATAGAGGCAGACGAGGGCGTAGAGGAAGATCGCCGAAGCGACGAGCGACAGGAAGAAATATTTCAGGCTCGCCTCCTGACCGCGGGCGTCGGTCCGCTTGAGTCCCAGGAGGATGTAGGTGGGGATCGAGACCAGTTCCAGGCCGGCGAACAGGAGCACGAGGTCGCCAGCCACGCCCACGAGCGACAGGCCCGCCAGCAGGAGCAGAAACGTGCCGGCCTCTTCACAGGTGCCACCACGATGCAGCCCCGGCCCGCGGCTCACCGCCGCGGCAAAGAGGTCGCCTGACTGCACGAGACAGAGCAGCAGGCCGAGCGCCAGGACCGTCCAGCGGATGTAGGTCGAGAAGGGGTCGATCGCGATGCCGGCGGAGAAGGCGGCGTCGGCCGCTTGCCCGCGGGTGACACTCATCGCCGCGACGATTCCCGCGGTGGCCACAAGCCAGCCAAACCGCAGGCCGGCGAAGGCGCCGCCGAGGTAGGCCACGAGCGCCGCGAGCACGAGCACGATCTCGGGGGCCACGAGCGAAAAGGTTTCGAGAGACGTGACGTTCATGGAGTGGTGATCCGGGCGACGGTGGCGGTGGTCTCGGCCTGCATCCGGGCGGCGAAGGCGGCCGCTGGGGCGGCGGTGGCCTTGCGGACCGCGGGGGCGGCCGGGGCGAGGAATGTGGCCGGGGCGATGCCGATCCAGAACACGAACACGGCGAGCGGCAGGACGGCACAGAGTTCGTACCAGCGGAGGTCGCAGCGGTCGTGGTCGTTGTCGGCGGCGCCATGGCCAGCATGGCCGTGGGCGGCGTGGCCAGCGTCGTGACCGTGGTCCGAGCCGCGAGGCGGTTCGCGAGATCCGCCAAAGATCGCACGCTCCACCGCCCAGAGCATGTACCAGGCGCCGAGCACCACGCCCGCCACTGCCAAGAGGGCCATCACGAGGTAGGCAAACTGCCAGGCAGGCGACACGCCCGACCAGGCCCGCTGGAAGGATCCCAGCAGGATCATGAACTCGCCCACGAAGCCGTTGAGGCCGGGGAGGCCGATGCTCGAGAAGGTGAAGAGCATGAAGAACACCGCGAGCCACGGCGCCTTCGAGGCGATGCCGCCAAGGCTGGCGATGTTGCGGGTGTGAAACCGCTCGTAGATCATGCCGACCAGCGCGAACAAGCCCGCCGACGAGAGGCCGTGGTTGACGAGCTGGAGGTTGGCACCCTCGGTGGCCACCGGCGTCAGCGCGAACAGGCCCATCACGATGTAGCCCATGTGGCTCACCGACGAGTAGGCGATCAGCCGCTTGAGGTCAGTCTGCACCAGCGCCACGAGCGCCCCGTAGACGATCCCCGCCACGCCCAGGCCGAAGAGCCATGGGGCCGCGACGGCCGTGGCCTCCGGGAGCATCGGCATCGAGAACCGCAGGAAGCCGTAGATGCCAAGCTTGAGCAGCACGCCGGCGAGATCGACCGAGCCGCCCGTGGGCGCCTCGACGTGCGCCAGCGGCAGCCAGGTGTGGAGCGGCACGATCGGCACCTTCACCGCGAAGCCCGCGAGCAGGGCCAGAAACACGACCATCTGGAGCCAGCCCCCGTCGGCCGTCATCGGCAGCGGATGAATCTTCGTGCCGTCGACGAGCGACTCGATGTCGAAGGTGACCACGTTGGCGTGCGCCGCGTGCCAGAGCACAATCGTGAGCAGGCCGAGGAAGGTGAGCACGCTCCCAGTGAGCGTGTAGATGAAAAACTTTACGGCCGCCTTACGCCGCTCGTCGTGGCCCCAGATGCCGATCAGGAAGAAGAGCGGCACAAGCGTGAATTCGAAGAACACATAGAACAGGATCACGTCGCGGGCCGCGAACACCCCGAGCATCGCCGCCTCGAGCACGAGCAGCAGCACGTAGAAACCGACCGGCCGGTCCTTGATGGCCTCCCAACTGACAAACACCGCCGTCACCGAGAGCAGCGCGGCGAGGCCGAACATCCAAAGCGAGAGGCCGTCGAGGCCGAGCGAGAACCGGACGTCGAAGATCCCCTCCGTGAGCCAGGGAAACTCGACGAGACCGTAGGGCAGACCAGACGCCGTGGCGGGGTCAGCCAGGTAACGAACGATGAACCAGGCGGTCAGTGCGAGAGTGACAAGCGTCGTGACCGCCGCGCTCTGCCGCACCGCGGACACGCCGCGGGATCCAATGAGCCAGGCGATGACGGCGCCGACGAGCGGGGCCGCGATCGTGAGGAGCAGGTGCGACGAGGGGCTGAAGCCGTTCATGCGTGTGTGAGGAGTTCCTTCTAGCCCATGGCCCGAGCGACGAGGGCGAGCACGATCAGGAGCGTGCCGATCACGCCGGCCAGGGCGTATCGCTGCATCAGCCCCGACTGGAGATGGCGGACGACGGTGCCGAGACCGGCCGGAACGCGGGCGATGGCATCGACGAGCCCGTCAATCACACGGCGATCGATCAGCGCGGCGAGCGTGGCGATCAGTTCCAGCGGCTTGACGATCAGGGCGGAGTAGATCTGGTCGAAGAAGAACCGGTTGGCAAACAGCGTCTCGAGCGGCCCAAGGAAACGCTCCATCTGCGGCCCATCGCTCCGGCGGCCGAGGTGACCCAGGGCCGCGACCACGATGCCGATGGCGGCAGCGAGCGTGCCCTGGATGGCCAGGTCCCAGTGGAAGGCCGGGGGCGTGGCGGTCGAGGCGACGCTCGGGGCGGTGAACGAGGGCGTGGAGGCGAGGAAGGAGGCGAGCGAGTGCGTGCTGAACAGCCACCAGCCGCTCACCGCCGACAGGGCCGCGAGGATCACCAGCGGGATCGTCATCGACGGCGGCGATTCGTGGGCATGGTGGCCCGCTTCTTCCGGCACACGCGTCGGCCCGGTGAACGTCATGAACACGGCGCGGAACGTGTAGAAGGCGGTGAGCGCCGCGGTGACGAGCGACATCCAAAAAAGGATTCGCCATGTCGCAGGGGTGTTGAGCGCGTCGAGCGCCGAGCCCCGCGCACCGCCGGCGAGCTGGGCGGCGTCGGGTGTGACGCTTGCCGTGTGGAAGGCCAGGTGGAAGGTTGCCGCGGCATTTGCGTGGCCACCCGCAGGGGCAGCTTCGAGGTGCTCGCCGTGGGCGTCGGGCCAGCCGCGGGAGTGGAGCGAGGCGAGGATCTCGTCCTTGCTGAAGAAGCCGGCGAAGGGGGCCACGCCCGCCAGCGCCAGCGATCCGACCAGGAACGTGGCGGCGGTGATCGGCATGATCCGCCGGAGCCCGCCGAACCGCCGCATGTCGATCACGCCCCCCATGGAGTGCATCACCGATCCGGCCCCCATGAACAGCAGCGCTTTGAAGAAGGCATGGGTGACGAGATGGAAGATCGCGGCGGTGAAGCCGAGCAGTGTGCCGGTGCCGAGGCTTGCGAACATGTAGCCGAGTTGGCTGATGGTCGAGTAGGCGAGTACCCGCTTGAGGTCGTTCTGCACGGTGCCGATCAGCGCGGCAACGAGCGCCGTGGTCGCTCCCACGATCGACACGAGCGTGAGGGCTCCGGGGCAGGCCTCGAAGAGCGGCGCGGTGCGGGCCACAAGATAGATGCCGGCGGTCACCATCGTGGCGGCGTGGATGAGCGAACTGGCGGGCGTGGGCCCTTCCATCGCGTCGGGCAGCCAGACGTGCAGCGGCAGCTGCGCGCTCTTGCCGCAGGCAGCCAGGAGGAACAAAAGACAGATGGCAGTGCCCACCGCTCCGCCCACGTAGGCGGAGGCGTCGGCAAGCCGCGTCGCCCCGAGGATGCCTGGCATCAGCGTGCCGTCGGCAAGGGTGGTGTCGTGGAAGTTGAGCGTGCCGTAGGTCATCCAGAGCAGGAACGTGGCCACGGCCAGGCCGAAGTCGCCGATGCGGTTGACGAGAAACGCCTTCTTCGCCGCTTTTGCCGCCTCGGGCTTCGTGAACCAGAAGCCGATCAGCAGGTAGCT
>Ga0164292_10005601_pt1 | contig 10292 bp, 5 predicted proteins | sample GEODES117metaG_FD_111486 | JGI IMG/M metagenome (GOLD analysis project Ga0164292, IMG submission 111486) | Eutrophic lake water microbial communities from Lake Mendota, Wisconsin, USA - GEODES117 metaG | ecosystem: Environmental > Aquatic > Freshwater > Lake | place: USA: Lake Mendota, Wisconsin... | reverse complement strand
GCTGGCTCCTCTGGTTCATCTGGAACAGCTGCTACAGATGGTTCTTCTGGAACAAGTGGAGCTGCTGGCACATCAGGTACATCTGGGTCATCAGGCACATCAGGAACATCTGGTTCAAGTGGTACTTCAGCCACATCAGGCTCAAGCGGTACGTCTGGTTCTTCGGGTACGTCAGCAAGCTCTGGCTCAAGCGGCACGGACGGGTCTTCTGGAACATCGGGAAGCTCTGGTTCTTCGGGAACAGCGGCTACGAGCGGAAGTGCTGGAACCTCTGGAAATACAGCGGAATTTTCTGGAACAAGCAGCAGTTCGATAACCCTACCATTAACTTAAAGTGTGCTTTAATTTCAGAAAATATAAATGCCTAGTTACTCTAACATAACGATAACTACTAATACTGGACTAGCTTATAAAGCAAATGACTTTGTACAGTTAAGCAACAGCTCTACTGATTACATTATAGGAAGAGTAGTATCATATAATCCCGCTAACGGGCAGATGGTGGTGACACCCTATTTTTTTGAGGGGAGTGGAACGTTTACCAACTGGGAAGTAAACCTTACGGGTGCTTTTGGAACCTCTGGAACCGTAGGCACTAGCGGCACATCCGCTTCTTCAGGCTCATCGGGTATTTCCTCTAGTTCAGGTACAGAAGGCACTTCTGGCTCTTCAGGTACAAGGGGTTCTAGTGGAACGGCTGGGACTTCAGGTACAGCGGGTGCCAATGGTCAAAGCGCAAGCTCTGGGACAGATGGTTCAAGGGGCTCTTCAGGTACTAGCGGTACGAGCGGCTCTACGGGAACAAATGGTGAGTCAGGGACAACGGGAACATCTGGTACTGGGGGCGCAAGTGGGGGAACAAACGGACTTTCAGGCTCTTCTGGATTATCTGCAACTTCAGGTACTTCAGGAGCTAGTGGCTCTACGGGCACCTCTGGACTATCTGGTGGAACGTCAGGAACGAGCGGAAGCTCGGGAACCAGCGGCTCTTCAGGAGCAGATAGCTCTTCTGGTACCAGTGGTACTAGTAATGGTACTTCAGGTGTATCGGGAACCAGTGGCTCAAGTGGTACAAGTGCAACTAACGGGTCAAGCGGCACATCGGGAACATCAGGTGTGAGCACCAATGCTACAAACGGAACGGCTGGAACATCTGGTGTGTCTGCAACCTCTGGCTCTAGTGGCACCTCTGCTACAGCTGGCTCATCGGGAACGTCGGGCTCTACGGGTGATGGCGGGGTTTCTGGAAATAGTGGTACATCTGGCTCTAGCGGTACGGGTGGTACTAACGGTGCTGCTCCTTCAGTCCCATCCAGCGGCTCTAGCGGGACAGCGGGCTCAAATGGCACTTCAGGCACAAGTGGTGGCACGCCAACTCAAGGCGTTAGCAGCACTAGTGGAAGCAACGGAACGGGCGGTATATCTGGCTCTAATGGGGTAGCACAGTCGCAAGGCTCTAATGGTACTAGCGGTAATTCTGGGTTATCGGGTACAGCTGGCTCAAGTGGATTGAGTCGCTCTTCAGGTAATTCTACTGAAAATCAAATAAGCGGGACAAGTGGTGCGAGTGCGACAAGCGGCTCGGCTGGTGCTTCTGGATTAAGTGCTGGCTCTGGCACCTCTGGTGTTTCTGGTACGTCAGGCTCTAGCGGAGCAAGTCAGAGCAGCGGTACTTCTGGCACTTCGGGAAGCAACGGAACAGCTGGTGCTTCAGGCTCTAGCGGTGAAAGCCGAACTAGTGGTACTTCAGGAGTATCGGGCGGTAGCGGCAGTAGCGGTCTTAGTGGTACAAACGGCTCTAATGGAGCTAACGGTAGTTCGGGTGCAAATGGAAGTAGTGGCGTTTCTGGTGGTAGCGGTACTAGCGGTTCTAGTGGTATTATTGCTACCAGCGGTGCTAACGGCTCTAGTGGTACAAATGGCTTTTCAGGTAGTAATGGCTCAACTCAATCCGCTGGTAAATCTGGTACAAGTGGTACTAGTGGTGCTAATGGTGTTGCGGGTACTAGTGGCTCAAACGGTACTGGTGGAAATGTTGCAAAATCGGGCACATCGGGTACGTCAGGTACAAACGGCTCAAGTGGGGCGGGCACGACCTCTGGTATATCTAGCAGTAGTGGTACCTCTGGTAGTTCGGGTAGCACTGCTCCAGCGGGAGCTGGGGGCACCAGCGGTGTTAATGGAGCTACGGGCTCAAGTGGTTTAAGTGGTTCTAACGGGACTAACGGAAAACAAAACAACTCAATATTTTCAACTACTTGGGCAACCGATGGTGGTTTTTGTTGTGTTGTCATACCATGCGATTCAAATGGTGCAAATAGTGGATGTTTTAATATAACAAATCTTACCACTGTTAAATTAAGCACTGCTTCAGCATCATTTGGTGCTTCTGCATCACTTTGCTGTTCAAGATGCAGTATTGTAATGGGCGGAAGCAGTAATACAATTGGTTGTGCTACTGGTAATTGCCCAGTAGCATACTCAGGGATATTTGGTGGCGAAATAAATTCAATTAAGGATGATGCGGATACTGGTAATCCATGTTATAATGCGATTTTAGGAGGATACTACAATTGTCTTAATGCATTAAATTGTTTTTCTCTTATTGCAGGAAGCTGTAACGTAAGATTAACTACAAATACATGTTTTTCTGTAGCTTTAGGTCTACAGACTGTAACTAATGTGGCGAACTGCACCATATGCGTTGGTAATCTTGTAAAAGCCGCTGGTAAATTTTCAATCCCACATCCAAATCCAGCAAAAAAGTGTATCATGCTAAATCATTCCTTTGTTGAAACGCCAACACAAGGAGATAATATATACAAATACAGAGTTCAGACAGCTAATTGCCAAGCATCGGTTATGCTACCAGATTACTACAAATTTTTAAATTGTAATGACCAAGTGCACGTGAGCCCAGTAGATACCTTTGGAAATGCATATGGAGTAATAGATAGCTGTCAAACATCAATATCCATTTGTACTACAGAAGAAGGAAAATATGACGTAATTTTGATAGGAACAAGAAAAGATGAAGATGCAAAAAATACAAGAATAGCAAACTTAGGAGCAGAACAAATAATTTTTAAATAATTATTAAACCAAATTATATGTTAGTAGCATCAATTAACCCACCAGCAAAAAAAGTTCTTCAAACAACACCTTTTACAACGGAAGAAATTACAGCACCACAAATGATTACTAAGTGTTCAAGACTAGTAATCGGTAACTCATCTGAAACGATTGAGTTTGATATTCGTTTCGGAGAAGTATACGACACCACTAATCCTGATGGGTCTATTCGCCCAATGTTTAAACTGATGGTTCATCACAACTTACGGTTTACTCACAGTGAATTAGCTGATTGGGGTACTGATGATAGTTTTATATATTATAAAATAGCTGAAAGGCTTGGTTTTCAAATTACTTCACTAACCGAAGTTCCAGAATTAAATTTTGGCAACTAATACATGCCGCTATCTAACATAAATATTACTGTTAGCACGGGTTTATCATTTGTTGCTGGTGACTTCGTGCAAGTCAGTTATGATGCAAATAATTACATTATAGGGGAAGTCGTTTCCTATAATTCAAACACGGGTGCAATGGTTATTGCCCCAACTACGTTTGTAGGAAGTGGAACGTATTCTAGCTGGAACGTTAATCTTACGGGTTCGAACGGTACTGCGGGCACATCAGGTACAGCGGCTAGCAGTGGAAGTAGCGGTTTAAGTAGAACTAGCGGCTCGGCTGGCACCAGCGGTACGACGGGAACTAATGGAACCTCTGGAGATTCTGGCTCTAGTGCCACCTCTGGAACAAGTGGCACAAGTGGAACAACAGCAGCTTCATCAACAGCTGGCTCAAACGGCACTTCAGCCTCTTCAGGTACAAGTGGAACTAGCTCTGTTTCTGGCACTTCTGGCTCAAACGGAACCTCCGCTTCTTCAGGCACTAGTGGACTGGTGAACGGAACATCTGGGACAGCTGGTACAAGTGGCTCTGCTGGACTAAGCGGCTCTACTGGTACGGCTGGCACATCTGGAACAAATGGTCAGCAAAATGGAACTTCTGGTGCTACGGGAACTTCAGGCTCCTCTGGTACTTCAGGCTCCAATGGAACCAGCGGAGGAAGCTTTAATAATAGTGGCTCAAATGGAACTAGTGGGGGTAGTGGCTCTTCAGGAACGGGTGGCTCTTCAGGAACATCAAATTTATCTGGAACAAACGGAGTAGAGGGGAGCTCTGGTCTATCAGCCTCCAACGGCTCTGCGGGAACAAGTGGTCTAAGCTCTACGGATGGCTCAAATGGCACCTCTGGCTCTTCAGGAACGGGAGGAACAGCTGGAACGGCTGGCTCTAACGGTGCCAGTGGTCTATCTGGTACTTCTGCTACCAGCGGCTCTACGGGTACAGCGGGTAACTCTGGAACATCAGGCACTAACGGAACGTCTGGTAGCTCCGCAACAACGGGTACTAACGGTACGAACGGTTCTGCGGGAACTAGCGGCGTGAGTGGTACTTCAGGCAGCTCGGGCACCTCTGGCTCTAGCGGAACGTCAGGAACATCTGCTTCTTCGGGCACAACTGGAGGTAACGGCTCTTCTGGCACCAGCGGTTCTGTAGGCTCTTCGGGGTCTATCCTTACTCCCGCAGCTAGCGGCACATCAGGCTCCTCTGGGACTAGCGGTACATCAGGTAGCTCGGGTAATGCTGGCTCAAACGGTATAAACGGAGCAAGTGGAACATCGGGTACATCTGGTAGCTCGGGTCTATCGGCATCCAGTGGCACCTCTGGTGTTAGTGGTACGTCGGGCAGCTCTGGCACCTCTGGCTCTTCGGGTGTATCAGGCTCTAATGGAACAAGTGGTGTAAGCGGTACATCAGGCAGTGGGGGTACATCGGGTACTAATGGCTCTTCAGGTTCATCTGGCACTAATGGTATTAGCGGTACATCAGGCAGTGGAGGCACATCGGGTACATCGGGTAGCTTCGGAAACTTTGGTGCTAACGGAAGCTCTGGCACATCAGGCTCCTCTGGAACGTCTGGAACAATTGGCTCAAACGGCACTTCTGGCTCAAACGGAACTAACGGTTCATCTGGCTCAAGTGGTACAAGCGGTACTTCGGGTACTACTGGAACCAATGGGGCGATGGGGAAATCGGGCTCTAATGGCACTTCAGCAACATCGGGTAGCAGCGGAAAAAGCTACGGAGGAAACCCAGAGCCTAATAAATCTGGCACAAGTGGTACTTCAGGAACTACTGGAGGCAAGGGCGTAGATGGACAAAACGGAGCGACGGGAGCTAACGGAAGTTCTGGCTCAAGTGGTACGAGCGGAGAGCTTGGCGGCGGCGGTACTCCTTTTATTGATTATGCTAACCAAAATATGTATCCATGCGCTGGTTATGGGGCGAACACTGTTGACAAATCCGAAAACACCCTTTTATCTGGAGGAGCAAATTATATTTGTATGGCGGGTCTAAATGCCGATACTTTATATAATAATTTTATAGGGGGAGGGTATCTTAATGGTATCCTATTAGACCTGAGTTTATCGTCAGAGCCCTTAGTAGCAAATAATGCAATCGGCGGTGGAGAATCTAATTGCATATGGTATTGTGGTGCAAGTGGTCTTTTTCAATATAATAATGCTATTTTAGGTGGATTTCAAAATGAAATCGCTAACTGCCTTGCTGGTAAGTCATACGATTTAGGTGGAGGTTCTCATAATGCGATAGGGGGCGGGCGACTAAATAAAATCGAGACTGAGAGTTTTTGTAGTGTAATCTTGGGTGGTTGTGCAAGTTGTATGGTTAACTCAATAACAAATGTAATAGGAGGCTCTGCTGTAACTTTGAATTTACAATGCTGCGTTACACAATTCGATGCTATAGATAAAATATCTACTAATTTTGCTATTAAACATCCTGACCCACAGAAACATAATACTTGGCAACTTCGACATGCACTTGTAGAATCACCAACAGCGGGTGATAATATTTATAGATACAAAGTTAAAACAACAAACTGTCAAGCTTTTGTAGAACTACCCTCTTATTATAAATTTTTAAATGAATTTGACCAAGTATGGGTAAGCCCTACCGACCATCTTGGTAAAGCATGGGGTTGTGTTAACAATGAACAAACACACGTCGAAGTAAATTCAAACACTGATGGCGATTATTATGTTTTAATTGTTGGAACAAGAAAAGACGAATGTGCTAAAAAATTCTGGCAAGGAACTGAACATTATTCCGTACCAACTCACATAGTTGACTATTAAAAATGCCCTTTAGTAATATAAATATAACGACAGACACGGGTCTAGATTACAAGATTAACGACTTTATTAATCTTCAGTATGATGCCTCAACCATAATATATGGACGTGTTGTTTCGTACAACTCCAATACGGGGGCTATGACCCTAACTCCTCTTTCTTTTTCAGGGGCTAACGGCTCATATAACTCATGGGAAGTTCAGCTTAGTGGTCAGCACGGCTCTTCAGGCACTAGTGCCGCTTCAGGCTCTTCTGGAACCTCTGGCTCCGCTGCCAGCTCTGGCACATCAGCGACCTCTGGTAGCTCTGCTCTAAGCGCAACATCGGGTGCTAGCGGCTCTTCAGGTAACAGTGCTTTAAGTGGTTCTACTGGCACAGCGGGAACAGCGGGTGCATCAGGAACATCTGGTGCTAGCGGCTCTTCAGCTTCTAACGGTACGGCTGGCTCATCAGGAACAAGTGCAGTTGGCGGGACATCTGCTTCCAGTGGTACCTCTGGCTCAAATGGAACATCGGCTTCATCAGGAACAAGCGGCACCTCTGGTTCTAACGGTACAAGTGCAGAATCAGCTAGCTCTGGAACGTCTGGAACGAGTGGCACTAACGGTTCATCAGCCACTTCTGGCTCTTCAACGGTGTCAGGTTCATCTGGAACATCTGGAACGTCTGCTACTTCGGGTAGTTCGGGCACATCGGGTTCTTCTGCAACGTCAGGAGATAATGGCTCTAGTGGAACAGCTGGCTCATCTGGCACTACTGGTACAAATGGGACTTCTGGCTCGGCTGGAACGAGCGGGACATCGGGTTCTACTGGAACAGCGGGGGCTAACGGCTCAAGTGGTAATAGCGGTCAATCAGCAACGTCTGGTTCAAACGGCACAAACGGAACTTCTGGCTCTACGGGCGCAAATGGTAGCTCTACAGCATCTTCAACATCGGGTTCTAATGGAACTTCTGGAACAAACGGCTCTAGTGCTGTCTCTGGTTCATCAACAGCTAACGGAACTTCTGGCTCATCTGGAACGTCTGGTTCTAACGGTTCTAGTGGCACTTCTGGAACGTCTACAGCAAGTCAAGCCAGTGGAACTTCTGCTACGTCAGGCTCATCTGGGACGGCTGCATCTGTAGGTAGCTCTGGGACTAGCGGAACATCTGGTACAACTGGAGCGAGTGGAAGTGCGGGTACTAGTGGTACTTCAGGTTTATCTGCATCTAGCGGCACCTCCGCAAGCTCTGGAACTTCTGGTACCAGCGGCTCAAGCGGCGTATCTGGTGTTTCTACGGGGTCTGGAACGTCTGGCTCATCAGGCTTAAGCGGTTTAACGGGCGGCTCGGGAAGCTCGGGTCTATCTACGGGGTCTGGAACATCTGGCTCTTCTGGAATTAGTGGTACATCAGGCTCATCGGGAACAAGCGGATTGTCTGGTATCAGTGGTAATTCTGGTGGCTCTGGGGTGAGTGGAACCTCTGGTTCATCAGGTACTAGTGGCTTATCTGGTGCAAGTGGAAGCTCTGGAACTAGTGGAACGGCAGCTACTTCAGGTTCTTCAGGTACATCAGGCGTAAGCGGTCAGAGTTCAACATCAGGCTCATCAGGCGTAAGCGGTTTGAGCGGTAACTCTTGCAGTAGCGGTGTTTCAGGGGCAAGTAATGTTTCATCAATATCTGGAACTAGTGGAAGCAATGGAAATAACGGTTTTTCTGGTCTTTCTACCTCTTCTGGCACATCTGGAACGTTTGGCTCCAATGGAACAAACGGCTCATCAGGTTGTACGGGAGCATCTGGTTCTAACGGCACAAACGGAGCAGCTGGAGGAGCTGGGTCTAGCGGAACAAGTGGTTGCAGTGGTGAAACGGTTTGCTATGCAATTATTTATACAAATAGTTGTGCTTCCTTAGTTACCCCTTGTGTTGGGCATACTATGGTAAACACTGGGAGTTCCGCTTCATTAGCTGGTTGCGGAAATATTCAGTGCGACACAACTTATACATTAGCTCTTGCTGGTGCGAGAAATTGCTTTTGTGTAGCAGATACTTATGCAAGTGTTCAACTTGCTGGTAGTGATAATAATCACAATTGTGATTGTTCGCACAATGTAGGGGCTGTAGACTGCTGTTCACTTATGTCAGGTCGCTATAATGTAATCGTTGCTTCAGCTGCAAGCTGTACGGGAACTACAGCGAATACATTTCAATTTTCCTATATATATGCTAGTTGTCTTGCATGTTTAGCAAACTATTGTTTTTCTGGGATTATTGGAAGATGCAGCTTTGCAGCTACAGCAAACAGTACAGCCTATTTATCGAATATTGATAAACAAAGTGGCGGATTTACAATACCTCACCCAGACCCACAAAAAACAAATACTCATAAATTAGTACACCACTTTGTTGAAACGCCATCAGAAGGGGATAATTTATATAGATTTAAGATTTTAGTAGAAAACGGATTCAAAAGATTTGAACTGCCTGACTACTATAAATATTTGAATAAAAACACCATTACAACTATTTCTCCAGTGGGACACTTTGGTAATGCATATGTAAAAGTATTTGAAAATGAAAATTACATGGAAATTACCGCAGATACCGATGGTGAATACAACGTGTTGTTGTTAGCAACTAGAAAAGACAAAGATATAAACGAGGTTTATAGAGGGATAGAAGTATTAGCTTGCCTTTAAGGATTTTATCACATTGTCAATATTAAATATTTCTGTTTCATTGCGATAGGGGAATTCGTGTAAAGCTCCCACGATATTATATTTAGACAGAAATGCATTTCTCAAATCTGGTTTTGCTGTCTCTGGATTAGCTAAAATATTGTCATGTAATTCATATCCAAATAATTTTGGAGTGTTAGCAATCCATAATACAGTGGATTTTATACGAAGAGCAGCCGCTAAGTGCTGCGAAAAGCTATCTATTAGTAATCTTTTTTTACTAATTGCTAAAACAGTGGCTATTCCCTTATAAGAATCATGAATTGGGATAGTGTTTCTGTATGAAATCTGGTCTTCTCTTCGTATATGATAAATATTGTATATGTGACTGAATTCATCAATTATTGCTTCAACAACGCAAGAGGGCATATCTCTTGCCCATGAGTATTTTAAATCTTGTTGTGCACCCCCATTGGTTTGTAATGCTAATATTGGTTTTTCTGAAGCGTATTTATTTGAGTAAAATCTAAACTCTCTCTCCGTTAAAAATATTTCGGGCAGCTCTCCATTATAAACGATATTATTCATTCTGCACCATGTAGCTATCGTGTGTTCCTTTTTTAAAATATGCTCGGTATGTACGTACGGCTCATTGGCAAAAACTAGCACATCGTCTTTTCCCTCTACATACTTTTGAAAAAAATATGACTCTTGATGATGAGCGAAGGACATATCAACATAAGGGACATTTAAGAATACGTCAGGATGCCCCGTTACAACTATTAAAAAACTTTGTGGATATTGCTTTTTTATAGCTTTACAAACAGCTGTAGCCATTATTGACTTGCCCATCCCACCGTTTATAGTAAATATTATATTCATATTATCTTGTATATATTCCGTAAGGAGAAACTAGTACGTCTACGATTCCGTTTTGTAAATGATTAAATGCGTTTTCTGGAGTTTCAACTATGGGTTCGTTGTGAATATTGAACGATGTATTAACTAAAATACCTACGCCAAGTACATTTTCTTTATAGTTTTTTAAAATTCTATAAAAAAGATTATTGCTTTTTTCGGTTACGATTTGAATTCTTGCCGTTTTATCTACTGGGTGGACAACAGTAGGTATTTTTTCTTTCCATTCGTCTTTAGTGTCAACTAGCATAGTCATGAACTCCGCTGTGTATTTTGACTTTTTTATATTAAATATGGTATCAACATCTTCATCTAAAACTGCTGGAGCAAAGGGCATATAATCATTTCGCTCTAACTTGCTATTTAAAATATCGTATGTCTCAGGATGGGTACAATCGCAAATTATACTTCGGTTTCCAAGAGCTCT
>Ga0164292_10005600_pt1 | contig 10292 bp, 11 predicted proteins | sample GEODES117metaG_FD_111486 | JGI IMG/M metagenome (GOLD analysis project Ga0164292, IMG submission 111486) | Eutrophic lake water microbial communities from Lake Mendota, Wisconsin, USA - GEODES117 metaG | ecosystem: Environmental > Aquatic > Freshwater > Lake | place: USA: Lake Mendota... | reverse complement strand
TCCACCAGCATGAACAGCAGCGTCAAAACCACGTAAGCCGCAAACGCAAACGCCCCACCCTGAGCTCCATCCTCGAACAGCTTATGCAGCGCCAACGTCTGCGTCAGAATATCCCGCCGAGGCTCCGCCCGGATCGCCGTCACCCGCGCCTGCTCGTCCTCGCTCAACTTCGCCAACTCCCCCCGCGTCACATTCGCCTGCTCGCGCAACGCATCCATCTGCTGCTTCAATGAGTCCCTCAATTGATTCTGCTGCGCCACAAACGAATCCGCCTGCTGCTGCTGTACCTGCTGCTTCAATCCCGCAATCCGCGCCTCCTCCGCCGCCAGCTTCGCCTTCGCCGCCGCCGCCGCCATCGCCACCTCATCCGAGATCCGCTTCTCCAGCGCCACCACCTCCTCCTGCAACTGGTTCCGCTGCAGCGTCAAACTCTCCACCACCGCAGACAGCCGCTTACTCTCATCCCGACGCCACGTCAGTTGATCCGTCTGAATGCTCTTCGCCCGTGGCCCCAGCCCAATGATCCCGCTCCGCTGCCCGTTCAACTCCCGCTCAAATTCCTTTTGCCATAAATCCAACTCCACCTGCAGTTTCTTCGACGCCGCATCCTCCGTCGCCAACTGCTTCTCAACCTCCCCCACCTTCTCCCGCAACGGCGCTGTCGCATCCCCCACCTTCTTCTCCAACTCCGCCTTGGCCTTCGCCTCATCAGGCGTCATCACCGGCTGCCCCGTCGCCGGATCCACCACCAAAAACTCCGCCTGAAATGTCGCATCCCACTTCACGCCCAACTTCGCAATGTCCGCATCCACCACCGCGATCTTAGCCTCCGTCGCCGTCTTCAACGCCCCCGACTCCGCCCGCGCCGCCGCAATGTCCACCTCCCGCTGCTCCTCGATCACCGTCGACACCGTGTCCCGAAACAAAAGCAACGCCAGCGGATGCGAAATCGTCAACCCCATCAGCGCCGCCACCACAATCCGCAGCCCAAACTGCGCCGCCTTGCGCACAAACGATTGGTAAGCCCGATACGTCGCCAGCAACGCGCGGTCTACCGTCAAAATGATGAACGACCATACCAGCGAGACCGGCACGATGTACCACCAGTTGTCCGTCAAAGTCGACACCGCATAAGCCGACGATATCAAAGCAAAAAGCGACGGCACCAGCACCGTCGCCCCAAACGCCACATACTTCCGCCGCTCCCACGCCGGACACTCACGCAAACTCTGCTCACTGGCGCCCGACAGCCAGTAAAAAACGCGGGCAGAAAAACTCTCAGGTTTCATATCGCAGCCCCAGACTACGCCACCCGCCCCCACACTCAATCACGACCCTCAACAATTTTCACCGATCGCCTCTCCCCCCGCCTCCTCCCCCCAAAAAAATCCCGTTAATCCTGAAATCCTGTTAATCCTGTCCCCAAAAACCGTCACCTCAACGGCAACTCACAATACAACGTGAACCCCCGAGCCTCAGTCACCCGCAGATTCAGCATCTCCCCCGTGTGCCGCTCATAGTTCCCATCAAACACCGCAATCTTGTTCGTCCCCGTCCGTCCACTCAGCCGATCATTCGTATACCGGCTGTACCCCTCGCAAAGCACCTCGACCTCCTGACCGATCAACTCGTCATACTTCGGCAGCGCCAGCGCATTCACCAAATTCAGCAGATCCTGATTCCGCGCCTCCTTCACACTCTCCGGCAACTGCATCGCCTCCTCCATCTCCGCCGCAGGCGTCCCCTTCCGCTTCGAATACCGGAACACAAACGCATTCTCAAACGCGATCTCCTCAAACATCGCCCGCGTCTCCAAATACTGCTCCTCCGTCTCCCCGGGAAATCCCACAATCACATCCGTCGTCACCGCAATCCCCGGCCGCGCCGCCCGAATCTTCGCCACCAACTCAATGAACTTCTCCCTCGTGTAAGGCCGGTGCATCCGCTTCAAAATCGCGTTGCTCCCGCTCTGCACCGGCAAATGCACATGCGGCGCCAGCTTCGGCAAATACGTGAACGCTTCGACCAAATCCTTCTTGTAGCCAATCGGATGCGGACTCGTAAACCGGATCCGCTCAATCCCGTCCACCTCATGCACCGCCTCCAGCAACTGCACAAACGGACTCTTCCCCCCCACCGCCGGAAACTCATGCCGCCCATACAAATTCACAATCTGCCCCAACAACGTCACCTCCTTCACCCCCCGATCCGCCAATCGCTTCACCTCCTCCACAATCTCCCCGATCGGCCGTCCCCGCTCCCCGCCCCGCGTATACGGCACGATGCAAAACGTGCACTTCATGTTGCACCCCTGCATGATGCTCACAAACGCCGTCGCTTGCTTCGCCTTCAGCGTGTGATCCCGAATCGTATTCTGGCTCTGCTCCTCCTCCTCGATGTCCACAATCGAAAACCGCTCCTCATCCATCTGCTTTTCCAGCTTCGCCTTGATCAGCCCATCCACATGATCCACCACCCGGTGATACTTCTGCGTTCCCACCACCAAATCCACCTTCGACGTCGCCACCAGCTCCGCCCCCCGACTCTGCGCCATGCACCCCATGAATCCCGTCACCAAATGCGGCTTCGCCTTGCGATACTGCCCCATCAACCCCATCTTCCCCAACGCCTTCTGCTCCGCCTGGTCCCGCACCGAGCACGTATTGATCAAAATCACATCCGCAGCCTCCTCCTCACCCGTCATCGTATAGCCCCGCTCCACAAACATCTGAGACACCTGTTCCGTGTCCCGCTCGTTCATCTGGCAACCATAAGTGCGAATGTAAACCTTAGGCATCGTTAAAAACCCCCATCGAAGGGCCGCCACCATACCCCCTTTCACAACGGCTTCATCCCCAAAATCCCCCAATTTTCTCTCGCCAATCCGCAACCCGCAATCCCCAATCCCCAATCCCCAATCCCCAATCCCCAATCCCCAATCCCCAATCCGCAATCCGCAATCCCAATGCCCCTCCTCCCCGAACTCCTCTCCCCCGCCGGTAACTGGGACTGCGCCCGCGCCGCCGTCGCCAACGGCGCCGACGCCATCTACTTCGGCATGCCACGCTTCAACGCCCGCCTGCGCGCCGACAACTTCTCCGAAGAAGACCTGCCCAGCCTGATGACCTTCCTCCACGCCCACGGCGTCAAAGGTTACGTCGCCTTCAACACCCTCGTCTTCACCTCCGAACTCCCCGATGCCGAAGCCCAACTCCGCTACCTCGAAGGCTCCGGCGTCGACGCCGTCATCGTCCAGGACCTCGGCCTCGCCGAACTCGTCAAACGCGTCACCCCCCGCCTCCGCCTCCACGCGTCCACCCAGATGACCATCACCTCCCCGGAGGGACTCGAATTCGCCAAACGCCTCAACATCGACCAAGCCGTCCTCTCCCGCGAACTCTCCCTCCGCGAGCTCGAACGCTTCCAAGCCAACGACCACCCCGAACTCCCCCTTGAAGTTTTCGTCCATGGCGCCCTTTGCGTCGCCTACTCCGGCCAATGCCTCACCTCCGAATCCCTCGGCCGCCGCAGCGCCAACCGCGGCGAGTGCGCCCAGGCCTGTCGCATGCCCTACCAAATGGTCGTCGACGGTGCCCTCATCGACCTCGGCGACAAACGTTACCTCCTCTCCCCGCAGGACCTCGCCGCCGTCGAAGAAATCCCCCGCCTCATCGAACTCGGCATCCGCTCCTTCAAAATCGAAGGCCGCCTCAAAACCCCCGAATACGTCGCCGCCGTCACCCAAGTCTACCGCAAAGCCATCGACAAGGTGGTGCAAGCATCTTGCTTGCACACCCCCGTGGAGCAAGCCGCTGGCTTGCCAGCTTCCTCCGGCGAAGCCGCACTTCAAAAAGTGGTGCCAGCTTCCAGCTTGCACTCCCCCCCCATCGGCGCAGCCGCACTTCCCCCCCTCGAATCCACCATCTCTTCCGAGGACAAATACGCCCTCGAGATGACCTTCTCCCGCGGCCTCTACTCCGGCTGGATGCACGGCGTCAATCACCAGGAACTCGTCACCGCCCGCTTCGGCAAAAAACGCGGCCCCTACGTCGGCACCGTCACCCAACTCGCCCGCGACGCCGTCCAGCTCGACCAGTTTGTTATCCCCCTCAAACCCGGCGACGGCGTCGTCTTCGAAAACCCCGCCGACACCAACGCCGAACAAGGCGGCCGCCTCTACTTCGTCCAGGACCACTGGATCGAATTCCAGCGTGGCAAGCTCGACATGAGCTCCCTCGCCCCTGGCACCCGCGTCTTCAAAACCGACGACCCCGCCCTCAACAAAGCCCTCCGCCAATCCTTTGAAGGCGACATCCCCGTGCGCAAACAGTGGCAGCTCGACATCACCGCCACCGGCAGTGAAAACGAACCCCTCACCCTCTCCGCCACCGCCACCCACCTCCGCCACGGCAAAATCCAAACCGCCACCGTCACCTCCACCCAACCCCTCCAACTCGCTCAAAAGCGACCCCTCGACGAAACCACCCTCCGCGACCAACTCGGCCGCCTCGGCGGCACCCCCTACGACCTCGGAACCGTCACCCTCCATCTCGAATCCCCCCTCATCCTCCCCCTCTCCACCCTCAACCACCTCCGCCGCGAGCTAATCGAAAAAATGGCGCAAGCTCCCAGCTTGCCGCCACCCGTGGAGCGAGCCGCTGGCTCGCCTCCCAAGGTGGTGCAAGCATCTTGCTTGCACTCCCCAAACGTACCACCCCTCTCCGAGGCGTCCCCCCACACCGGCGAAGCCGCACTTCAAAAGGTGGTGCAAGCATCTTGCTTGCACTCCCCCACAACCGGCGCAGCCGCACTCACCCCTTCTAAAACTTCCCTCTCGGTCTTGTGCCGCACCCCCGCCCAAATCCAAGCCGCCCTCGCCCTCCACATCCCCCGCCTCTACCTCGACTTCGAAGACATCCGCCGCTACGCCGACACCGTCACCGAAATCCGCGCCACCGGCACCCAAACCGAACTCTTCCTCGCCACCCCCCGCATCCAAAAATCCGGCGAAGCCGGCTTCTTCAAACTCATCGAACGCGCCGAACCCGACGGCGTCCTCATCCGCAACCTCGGCGCCCTCGCCTTCTTCAAAGACAGCCCCCTCCGCCTCACCGGCGACTTCTCACTCAACGTCGCCAACCACCTCACCGCCGCCCTCCTTAAGCGCGAAACCCCGCTCGAGCAATTGACCCTCTCCTACGACCTCAACCTCGAGCAAATCCTCTCCCTCCTCGCCGCCTCCGATCCTGCTTGGTTCGAGATCACCCTTCACCAGCACATGCCCATGTTTCACATGGAGCACTGCGCCTTCGCCGCCTTCCTCTCCACCGGCACCGACTTCACCAACTGCGGCCGCCCCTGTGAGAAACACCGCGTCGCCCTCCGCGACCGCATGGGCATCGACCACCCCCTCAAAGCCGACGTCGGCTGCCGCAACACCCTCTTCAATCACCAGGCCCAGACCGGAGCCGACTTCTACCCCCAGCTCCATACCGCCGGCCTCCGCCGCTACCGCGTCGAACTCCTCGAAGAAGACGAAGCCCAAACCACCGAAGTCCTCACCGCCTACCAACAACTCCTCACCAACCAACGCACCGGCCATGACCTCTGGCGCCACCTCCGCGCCCAAAACCAACTCGGCGTCACCAAAGGCACTCTCTCAGCCTCTGTCTAATCACCCTCTGAAGTTAGGGAGTCGCACCCCCAAACGGAATCGACGACGCCCCTCCCAACTTGGTCACTCCCAACACCTTCGCCTTGATGTAAATCGTCGTCGGTTTTGCCTCCCCACGCTTCCAATACACCCCACCCGGAACAGTGTAATACAAAGGGAAATCCCTCACCTTCAACTCACTCGGTGCCTGATAAAAATCCCCCTTCGTATCAGAGTGGCTCAAAGCATACCGGCCCGCTGGCAGGCTGTACTCTTTCATTACCAATTTCCCACCATATTGAAAGGCGCGGGTGATTCGAATGGCCTGCGCCTGGGCTCCAGATGGTGCCTTCGATTCCTTAGTCGGAATGTCTCCCACCGACTTGCACGAAACCAGAAAGAGACCCAAAATAGAAACAATGAATAGGCGGAACATGGCCCTTGAATAGGGAATTCAAAAAATAGAGTCAATCCCATTCTTTCGAAAGTACCAACCTCTGACACTCAATCCCTCAATAATTTTGCTGTCCCCCATCTTTCTGTCAAATCCCGCCCCCAAAGCAACGTTCTATCTGTCCATGAAACGCACCCTACTCACCACCCTCTCCGCCCTCGCTCTCGCAGCGACCACCACCTTCGCCGCCGAAAGCCTCTACGAAATCCCCGTGAAGGACATCAAAGGCCAAGACACCACCCTGAAGCCCTACGAAGGCAAAGTCATGCTCATCGTCAACGTCGCCTCCAAGTGCGGCAACACCAAGCAATACACCGAGCTTCAGCAACTCCACGAAACCTTCAAAAAGAACGGCCTCGCCGTCCTCGGCTTTCCCTGCAATGACTTCGGCGGCCAGGAACCCGGCACCAACGAAGACATCCAGGAGTTCTGCTCCAGCAAATACAGCGTCACCTTCCCCCTCTTCGACAAAGTCGTCGTCAAAGGCCCCGAAAAACACCCCCTCTACATGGCCCTCAGCGGCCCCGACTCCCCATTCCCCGGTGACGTGAAATGGAACTTCGGCAAGTTCCTCGTCGGCAAGGACGGCAAAATCCTCGCCCGCTTCGAACCCAAAACCAAACCCGACGCCCCCGAAGTCCTCGAAGCCATCAAAACCGCCCTCAAATAACCCGCTCACCAGTCATTCCCTCCAAGAGCCGGGCCCCCAAAGCCCGGCTCTTTTTTTGCGCATAGACCGGTTCTCGAAAAGAAGGTCATTTTGATCCGGCGAGCGCAGCGGCTTCAGTGGCAAGGAAGTCGAGCAGCCCGCTATTGAATCAATAGCGGGCAAGCGGCTGACGCAGCCAATGAGGCTGCTCCGCCGCCGGGCAAGGTGAGACAAGTATTTCGAGAACCGGTCTAAACCCCTTGGAATGCCCCCACCCGCCGACACCCTCATACAACTCCCCTCCCAGACCCACCCAAAACCATCCCTCCCACCCCATCCCTCAATCCCGTTAATCCAAAAAAATCCTGTTAATCCTGTCCCAAAAAACGCCGCAGTCCTCACCCCGCCTTCCGTTTTCCACTTTCCAAACCCACTTCCCCCGCTACCCTCCCCAGACCATGCTCGACATCCGCCTCCTGCGCGAAAGCCCCGAACTCGTCAAACAGCGCCTCGCCACCCGCGACGCCGCGCTCGCTCCTCTCGTCGACCAAATCCTCGCCATCGACTCCGCCCGCCGCGCCGCCGAGACCGAACGCCAGCAACTCCAAAGCGACCGCAATCGCCTCTCCAAAGAAATCGGCATCGGTCGCAAAAATGGCGAAGACACCTCCGCCAAAGAAACCGAAGTCCGCGGCATCGGCACCCGCATCGACGAAATCGGCCAGGAAGCCGACGCCGCCGATACCCAACAGCGCGATCTCCTCCTCGCCCTCCCGAATCTCCCCCACGACGCCTGTCCCATCGGCACCACCGCCGAAGAAAACCCCGAAGTCCGCCGCTGGGGCACCGCCCCCGCTTACGACTTCGAACCCAAAGACCACATCGCCCTCGGCCAGGCACACGGCATGCTCGACTTCGAAGCCGGCGCTAAAATCACCGGCTCCGCCTTCGTCGTCTATCGCGGCCCCGGCGCCCGCCTCGAGCGCGCCCTCATCAACTTCCTCCTCGACCTCCACACCACCCAGCACGGCTACACCGAAATCAGCCCCCCGCTCCTCGTCAAACCCGAGTGCCTCGTCGGCACCGGCCAACTCCCCAAGTTCGGCGACCAAGTCTACCACAGCCCCGAAGACGACCTCTACCTGATCCCCACCGCCGAAGTCCCCGTCACCAACCTCCATCGCGAAGAGATCCTCAAAAACGAGCAACTCCCCATCCACTACGCCGCCTACACCCCCTGCTTCCGCCGTGAAGCCGGCAGCGCTGGCCTCGGCACCCGCGGCCTCATCCGCATGCACCAGTTCGACAAAGTCGAGCTCGTCCACATCACCACACCGGAGGCCTCCATGGATGCCCTCGAAACCCTCACCGGCCACGCCGAAAAAGTCCTCCAACTCCTCGGCCTCCACTACCGCGTCATCGAACTCTGCACCGGCGACATCGGTTTCGGCTCCGCCAAAACCTACGACATCGAAGTCTGGGCCCCCGGCCAAAAAGCCTACCTCGAAGTGTCTTCCTGCTCCACCTTCGGCGACTACCAGGCCCGCCGCATGAACCTACGCTTCAAAGACGCCGAAGGAAAAAACCGCTTCGCCCACACCCTCAACGGCTCCGGCACCGCCCTCGCCCGACTCTTCGTCGCCCTTGTCGAAACCCATCAACAAGCCGACGGCACCATCCTCATCCCCGAAGCCCTCCGCCGCCACTACGGCGCAGATCGCATCGGCTAACGCGTCCCATCACCCATGGGACCAAAGGCCACACACCCGAAACTCCCATGAACCCTCCCCCCCTCTCCTCTCCCGAAAACCCCTTCGGCGACCCCGACCGCGCCACTCGCGAGAACAGCGCCGCCATCGGCAAAGGCATCCTCTACGGCTGCGGCGGCTGCGCTAGCCTCGCCCTCATGGTCCTCCTCCTCATCGGCGGCATCATCTACTTCATCTTCTCCAGCGTCCGCAAAACCGAACCGTTCCAGCTCACCCTCCAAGCCGCCCAATCCTCCCCGGAAATGCGCACCCAACTCGGCGAGCCCATCACCCTCGGCTTCTGGTTCACCGGCAGCGTCAACTGGAACAACGGCAACGGCACCGCCGATGTCCAAATCCCCCTCAACGGCCCCAACGGCAGCACCACCATCCACACCGTCGGCACCCAATCCCCCGGCGCCCCCTGGAACTTCTCCAAAATGCAATCCACCTCCTCCCCCCCCATCAACCTCCTCTCTCCCTGACCCCGTGGAGCAAGCAGCCTGCTTGCCTCTCACCCTCCGCCCCCGCGCCTCCCTCCTTGAATCCCTTCCCTCAAGACTCAAAGTTCCTCATCGCCCTCTCCGGCGGCCGCGACTCCGTCACGCTCCTCCACTGGCTCCTCGCCCAAGGCCACCCCAACCTCATCATCTGCCACCTCAATCACTCCCTCCGTGGCAAAGAGTCCGACCTTGACGCCGCCTTCGTCCGCCGCCTCGCCAAAAAGTATTCCCTCCCCTGCGAAATCGCCAAAACCGACGTCGCCGCCCTCGCCAAATCCGCGCGCCTCTCCCTCGAAACCGCCGCCCGCCAGGCCCGCCACGCCTTCTTCCTTCAAGCCTCCACCAAACACCAAACCCCCCACCTCTTCCTCGCCCACCACGCCGAAGACCAGGCCGAAACCGTCCTCGCCAACGCCTGCCGCGGCACCGGCCTCCCCGGCATCGCCGGCATGAAACCTGTCCAAACCCTCGACAACGGCCTCATCCTCCACCGCCCCCTCCTCACCTGGCGCCGCACCGACATCGACACCTACATCACCACCCACAAACTCCGCTTCCGCGAAGACCCCTCCAACTCCTCCCCCGCCCACCGCCGCAACCGCCTCCGCCACGACATCCTCCCCCGCCTCAACCAGGCCCTCGATCGCGATGTCACACCCGCCCTGGTCAGACTCGCCGCCCACGCCTCCCGCGACGACGACCTCCTCACCTCCCTCACCCACACCTGGATCCAAACCCACACCCCCTTCACCTCCGACGGCCGACTCCAAATCACCCCCGCCCTCAAAGCCCTCCACCCCGCCCTCCTCACCCGCCTCCTACGCCTCTGGCTCCAGTCACACAACATTCCTAACATCGACCAAACCCACATCGACGCCGCCCTCACCCTCCTCACCCAAATCACCCCCGCCAAAATCAACCTCCCCCACAACCACCACCTCCACCGCAAGTCCAAACACCTCCACCTAACCTAACAAAAACCAACACCCACTCACCACTCACCGATTACTTCTGAATAACTACCCGTGTTAGTCGTTGAAAATTTTTACTTTATATCTTTCGCAGTCACCCAAACCAAGGAGTGACGGCTTCTAGCCGTCACCTTTCCGTCCTCCCCTAGCCACCCCCTAGTTACTCTCCCTTTCAATCATGCTGCGCGTGTGCTCCGCTGAATACTGATTACTGAACACTCCCTAAACCTTGCACTTCTCCAACCCCAGCGCCCTCTACGCCCTCCTCGCCCTCCCGGTCATCCTCCTGATCCACTTCCTCCAGGAGCGCTCCC
>Ga0164292_10005598_pt1 | contig 10296 bp, 9 predicted proteins | sample GEODES117metaG_FD_111486 | JGI IMG/M metagenome (GOLD analysis project Ga0164292, IMG submission 111486) | Eutrophic lake water microbial communities from Lake Mendota, Wisconsin, USA - GEODES117 metaG | ecosystem: Environmental > Aquatic > Freshwater > Lake | place: USA: Lake Mendota, Wisconsin... | reverse complement strand
CGAGCGCGCCAGCCAGTCGGTGGCGCTGCTGTTCGCCAGCGCCTACGGCAACACCGCCGCCATCGCCGACGCCCTGGCCCAGGGGATCTCGCGCACCGGCGTGCGGGTGGAGAGCATCAACTGCGAGTTCACACCGGCCGAGCAGCTGCTGGCGGCGATCCGCAGTTGCGATGCCCTGCTGATCGGCTCCCCCACCCTGGGCGGCCATGCCCCCACACCGATTGTGTCGGCCCTGGGCACGGTGCTGGCCGAGGGCGACCGCAACAAGCCGGTGGGCGTGTTCGGCAGCTTCGGCTGGAGCGGCGAGGCCCTGGATCTGCTGGAGAGCAAGCTGCGCGATGGCGGCTTCAGCTTCGCGTTCGAGCCGATCAAGGTGAAGTTCAGCCCCGACGCCGCCACGATCAAAACCATCGAGGAAACCGGTACTGCCCTCGGCCGCCAGCTGAAGGCCGCCCAGCGGCGCCAGGAGCGGCGCGCGGCCGCCGGTGGCCTGAGCGAGAGCCGCACCGGCCCGGCCATCCAGGCCCTCGGCCGGGTGGTGGGAGCGCTGTGTGTGCTCACCACCGAGAAAGGTGCTGGCGAGAGCCGCCTCAGCGGCGCCATGGTGGCCAGCTGGGTGAGCCAGGCCAGCTTCACCCCGCCGGGCTTCACCGTGGCTGTAGCCAAGGATCGCGCTGTGGAGGCCCTGTTGCACGTGGGTGACCACTTCGCCCTCAACGTGCTGGCCGCAGGCCGCGAAAGCGGGCCGATGAAGCAGTTCCTCAAGCCCTTCGCCCCCGGCGCCGACCGCTTCGCCGGCCTGGAGCTGGAGCGCAGCCCCGGCGGTCAGCCGATCCTGCCGGAAGCCCTGGCCTGGCTGGAGGCCCGGGTGCAGCAGCGGATGGAGTGCGGCGACCACTGGCTGCTCTATGCCCAGGTGGAGCAGGGCGGCCTGCTGGATCCAGAGGGCATCACGGCGGTGCACCAGCGCCGCAGCGGGGCCAACTACTGAGCTGGCGCGGCAAATGTGAAGCGCTGCAACGCAAAGCGGAAGGAAACCCGTGCATTCCCGCATGGACCACCCCTGCCGGCTGCAATGCAGATCCTTTAGCCCTTCAGCGGCCATGGCTCCGGCTCGCATCAGCGCCGATCTGGCCTCCCACCGCAGCTGCAACTACCGCGGCTTCAGGCTGATTCAGCAGGAGAATCTGAGCTGGGTTGTGCGCATGGAAGGCCAGCACGACTGCTGCAGCTTCACCACGCCGCCGAGCTCCCTGGCCGATGTGAAGGCACTGATCGACTGGCGGCTGGATCGGGCTGCCTGATCAAGCCTGATCCAGCAAGGCAAGCACCCAGGCAGCGGCCCTCAGGCGGCCTGGGGCGGATTGGGATCGGTGCCACCGGCCGCCTGGAAAGGCAGCACCAGAGTGGCCCAGTGGTCGGGGCGCTGGGGGCGACTGCGGCGAGCCCGCCGCACACCGAAAGGCACGCGCACCACATTGGTGCCGTCCACACGCTGGGCCTGATTGTCGTTGCTGTTGCCGCTGTTGCCGCTGTTGCCGCTGTTGCCGTTCATGGTCCCCACGACTGAACGTGACCGAGCCTGGGCGTAGTTCCAACAGATTGTGAGGGAAAAACAAGCCCAAGATCCCAAAGAAATGCTGTGGTTTCGCTAGCTCGCCACAGGCACCGGCTGGGCCAGTTCAGGGATTGCCAGTTCCTCCACGCTCGGGCAGGTGCACACCAGATGGCGGTCACCGTAGGCGTTGTCGATGCGGGCCACGGCCGGCCAGAACTTGGCCGCCTGCTGCCCCTCCCCCGCCGGGAAGGCCGCGACCTGGCGGCTGTAGGGGCGCTCCCACTGCTCTGCCATCACCGCCGCCAGGGTGTGGGGGGCGCGCTTGAGCGGGTTGTCGAGCGGATCGGCCTCGCCCCGCTCGATCGCGGCCGCCTCGGCCCGGATCGCCACCATCGCCGCGCAGAAGCGATCCAGCTCCGCCAGCCCCTCGCTCTCGGTGGGCTCCACCATCACCGTGCCGGCCACCGGCCAGCTCACGGTGGGCGCATGGAAGCCGTAGTCCATCAGCCGCTTGGCCAGGTCGTCGACCTCCAGCCCGCAGCTGCGCTTGAGCGGCCGCAGATCGAGGATGCACTCATGGGCCACCCGCCCACCGGCGCCCCGATACAGCACCGGGAAGTGGGGATCGAGCCGGGTGGCGATCAGGTTGGCGGCCAGCAGGGCCACCTGGCTGGCCTGGCGCAGGCCGCCACCACCCATCAGGCGGATGTACATCCAGCTGATCGGCAGGATCGAGGCACTGCCCAGCGGTGCCGCCGCCACCGCGCCGCCATGGCGAGGAGCGTCGGTGCCGCCCTGCGCCAGCTCACCATGCCCCGGCAGGAAAGGCACCAGGTGCTGAGCCACAGCGATCGGACCCACCCCGGGCCCGCCGCCACCGTGGGGGATGCAGAAGGTCTTGTGCAGGTTGAGGTGGCACACATCGGCGCCATAGAGGCCGGGCTTCGCCAGACACACCTGGGCGTTGAGGTTGGCCCCATCGAGATACACCTGGCCACCGCGCTGGTGCACCAGCTCACAGATGCGGCGGATGCCGGTCTCGAACACCCCATGGGTGGAGGGGTAGGTAACCATCAGGGCGGCCAGGTCGGCGGCATGGGCCTCGGCCTTGGCCTCCAGATCGGCCAGGTCGATGTTGCCCTGGTCATCGCAGGCCACCGCCACCACGCGCATGCCCGCCATCACCGCGCTGGCGGGGTTGGTGCCATGGGCACTGGTGGGAATCAGGCACACCGTGCGGTGGGCCTCGCCGCGGCTGCGGTGCCAGGCCCGGATCGCCAGCAGGCCGGCATATTCCCCCTGGGAACCGGCATTGGGCTGCAGCGACACGCCCGCAAAGCCGGTGATCGCCGCCAGCCAGGCCTCCAGGTCGGCTGCCAGACGCCGGTAGCCGGCGCTCTGCTCGGCGGGCGCAAAGGGGTGCAACTGGCTGAAGGCCGGCCAGCTCACCGGCGCCAGCTCGGCGGCGGCATTGAGCTTCATGGTGCAGCTGCCCAGCGGGATCATGCCGTGCACCAGCGAGAGGTCCCGCGCCACCAGCCGCTGGATGTAGCGCAACAACTCGGTTTCGCTGCGATACCGCTGAAAGGGCTCCTGCTGCAGCCAGGGGTCCTGGCGGGTGGGCAGGCCGATGGCGCTCCAGCCAGCCTTGACCCCATCGACATCGGGAGGCCTGCAGTCCAACACCTGCCGCTCCTGCCCAGCGCTCGCCAGGGCCGCCAGCAGCCGCGCCAGCTCCCCGGTGGTGCTGAGCTCATCAAGGCTGATGCCGACGCCGTCGCCTGCCCGGTGCAGGTTGAACCCGGCCGCCAGGGCCGCCGCCACCAGCACCTCGGCATCAGCCGGCTCCACCGGCAGCCACACCGTGTCGAAGCCGGGGCCGGCCAGCACGGGCAGCCCGAGGCCCTCCAGCCCGGCCACCAGGGCCTCACGCAGGCCGTGGATGCGGCGGGCGATCGCCTCCAGGCCCTCGGGGCCGTGGTGCACGGCATAGAAACCGGCCATCACCGCCAGCAGCACCTGGGCGGTGCAGATGTTGCTGGTGGCCTTGTCGCGGCGAATGTGCTGCTCGCGGGTCTGGAGGGCCAGGCGCAGGGCCGGCCGGCCCTCGGCGTCCAGCGAGCGCCCCACCAGACGACCGGGGATCTGGCGCTTGAAGGCCTCGCGGGTGGCGAAGAAGGCGGCATGGGGCCCACCGAAACCCATCGGCACGCCCAGGCGCTGGGCACTGCCGATGGCGATGTCGGCACCGAGCTCACCCACCGGCGCCAGCAGCACCTGGGCCAGGGGATCCACCGCCACGGCGCTGATCACGCCAGCCGCTGCTGCGGACTGGAGCAGGGGCTCAGGATTCCAGAGCCGGCCGCGCCGGCCCGGCAACTGCAACAGCAGGCCAAAGGCATCGGCAGGCAGAGCTCTGAGCGCCTCGGCATCCACCAGCTCCAGGGTGATCCCCAAGGGCTCAGCCCGGGTCTGCAGCACCGCCAGGGTCTGGGGCAACACCTCCCGGTCCACCAGGAACCGGCGGGCACCGCTGCGGCGGCACACCGCCAGGGCCAGGGCCAGGGCCTCAGCCGCGGCGGTGGCCTCATCCAGTAGCGAGGCGTTGGCGATCGGCAGCCCGGTGAGCTCGCTGATCAGCGTCTGGAAGTTGAGCAGGGCCTCGAGGCGGCCCTGGGCGATCTCGGCCTGGTAGGGCGTGTAGGCCGTGTACCAGGCGGGATTTTCGAACACATGGCGCTGGATCAGGGCCGGCGTGGCCGTGCCGTAGTAGCCCTGGCCGATCAGCGAACGCACCACGCTGTTCTGGGCAGCGATCGCCGCCAGCTCCGCCAGCGCCTCGGCCTCACCGCACGGCTCAGGCAGCCCGGCGATGGCCGCCTCCGGCGGCAGCAGCAGATCGGCCGGCACCACCTGCTCGGCCAGCTGCTCCAAGCTCTCCAGTCCCAGCTCCGCCAGCATCTGGGCCTGTTCGGCGGGGCTGGGCCCGATGTGCCGCGCCCAGAACGGTCCGGGCGGAACGTTGGCAGTCATCTCCTGAGAGGGCATGGGGTGAGCGACCATCTGTTGCGAGGCCGTCACGAGGCCTGCACCTTGGCGGCATAGCTGGCCGCATCCATCAGGCCCTCCAGCTGGGTGGGCTCGGTCGGCTTCACCACCAGCAGCCAACCTTCGCCGTAGGGATCGCTCTGCAGCTCCTCGGGGCTGGCCAGCACGGCCTCGTTGCGGGCCTCCACGGTGCCGCTGATCGGCGCCACCAGCTCCTCCACCGCCTTCACCGACTCCACGGTGCCGAAGCTCTGGCCCTGGTCGATCGTGGCGCCCACCTCCGGCAGCTCCACGAACACGATGTCGCCCAGCTGGTCCACCGCGAAGGCACTCAGGCCCAGCCGTGCCAGCTCGCCCTCGGGCCGCACCGTTTCATGGCTGTCGGCGTAGCGGCGATCGTCGGGGAAAGAAAGCGCCATGGCGGAGACAGGAGCGGGAGCCCGGCAGCGGGGCTGGAGTCTGGTCAGTTTGTCGGAACCAGGCGCGCTTCTGCCAAGGCGGTGAGAGCCCGCACAAGAGCCAGCGCGATGTGGGCGCGGTGGCTGCCGCCCTGCACGTAGAGCACGTAGGGCTCCCGCAGGGGGGCATCGGCGGAAAACTCGCTGGTGCTGCCGTCGATGAAGGTGCCGCCGGCCATCACCAGCTCGCTGGCATACCCCGGCATCGGCGCCGGCACCGGATCGAGATAGGCGCCGATCGGTGAGGCGGCCTGGAAAGCGCGGCACACCGCCTTGAGCAGCTCGGGCGAACCCAGCCGCACCGCCTGGATACCGTCGCTGCGCTCCGCTCCGGGCGCCGGATTGGTGGCGAAGCCCAGGTCGCTGAACACCTGGGCCACCAGCTCGGCGCCGATCAGGGCTTCGGCCACCATCTGGGGCGCCAGAAACAGGCCCTGAAACAGCAGCCGGTTGAGATCGAAGCTGGTGCCCCCCTCGCTGCCGATGCCCGGGGCCGTGAGCCGGCAGCAGGCCTGCTCCACCAGCTTGGTGCGGCCGGCCACATAGCCGCCGGTGGGGGCGATCGTGCCGCCCAGGTTCTTGATCAACGAGCCGGCGATCAGGTCGGCGCCAACGGCGGGGGGCTCCAGCTCCTGCACCAGCTCTCCATAACAGTTGTCGACGAACACCAGGCAATCGGGCTGGATCGCCTTCACCCGCTCTGCCAGTCGCCCGATCTCGGCCACCGCCAGCGATGGCCGCCAGCTGTAGCCGCAGCTGCGCTGGATCAACACCATGCGCGTGGGCACGGCCAGGGCATCCGCCAGCCCCTCCCAGTCGATGCCGCCATCGGGCAGCAGCTCCAGTTCGTCGTAGGTGATGCCGAACTCCGCCAGCGACCCCTGGCCACTGCCACGGATGCCGATCACTTCCTCGAGGGTGTCGTAAGGGCGGCCGGTGAGGGCCAGCAGCCGATCACCGGGCCGCAGCACGCCGAACAGGGCCGCCGCGATCGCATGGGTACCGCTCACGAACTGCAGCCGCACGGCCGCCGCCTCGGCCTGCAGCACCCGGGCGAACACCCGATCCAGCACCTCCCGGCCCTGGTCGCCATGGCCGTAGCCGCTCACCGAGGCGAAGTGCTGCACCCCCACCCGCTCGGTCGCAAAGGCGTCGAGCACCCGCTCCAGCCGCCGCTGCACCGCGGCGGTGTGGCGCTCGGCAAGCGGGGCGATGCGCGCCTGGGCCGCCGCCACGCGCTCGGCAGCCCAGGCCCTGCAGTCGCGGCCTGAGTCCGCGCCGGAACTCTTCGCGCCAGCGGAGCTCGCACTGGTGGGCATCACGCACGGATCGGGCGGAACGGTCCATCCTGCCCCTGCGGGCCAGAGCCAACCCGCACCAACGCAGGCGTCGCCCGGGAGCGGCCGACGCCCGGCGGAAGCCCCGATGTCGACGCCACCGCAGAAGCGCCTGAGCGTGCCTTGCGAATCATCCCATTAACGATCCTGTTATTTACAGGAGAGCCGATCCTGCATCGACCATGGCTTTCATGGGATCAACCGCCAGGGCTTGCCCCTATTGCCCGCCCCGCGCTCCCTGAGCAACATCCCCTGAGTCACAGCCCCTCAGCCACTCCCCATCAGCCGCGCCCCCTGAGCACAGCCCGCTCTGAGCACAGCCCGCTCGAAGCCTCAGCCACCTGGCCCCATGACTCACGCCAGAGGCCGGCAGCGCCAGGGTGCAGCACCGTCAGTCATAAATTTGCATGCCCGCCTCGGGTTGCCGCAGCGCCACCTCGTCGCAGGCCCTGCGCCCAGGGCGCCCACCGCGGAGATCTCCGACTTGGTTTTCACTCCCCAACCGTCCGTGAGCGGCCCAGCCGGCAACGGCTCAGGCGCCAGCAGCGCAGCACCAGACCCGACCACCGCCCAGGTGCTTCAGGTGCCCAGCAGCCGCGAGCAGCGTCAGCGCGCCGCCCTCACCGCCCCGCGGCCACCGCTGCCGCCGCGGCAGCGCAAGCACAAGCTGGGCACCACCAGCTTCATGCTGGCCATGCACGTGGGGGCCGTGGCGGCGCTGCTGCCGATGTTCTGGAGCTGGCAGGGGCTGATCGCCCTGGCGGTGCTCTATTGGGTCACGGTGCTGGGCGTGACCCTGGGCCTGCACCGGCTGCTGACTCACCGCAGCTTCGAGGCGCCCAAGTGGGTGGAGCGCATCCTGGTGCTGATGGGGGCACTGGCCTGCCAGAGCGGCCCGATTGAGTGGGTGGGCCTGCACCGCCACCACCACAAGTTCTCGGATCAGCCCAACGACCACCACGACGCCGCCCGCGGCCTCTGGTGGGCCCACAGCGGCTGGATGCTGCACGAGATCCCTGCCCTCAAGCACGTGGGCCGGCTCACCGGCGACCTGCAGGCGGATCCTGTCTACCGCTGGCTGGACCGTTGGTTTCTGCTGCTGCAGCTGCCCCTTGGCGCCGCGCTCTATTGGTATGGCGAGCTGGCGGGGGTGCACGGCGGTGGCCTGGGCCTGGTGCTGTGGGCGATCCCCCTGCGCCTGGTGCTCGTGTACCACGTGACCTGGCTGGTGAATTCGGCAACCCACTTCTGCGGCTACCGCAACTTCGACTGCCCCGACCTCTCGCACAACTGCTGGTGGGTGGCGATCCTGAGCTTCGGCGAGGGCTGGCACAACAACCACCACGCCTTTCCGCACTCGGCCCGCCACGGCCTGCGCTGGTTTGAGTTCGACCTCACCTGGCAGCACATCCGGCTGCTGCGGGCCCTCGGCTGGGCCAGGCGCATCCGCATGGCGCGCTACGTGCAGAGAGGCAGCTACGGGACACCCGGCTGAGACCGGGCTCCGCCACCGCCGCCAGGCCGGGTTGGCGAAGGAGAGCCCAGTTGGGCACGAATCGCTTCCGCGAGGTCCACGCGCGGGGACGCAGCCGCTGCTCTGAACCGGCTGGCCTGACTGCGCAGCAACTCAAGAAACTGATCGGCCCCCAGCTCGTCTTCCCCCGCCGCCCCCAGGGCCGCCAGGGTGCGGCGCAGATCGGGCAGCTCGGCATTGAGCTCGGCGGCGCTGTAGTCGCACTGGCCCGCCATCACCTCGGCGAAGCGCTCACGCCGCTGGCGCTTGGCCACCGGATAGGCCGCCAACACCGTGTCGCGGCAGAGCCGCCAGGGCTGCCCAGCGGTGAACAGCTCGGCCAGGGCAGCGCTCAGATCCGCCGCTTCCGCGTCGGCGATGCGCAGATCAAAGGCCGGCGGCGGCGGCCGCAGCCCGATGAACACCTCCAGGAGCTCCCCCGGGCCGAGCACCGGCGCGGCCTCATCTCGCACCGGCAGGGCCGACATCTCCAGCGCCCCCACCAGCTCAGGCTCACCGGTAAGGCGGGCCCGCAGCGCCGCACTCAGCTGGCCACCAGACACCTCAGCCGCCAGCAACTGATTCACCCGCCCCAGGGCCAGAAACACCTCCGGCCCGGGCGAGGCGAGCTTGCCGTTGCGCAGCATCGAGATCTGACTGTTGTGCACCCGGCCCAGGTCGAGGGCCTCGGCCAGGGCCGGCAACACCTTGTGGCTCCAGCCATTGCGCTCATGCCAGAGCCGGATCAGGTGGGCGAAGGCCACGCGGCCGGCAGCGAGATCATCTCGATAGCCCATCGACTCAGCCGCCCCGCGCGATCCGGATTCGTATTGCTACCATCGTAGCGATACATCAGGAGTCGGTCCGTCATGGCCGCCACACCCCTTGCCCGCCGCGGCGCCTCTGGGCGCACGGCCGGCGCTGCTGCCAGCAGCACCCGCCGCCCCGCCTTCATCAACGGCGGCGCCAACGGCATCCGCAGGGCCGCGGCCCTGCACCAGACCCGCGCCGGCGAGCCCGCGCCGGCCATCAAGCGCGGCACCCGCTGGGGCACGATCGCCTTCATGGTGGCCATCCATGTGCTGGCGGTGGTGGCCCTGCTGCCCCGCTTCTGGAGCGTGCCGGCCGTGGCCAGCTTCCTGGTGCTCTATTGGGTCACCGCCTGCCTGGGCGTGACCATCGGCTACCACCGCCTGCTGAGCCACCGCGCCTTCCGCGTGCCTCGGTGGCTGGAGCGCTTCTTCGCCACCTGCGGCGCCCTGAGCTGCCAGCACGGTCCGATCGACTGGGTGGGCCTGCACCGCCACCACCACAAGTTCAGCGATACGGAGGTGGACCACCACACCAGCCTCAAGGGCTTCTGGTGGAGCCACATGGGCTGGATGTTCACCACCATTCCGGCCATGGGCGCCGTGCCCCGGCTCACCGGCGACCTCACCAAGGACCCCTACTACCGCTGGCTGAACAACTGGTTCCTGCTGCTGCAGCTGCCCCTGGCCGGGCTGCTGTTCTGGATCGGCACCATCACCGGCGCCGGCGGCTGGGCCCTGGTGCTCTGGGGCATCCCGCTGCGCCTGGTGGTGGTGTATCACTGCACCTGGCTGGTGAATTCCGCCACCCACCTGTGGGGTGAGGTGGCCCACGCCAGCGGCGACGGCTCCCGCAACAATCCCTGGGTGGCGGCACTCACCTTCGGTGAGGGCTGGCACAACAACCACCACGCCTTCCCCCATTCAGCCCGCCACGGCTTCGGCCGCCAGATCGACCTCACCTGGCAGCACATCCGCCTGATGCGCCGCCTCGGCCTGGCCACCAACGTGCGCCTACCCCGGGCAGCAGCCCCCGGCGCCAGCCCGCTCACGTAGGCTGACCGATCGGCTCGCGTTCAGAAACCCTCTCCGTACTCCCATGGCCAAGCGCGTTCAAGTGGTTCTCAGCGAAGACGTCCTCAGCCTGGGCAAGGACGGCGATCTGGTGGAAGTAGCCCCCGGCTACGCCCGCAACTTCCTGCTGCCCACCGGCAAGGCCGTGCCCCTCACCCCGGCCGTGCTGCGCCAGGTGGAGGCCCGCCGAGCCAAGGAGGCCGAGCGCCAGGCCGCCCTCAAGGCGGAAGCCGAGGCTTTCCGCACCGCCCTGGCCACCATCGGCCGCTTCACCGTCAAGAAGCAGACCGGCGGCGACGACGTGTTGTTCGGCACGGTGACCAACGGCGACGTGGCCGAGGCGATCGAGGCCGCCACCAAGAAGGACGTCGACCGCCGCGACATCTCCGTGCCCGAAATCCACCGCACCGGCTCCTACAAGGTGCAGGTGAAGCTGCACCCTGAGGTGACGGCCGAGATCAACCTGGAAGTGGTCAGCCACTGAGCCTGAGCCACTGAT
>Ga0164292_10005596_pt1 | contig 10297 bp, 7 predicted proteins | sample GEODES117metaG_FD_111486 | JGI IMG/M metagenome (GOLD analysis project Ga0164292, IMG submission 111486) | Eutrophic lake water microbial communities from Lake Mendota, Wisconsin, USA - GEODES117 metaG | ecosystem: Environmental > Aquatic > Freshwater > Lake | place: USA: Lake Mendota, Wisconsin... | reverse complement strand
TCGTCGGTCAGCACCGCCGAACTCGAGGCCAGCGGCTGCAGGATCAGGTCCTGGACCTCAAGGCCGCAGCGGCGCACGCACTTGATGATGTTCTGCGCGGCAGAGACCGCACCGGTCACGATATGGACCTTGACATCGAGGCGCACGCCGCTCATGCCGATCGGTTCGCGGATGTCTTCCTGGCCGTCGATGATGAACTCCTGCGCGAGCACATGCAGGATCTGCTGGTCGGTTGGGATATTGACCGCCTTGGCGGTCTCGATCACGCGGGCCACGTCGGCGTCGGTGACCTCCTTGTCCTTGATCGCCACCATGCCGATCGAATTGAAGCTGCGGATATGGCTGCCGGCGATCCCGACATAGACATTGCGGATCTTGCAGTCGGCCATCAGTTCGGCCTCTTCGAGGGCGCGCTGGATGGAAGCGACCGTCGTCTCGATATTGACCACCACGCCTTTCTTGAGGCCGCGCGATTCGTGCTGGCCGAGGCCGACCACCTCGTAGCGGCCATCGGGCTGCATTTCTGCTACCACGGCCACCACCTTCGAGGTGCCGATATCGAGCCCGACGATCAGGTCCTTTGTTTCTCGTGTCATGGTGTGCGCCTGGCGGTGGAAGGTCGAAGCGTCGCGTTGGTTGCCCGCGGCGTGGCTCCTTTCGGGGCGGTGACAGCGCGCATTGCCGCCGGTTTGCGAGGAGTCTGGTCGAGCGCGCCGGGGGCACGCACGGCAAAGCCGTTCGGGTAGCGCAGATCGACGCTCACCGCGTCGCGGCTGAGTCGGGCCTGCGCCAGGGGATAGACCGAGACCCAGCGCTCGATGCGGCTGGCGATCGAGACATCCTGCTCGCGGCCCAATACCAGTGTGAGACCGTTGTCGAAGCGGGCAGTCCAGGCATAACGTGGCGACAGGGTCAGCGATTCGATGGTCAGATTCAGCGGCGCGAGCTGTCCGTTCAGTTCGCGCCAGCGACGGGTCATGTCGGCCTCGCTGCCGGGCGGCCCGGAGAACGCGACCAGCGTCTGGTCCGCTTCGGCCTCCTCGGGGTTGGCGACGAACAGTTCTCCTTCGCGGTTGACCAGCCTGCCGTCGCCCCAGATCGCCAGCGGACGATGCTCCTCGATGCCAACCAGCAGGGTGTTCGGCCAGATACGGCGCACCTGGGCGCGGCGTACCCAGGGCACGGTCTCGAAAGACTCGCGCACCGCCTCGAGGTCGACGGTAAAGAACGTACCGCGGATCGGCCCGGAGGCCGCCGATCGAAGCAACGGTGCCGTGATGTGCATCAGCGGCTGCTGGGGCGAGATCGCTTCAACACGCACGGTCTGCAGCGCAAAGGCCGGGCGCTGCGCGAGCCACCAGATACCGGCACTGAGCAAGGCGCACATCGCCAGGGCCATCAGGGCATTGGCTGTGGCATTGAGCAGGCGCACGTCGTGCCAGGGGTTCACCGTGTGCCTCCGGTTTTCAGACGGGCGCTCGAGAGCACCAGCACGCACAGGTCCTCGTAGGAGATGCCCTCGGCCTTGGCCGCCATCGGCACAAGCGAATGCCCGGTCATGCCGGGCGAGGTGTTGATCTCGAGCAGGAAGGGCTCGTCGTCGGCTTTGCGCAGCATCACATCGACCCGGGCCCAGCCTTCGCAGTCGAGCGTGAGGAAGGCCTCGAGCGCCAGCGCCCGGATGCGGGCCGACAGGGTCTCGGACAGTCGGGCCGGACACTCGTAGCGGGTGTCGTCGCGAAAGTACTTGTTCTGATAATCGTAATTGCCTGCCGGCGCGATGATCTCGATGATCGGCATGGCCCGGGCGCCTGCGCCGGTTCCGATGATCGCCACGGTCAGTTCGCGTCCGTCAATGAACTGCTCGCACAGCACGGCATCGTCGTGGCGGCGGGCAATCTCGAAGGCAGCAGCGCACTGGTCCTCGGATACCACCTTGGTAAAGCCGATGGTCGACCCCTCTCGCGATGGCTTGACCGCCAGCGGCAGACCGAAGCGGCGCGCGGCATCGAGGACATCACCGGGTCCGCGGGCCAGGGCAAAGGCTGGTGTCTGCAACGAGTGGGTCACCCAGATCCGCTTGGTGAAGATCTTGTCCATCGCCACCGCCGAGGCCATCACCCCCGAACCGGTGTAGGGAATGCCCAGCAGCTCGAGCGCGCCCTGCACCGTGCCGTCTTCGCCGTAGCGGCCATGCAGCGCGATGAAGGCGCTTGAAAAATTTTCTTTCACCAGATCGCCGATCGGACGCAGCGAGGGGTCGAAGGCATGGGCATCGATGCCTTTGGCGCGCAGTGCGGCGAGCACCCCGGTGCCCGACATCAGCGAGACCTCACGTTCGGCAGACTGGCCGCCCATCAGCACCGCCACCTTGCCGAATTCAGACATCGGTCAACTCCTTGATGCGGGCTGCGACGCCACCAATCGAGCCGGCACCCATGGTGATCACCACATCACCGTCACGCACGGTATCGAGCAGGGTCACAGGCATCGCGGCGATGTCCTCGACGAAGAGCGGCTCGACCTTGCCGGCGATGCGCACCGCCCGGGCAAGGGCCCGACCGTCGGCCGCCACGATCGGCGCTTCGCCGGCGGCATAGACCTCGGCCAGCAGCAGCGCATCAGCGCCCGACAGCACCCGTGCGAAGTCCTCGAACAGATCGCGGGTTCGGGTGTAGCGATGCGGCTGGAAGGCCAGCACCAGGCGGCGGCCGGCGAACGCGCCGCGTGCGGCGGCAATCGTGGCGGCCATCTCGGCCGGGTGATGGCCGTAATCGTCGACCACGGTAAAGCGACCGCCGCCCTGCGACGCCGGCACCGGGAACTCGCCCCAGCGCTGAAAGCGCCGGCCCACGCCTTTGAAATCGGCGAGCGCCCTGACGATCGCGTCATCAGCAACACCGAGTTCGTCGGCCACCGCAATCGCGGCGAGTGCATTCTGCACATTATGCAGACCCGGCAGATTGAGCACGACCGGCAGCGGCGGCTTGCCGTTGTCATCGGCGCGCTGAAGCGAAAAGCGCATGCGACCGTCGTCGGGCGTCGGATCGAGCGCACGAAATTGCGCCTGCTCGGACATGCCGTAGGTGATCACCGGCTTCGAGACGAAGGGCATGATCTCGCGCACATGCGGATCATCGACGCACAGTACTGCAGCGCCGTAGAACGGCAGACGCTGGGTGAACTCGACGAAGGCCTGGCGCAGCCGCGCGAAATCGTGGCCGTAGGTCTCCATGTGATCGGCGTCGATGTTGGTGATCACCGCGATCGTGGGCGACAGATTCAGGAAGGAGGCATCCGACTCGTCGGCCTCAACCACGATGTAGTCGCCCGAACCGAGCTGGGCATTGGCACCGGCGCTGTTCAGGCGCCCGCCGATCACGAAGGTCGGGTCCAGGCCGCCGGCGGCCAGGATCGAGGCGACCAGGCTGGTGGGGGTGGTCTTGCCGTGCGTGCCGGCAATCGCGATGCCCTGCTTGAGCTTCATCAGTTCAGCGAGCATCAGTGCCCGCGGCACGACCGGCATGCGCGCCGCGCGGGCCGCGGTGACCTCGGGGTTGTCGCCCCGCACCGCCGACGATGTGACGACGCAATCGGCGCCCGACACGAACGCGGCATCGTGGCCAAGCTGCACCCGCGCGCCCAGACCTGCAAGGCGGCGGGTTGCGGCGTTGTCGGCCATATCGGATCCGCTGATGACATAGCCGAGGTTGAGCAGGACCTCGGCGATACCGCTCATGCCCGAGCCGCCGATGCCCACGAAATGGATGTGCTTGACCTTGTGTTTCATGATGGATTCGAACGCCTTGCGATCGCCTCGCAGGCATCGGCTACGCTGGCAGCCGCATCGGGCCGCGCCAGGGCGCGGGCGTTTTGCGCGATCGCCAGCAGGCGTGCGCGATCGAGGCCGCCCAGCAAGGTCGCCAGGCCCTGCGCGTCGAGCTGCGGCTGCGGAATCAGCAGGGCTGCGTCGCGATCAGACAGGAAGCGGGCATTGGCGGTCTGGTGATCGTCGACCGCATGCGGATAAGGAATCATGAGGCTGGCCACGCCGGCTGCCGCAAGCTCGGCCACCGTCATGGCGCCGGCCCGGCAGATCACCAGGTCGGCCTGAGCGTAGGCGGCCGCCATGTCGTCGATGAAGCCGACGGTCTGGGCCGACACACCGGCTTCCTGATAGGCACGCTGCAAGGCCTCGACATGACGCTGGCCGCTCTGATGCATGACCTGCGGGCGAGCCTGCGGCGCAATCAGCGCCAGTGCACGCGGCACCACATCGTTGAGCGCCTGGGCACCGAGGCTGCCGCCGACCACCAGCAGTCGCAGGGGGCCGCTGCGGTCGGCGTAGCGCAGTGCCGGGGCAGGCAGCGCGGCCAGTTCGGCGCGCACCGGATTGCCGCTCCACAGGCCGCCTGCCAGCGCATCCGGGAAGGCCACCATCACCCGGCCAGCCAGCTTTGCAAGCACGCGGTTGGTCAGGCCTGCGACCGAGTTCTGCTCGTGGATCGCCAGCGGCGTGCGGGTGAGCGCCGCCATCAGTCCGCCCGGAAACGCGACATAGCCACCCATGCCCAGCACCACCGACGGGCGCACCGCCCGCAGTGCAGCCAGACTCTGCCAGCAGGCCCGGGTCAGGTTGATCGGCAGCATCAGCCGAGTCAGCCAGCCCTTGCCGCGCAGGCCGCCGAAGCGCACCCACTGCATCGGAATATCGTGGCGCGGCACGAGTGTGGCCTCCATGCCGCCGGGATTGCCGAGCCACACCACATTCCAGGCGCGGCTGCGCATGACGTCGGCCACCGCCAGCCCGGGAAAGACGTGTCCGCCAGTGCCGCCCGCCATGATCAGGATCGTGCGGCTCATGTCGCGCTCCCCCGCATCATTCGACGGGACTCGAAGTCGATCCGCAAGACCAGTGCCACGGCGACGCAATTAACCAGGATGCCGGTGCCGCCATAACTCATCAGCGGCAGCGTCAGTCCCTTGGTCGGCAGCAGACCGAGGTTCACGCCCATGTTGATGAAGGCCTGCACGCCGAGCCACAGACCGATGCCCTGCGCGGTCAGGCCGGCAAAAAAGCGCTCAAGCGCAATCGCCTGACGGCCGATCTCGACGCAGCGGCGCACGATCCAGAAAAACAGGATGACGGTGGTGAGCACGCCGATCAGCCCGAGCTCCTCGCCGATCACCGCGAGCAGAAAGTCGGTATGCGCCTCGGGCAGGTAATGCCACTTTTCGACGCTCGCCCCCAGCCCCACCCCGAACCACTCACCGCGACCGAAGGCGATCAGCGAGTGCGACAGCTGATAGCCCTTGCCGAGCGCGTTCTTCTCGTCGAAGGGATCGAGATAGGCAAAGATGCGCTCGCGACGCCAGGGCGAAGCCCAGATCAGCGCAAGGAAGGTCACGGCCATGGTGAGCGACAGACCGGCGAAGAGCCTGACCTTCACACCGGCCAGAAACAGCAGACCCATCGCAACCGTGACGATCACAATGAAAGCGCCAAGGTCGGGCTCAAGCAACAGCAGCAGCCCGATGATCGCCATGCAGACCGCCATTGGCGCGAAGCCGCGACGAAAGCTGCGCATCGCATCCTGCTTGCGCACCGCGTAGTCGGCGGCATAGAGCACGACGAACAGCTTCATCAGCTCGGAGGGCTGCAGATTGATGAAGCCAAACGAAATCCAGCGCCGGGCTCCGAGCACGACCTTGCCGATCCCGGGCACCAGCACGAGCATGAGCAGAATCAGGCCGGTCACGAAGAGCCACGGTGCCGCGCGCTGCCAGCGCTGGATCGGAATCGCAAACGCAATCAGACCGCAGGTGAGTCCGACACAGACCGAAAAGCTGTGCCGCATCAGATGATGGGTGGTCCTCAGACTCGCGAAGCGGGCCGAATCGGGCAGTGCGATCGAGGCCGAGTAGACCATCACGAGACCGAAGAGCAGCAATACCAGCACGCTCCAGAGCAGGGGCAGGTCGTAGTCACGCATCGACGAAACCGAGCTGCCGCGTCCGATCGGACGCGGGGGCGCGCGCCCTGCACGACGGGGATCGCCGGAGGCACTGTCGCGACCGAGATCGAGGCTCAGCATGGCTGCCCCTGCGCCTGCGCAAGGCGATGCACCGCATCGACGAAGACCTGTGCCCGGTGGCCGTAGTTGCGAAACATGTCGAAGCTGGCGCAGGCCGGCGACAGCAGCACCGCCTGTCCGGGTCGCGCAAGCGCCCCCGCCCTGTCGACCGCCTCCTCGAGGCTGGCGCAGTCCTCAAGCAGGACACCGGTGTCAGCCAGCGCCTGCCGAATCAGCGGCGCATCGCGCCCGATCAGCAGGACCGCCGCGGCATGCTGCGCCACCGCTTTGGCCAGCGGCGCGAAGTCCTGGCCTTTGCCTTCGCCGCCCGCGATCAGGATGCATTGCTTGCCGATGCCGGCCAACGCGGCCACTGAGGCACCGACATTCGTGCCCTTGCTGTCATCGAACCATTCGATGTCATCGAGCAGCAGGACCGGCTCGCAGCGGTGCGGCTCGCCGGCATAGCTGCGCAGACCGTGCAGCATCGCCGCCATCGGAATGCCCCCCGCCCGCGCGAGCGCAATCGCCGCCAGCGCATTGGCCTGGTTGTGGGCACCGCGGATGCGCAGGGCGTCGGCCGGCATCAGTCGGCGCACCCGCACCGGACCCTCGGCATCGCGCCGCCGTCGGGTGGGCGGCGCATCGTCGGCAACCGCTTCGGCCAGCCAGACCAGTCCACCGTCGTGGACCAGTCCAAGGTCACCGGCCAGACGTGGCGCATCCAGACCGAAAGACACCCGCGGCTGCACCGGCGCAGCCGCGGCAGCCCTGGCTGCTGCCGCAGCCGCTGCTTTGGACATCACCGGCGCCGGCAGCGCCGCCGGCGCATCCAGGGTCGCGCCCGGTACGGTCAGCGGATCGTCGCGATTGAAGATCCACACGCTGCCCCTCGCATAGATGCGCTGCTTGGCGGCCAGGTAGTCGGCCAAGTCGGGATGCCAGTCGAGATGGTCCTGCGTCAGGTTGAGCACGGTTGCGCAATCGGGCACGAAGCTGTCGGCCAGCGCCAGCTGATAGCTGGCCAGCTCGAGCACCCAGACCTGCGGCAGTTCGCGCGACTCGATCGCCTCGCGCAGGGCATCGAGCGCGGCCGGGCTGATGTTGCCGGCGACCGCGACCTTGCGACCGGCTTGCCGGCAAAGATGGCCGACCAGCTGTGTCGTGGTGGTCTTGCCGTTGGTGCCGGTGATTGCAATCACCTTGGCCAGATCGCCCGCGGCACGCAGTCGTGCGATCTCGCGCGCGAAAAATTCGAGCTCGCCCCAGATCGGGATGCCGGCGGCGCGGGCGGCCTCATGAAGCGCGGCAGCCGCGCCCATCGTCGGTGACAGACCCTGGCTCCAGGCCAAAAGCGTCACGCCCTCGAGCAGGGAGGGCGCGAGCGTACCGCCGATGAATCGGGCCTCGGGGCAGGCGCTTGCCAGGTTTGCGAGTTGCGGCGGGGCCTCGCGGCTGTCGGCAACCGTCACCTGTGCAGCGCACAGGCTTGCCCACCGGGCCATGGCCAGCCCGGACTCACCCAGACCGACAACCAGCACGCAGCGGCCCAGCAGCGCCGGGTCGCGTTCGGCCAGCGCGGCATCGAGGGCCGCGGCGCGAGCGGCAGCGGTCTCGGCGATGACTTCATGCAGATTTTCATCCACACCTTCAGACAGGTCGTCATCAGCTGAAATCGGCGCGTTGTTCATGGTGGTCATCGGCCTAGCGCAGCTTCAGGGTCGACAGGCCGACCAGCACCAGCATCATGGTCACGATCCAGAAACGGACCACAACCTGCGATTCCTTGACCCCGCCGACCTCGAAGTGATGGTGCAGTGGTGCCATCCTGAAGATCCGCTTGCCGACGCCATAACGCCGCTTGGTGTACTTGAAATAGCCCACCTGCAGCATCACCGAGATGGTTTCGGCCACGAAGACGCCGCCCATGATGAAAAGCACGATTTCCTGGCGCACGATGACCGCGACCGTGCCGAGCGCGCCGCCCAGCGCCAGCGCGCCGACATCACCCATGAAGACCTGCGCGGGATAGGCGTTGAACCAGAGAAAAGCCAGACCGGCACCTGCAATTGCGCCGCAAAAGACAATCAGCTCTCCTGCTCCGGGCACATAAGGAATCAGCAGATATTTCGCAAACACCGCGTTGCCGGTCACATAGGCGAACAGCCCGAGCGCCGAGCCGACCAGCACCGCAGGCATGATCGCCAGTCCGTCGGCGCCATCGGTGAGGTTGACTGCGTTACTGGTGCCGACGATCACGAAATAAGTGAGAACGATGAATCCGAGCACACCCAGCGGATAGGAGATCGTCTTGAAAAACGGCACGATCAGATCGGCCCGCTGCGGCAGATCGATATCGAAGCCGGATCGATACCATTGCATCGCCAGCGAAAGCACTTCTGCATTGGAGGCTGCCGGCACGGCAAAGGCAAGATAGATCGCAGCCGCGAGCCCGATCAGCGACTGCCAGAAATACTTGGCACCGGCCGACAGACCCTTCGGATTGCGGTGGACCACCTTGCGGTAATCGTCGACCCAGCCGATCGCGCCAAAACCGAGCGTGACCAGCAGCACCGCCCAGATGAATCGGTTACTCAGATCCGCCCACAGCAGCGTGGCGAAGCCGACACCGACCAGGATCAGCGCGCCGCCCATTGTCGGCGTGCCCGACTTGGCCAGATGGGTCTGCGGTCCGTCGGTACGCACCGACTGGCCGATCTTCATCTGCGCGAGCTTGCGGATCAGCCAGGGCCCGGCTAACAGCCCGATCGCCAGCGCGGTCAGGGTCGCCAGCACCGCGCGCAGGGTGATGTAGTTGAAGACCGCGAAAAATCGCTGGTCACGGGAAAGCCATTGAGCGAGTTCGAGCAGCATCAGTGGTGTCCTGCCGGCGCAGCCGAGGTTGCGGCGAGGGCCTGAACCACCCGCTCCATGCGCATCGACCGCGATCCCTTGACCAGAATCGTGGTGCCATCTGATGCCAGCGCAAGCGCGCGGGCGCACAGCGAGTCGATCGAATCAAAATGCTCGCCTGTCTCACCGAAGGCAGCCGCCGTGCCCGCGCTGGCCGATCCCAGGGCGAGCAGATGCTCAACGCCGCGCTCACGCGCATAGTGGCCAACCTCGGCATGAAACTGCGGCCCCTGGTCACCAACTTCGGCCATGTCACCGAGCACAAACACGCGCTCGCCGCCGAACGCCGCCAGGACGTCGATGGCAGCCCGCACCGAATCGGGATTGGCGTTGTAGCTGTCGTCGATCAGCGTTGCGCCACCGACCGCGCTCATCCGGCGCAGGCGACCGGGCGCCGGACGAAACGCAGACAGGCCACCGGCGATCTCGTCAGCCGACAGCCCGATCGCATGGCAGCAGGCGGCCGCGGCCAGGGCATTGCGCACATTGTGCCGGCCGTCGATCGCCAGCCTGACGGTCACCGATTTGCCCTCGATGACCATCTCGAACTCATTGGGCATCGCATCGGCCGCCGCATTCACCTGCGCCTGGGGCAGCAGACCGAATTCGATGCGCCGACGTGTGCCGGCAAGGCCGCGCCACAGCGCAGTGTGCTCGTCGTCAGCCGGGAACACCGCCACGCCATCGGCGGCCAGTGCGGTGATGACCGCCCCGTTTTCACGGGCGGTCGCCTCGACCGTTCCCATGAACTCCTGATGCTCGCGCTGGGCATTGTTGACAAGCGCCACCGACGGCTGTGCAAGCAGGGCCAGCCAGGCGATCTCACCCGGGCGATTCATGCCGAGTTCGATCACCGCCACCCGATGGCTGTGATCGAGTCGCAGCAGTGTGAGCGGCACGCCGATCTCGTTGTTCAGGTTGCCGCGGGTCGCCAGACGATGCGATTCGCCAAAGGCTGCAGCAAGAATCGAGGCGATCATTTCCTTGACCGTGGTCTTGCCGTTGCTGCCGGTCACAGCAATCACAGGCAGCTGAAAGCGATGGCGCCAGCCGAGCGCGATTTCACCCAGCGCGCGCACGCTGTCCTCGACCATGATCGCCGGGGCGCGACAGCCCTCGGTCCAGTGCTCGAGCAACAGAGCGCCGGCACCGGCTTCGAGTGCCTGACCGACAAAATCGTGAGCATCGTAACGCTCGCCGCGCAAGGCCACGAAGAGCTCGCCCTGACGCACGGTGCGCGTGTCGGTCGACACGCCGGAGAGGGTCAGGCCGGGGTCAGGGGCGATGAGGCGAGCGTCACCCAGCCATTC
>Ga0164292_10005594_pt1 | contig 10298 bp, 12 predicted proteins | sample GEODES117metaG_FD_111486 | JGI IMG/M metagenome (GOLD analysis project Ga0164292, IMG submission 111486) | Eutrophic lake water microbial communities from Lake Mendota, Wisconsin, USA - GEODES117 metaG | ecosystem: Environmental > Aquatic > Freshwater > Lake | place: USA: Lake Mendota... | reverse complement strand
TCGGTGCGAGTTCGCGAAGCGACCACCAATCGTATCCGGCACGGTAGTCCGAGCTGATCCCGAGCCGATCGATGGGCTCGGCGGGCAAGCGGGCTCCTTGAGAGACCCATTGGCCCAAGAGCTCTTTCTCCTTGTCGGTCAATTTGACCTTCGGGGGCATCTGCTCGGTCGAAATAACCTCCCATAGCTTGCCGGTCTCCCAGGTCTTTCCCAAAACATCGCCGGAATCCGAACCCCGCTGCAATCCACCGCGGGACGTCAGGTCCAGTCCGCCGGCAGACTCGCTCTGGCCATGGCATTCAAGGCAACGGCCCGCCAGCAACGAAATGACCGCCGGGTCGGGCGTCTCGTTACCCTCCTGGACAGCTTCCTGGACGGCTTCCTGATCGGCTTGCTGGGCAAAGAGCCCACCCGAGACGAGTCCACTCAAAAACAGTCCAATAGATAGGAGTCCACGGATAAGGAAAATCAAACCCAGTGTCCAAAAGGCTCGCATCGGCGTCATCGGTCCTATCCGTCTGTTCGAGGGCAATCTGGGGAGGGAAAAAAAGAGGAAATTCGTATTAGCGGAAGTTCCTCGCGAAACTTCGTCGCGCAAAAAACAACAACCGCCCGGGACCCTTCAGTATACTGTCTCTGAGACCTTGCCGCTAACAAAACGCCACCCTTCTACGCAAAGGCAATCCGATGAGCCAATCACCTTCGGTCCACCCCCTGGATAGCGATGACGACGAACCCGTATCCAAAAGCCCATCGGCCAACCCGCGAACCTTCAAGCAAACGCTCTTGTTGATCATCTTGATCACAGGCGCCTTGAGTTTCACAATCACACTCTTAGGCGCTGCACTGATCAGCAACGCAGAGAACCCCTCGGGGGAGAATCTCGGGACATTGCTTCGGATACTCGGCGGCGTCGGCTTGATAACCTCGTGTATTTCCCTGATCGCAGTGACCCGAGGGGCTCAAATCCGCAGATTCGTGGAGAAACGGCCAGCCCCTAAACCCCGACGGAAATCCGCTTGGTTCTCCCTTTTGAACTGGAACATCTTTGCCTTCTTCCTATCCATACCGCTGCTGCTATTGGTCTACCTGACCTTCGGCACGTACAGAACGTACTGGTTACAAGCAATCCTCTGGCCCTTCGAAGCTGCCCTGATCGTAACCCTGGCTGTGGTCTCCCAACGGGAGTACCGCGCCTACTGGATCGGGTTTGCGATCATGATCGCATTCTTTGTGATGGGATACGATATGAATGCCTACCTTAGGTCCTTTCTCGATGGATCGGGGAACACCTCCTTTTACACAACAAACGGCGTCTCGAACTACCAAAATCCATTCGGAACAAGCTACTCCCAACGCACCACTATTTCCATGACGAGAGTTGCCGCAGGAGGCATCGGCTCGGTAGACGAAATGGCTTTTTACCACATCTCCAGGATCGCTTGGGCCATGGTCTCGGGACTCCTGTGCAGCGGTATCGTATCCTTCATCCTGCCGCCCCCCAAAGCCACGAGCGATAAGACCATCGGGGATCCACCGAAATCCGAAGGCGAACTGGTATCGACGAATCGGAAAATGCTATGATAGGATCGACCAAAAATTCGACACAAGCCATCGGCTTGCCAATGTTCCTTTTCCACAGCGCGCTGGTCCATGCCTCAATCCACCCTCAGAAGCACCCTCTTGCTCGGCCTGTCGGTCCTGACGCTCGCAGGTACCTACGCGTTTGCCCAAAAGACCGTCCGTAAACCCGACCGAGCCAAACCACCTCAGTTCCAAACGAATGAATTCTCCGGCGTCTTCTTCGCCGATGCCCGATCCCAACTCCAAGGCCAACCCTCGCTCGGGTCCGGATCGCAAGCATCCTCGACGGACTCGGCGATGGCCTCGAGCGACGATGCGAGCCAAGCCGAACCGGCCGCCAAAGGCAACGATGTCTGGAAGCAACTCATCAGCGGCCCGTCGATCGAGGACCTTGTCAAAGAATCCAAATCCCGCATCGATGGGATCATCACCACCCCTGCGAAATTCGCAAGCGGCGGCTACGGCGATGCTCGCCGCGAATTCACCCTGCTAGGCTCCCTGATGGGTATCATCGCTCAGTACCCCGAGGAGATCCGCTGGAAAGCCTCCGCACCCTACGCCCGAACCGCTTTTGCTCGCCTAGCAGCCAACTCCAAAGTCGGAACGCAACCGGTCTACAACGAAGCCAAACTCAGGCAACAAGACCTTCAGGACCTTCTCAAGGGAACCAAACTCAACGGCAACGCCGAAGAAACCCCTTGGGCCGATACCGCAGACCGCGGCCCAACCATGCAAATCCTCGAATGGGCTCTGCGCGAGAACCTCGCTCCCCATACAAGCAACGAAGACAACTTCACCAATAACCTCGACGAAATCACCAAATACGCCGAACTTGTCGCCGCCTACGGTCAAATCCTTCAGCTCGAAGGAATGACCGATGCCGACGATGAAACCTACGCCCAATTCGCCGCCGCAATGCTCTCTGCCGCCAAAGAAACACTCAAAGCCGTCAAAAACAAGGACCCCGATTTGGCCCGATCCGCCGTCGCCAAAATCGACCAGTCCTGCAACAAATGCCACGAGACCTATCGCTAAAACCATGGGCATTCGATTCAGTTGCCACCTCTGCAACCATCCCCTGCACGTCAAGGACTACCAAGCCAGCAAACGAGGCAAATGCCCCAAATGCCAAGGTGCCTTCAGAGTCCCACCCAAAGACGCCGACTTCTCTCTTGCAATCGATGAATCGGCAAACTCCATCCAACCGGCGAACCTTGGTAAACCCCTCGGCCCATCCGACTCGAAGATCGTCGCCCCGACGGCTAAGCCCAAGTCGGCTGCAGAGCCTAAGCCACAGGTTCAGGCAAGAACGAAGAATCCACCGGCAAGTATCCCTAAGCCCGCACCAGAGGCCAACGGCCATCCGAGCATGCCGCCGAGCCTTCTGCCCCTGATCGATTCGCGATGGTATGTCCGCCCCCCGAGCGGCGGGCAATACGGACCGGCCACCACCCAAATGCTCATGGATTGGATCGCCGAAAAACGAGTCACCGCAGATGCCCTCCTATGGCGAGAAGGACTCGATAGCTGGCTCTCAGCCCGCGAACTTGTACCCGAATCCTTCGGCGGTTCCTCGGCTCTCGGAATCGACGATCCCCCCCCGCCTGCGGTCGCTAAGCCCACAAGCCCGACGACGAAAACACCCACGGCGAAAACACCCACGGCGAAAACACCCACGACGAAAACACCGGCAAGTATCGCACCGACCGTGCCTGCAAGCCGAGTAGCCAGCGACCCGGTGCAGCCGGCTGTGCCCCTTGCAAAAAACCAAGCAGCCATCGCCGCAAAGAAGAAAAAACAAGTCAAGCGGCAGTGGATGATTCTGGGCTTTTTGGCAACCATGGCACTCTGCTTGGCCTCCGCACTGATCTTCATCCTCACGCGCGGGCTATGAGCAAACTCTACCCCCATCGACCCAACGATTCGAAACGCTATGCGATCCTCGGCGCTACGGCGATTCTCCCAGACCGATGCATCGAAAACTCCTACGTCGAGTGGTCCGAAGGGATCTTGACCCGCATCGGTCCTATACCCAAACGGATCCCCAAGTCGCTCGAAGCGATCGAGGCAAGCGGATCCTACATCGCGCCTGGCTGGATCGATATCCACGTCCACGGCGGGGCAGGGGCGGATTTCATGGACGGAACGCTCGAAGCGATCCAAACGGCTTGCCGATCTCACCTCAAGCACGGCACGACCACGATTTTCCCAACCACCACGACCGGTTCGCACGAGTCGATCCTTCGCATGATCCAAGCCGTCGAGGCGACGAGGCGTTCTGACGATCAAAGCTTGCCGACAATCCAAGGCGTCCATCTCTATGGACCTTATTTCACCCCTGAAAAATCCGGTTGCCACCGCAAGGAAGCATGCAGGGCGCCGGTACGCTCCGAGTTCGAAGAGTATTTCCAAGCCGGTAGGGTCGCGATTGCAACCTGCGCAGCGGAACTCGACGGCTGCGCTAACTTCTACCGCTACGCAAAAAAACAAGGCTGTTTGGTCACCTGCGGACACTCCAACTCAAGCTGGAACGAGATGGCCGCTGCCCACAAATGCGGAATGTCCCACGTCGATCACTTCTGGTGCGCCATGTCCTCGGTCGCCTCAGTCCGCACCCGTCTTGGAACCCCCATGCAAGGCAGTATGCTCGAATTCGTCCTGGCCCACCCGACGATGAGCACCGAAGTCATCGCCGACGGATACCATCTTGCTCCCGAACTCCTCGAGTTCGCTTGGCAGATGAAAAAATCGTCGATGCTCTGCCTTGTGAGCGATACGAGCAGAGCCTTGGACATGCCACCGGGCAAATACGCCTTTGGGCATCCAGAAGAAAACGTGTGGATCGAAAGCACGGGCAAGGTTGGACTCAGCCCGGCCGGGGGACTTGCAAGCTCCGTCGTCGCCTTGGACCACTGCGTGCGTCACATGGCGAAAGTCACCAAGATCCCGCTCTGGGAGATCGTCCGCATGGCGACCCTGACTCCCGCCGAACGGACCGGAATCGCCGCAGACCGCGGAAGCCTCGTGGCGGGCAAACGGGCCGACCTGCTCTTGCTCGACAAACGGCTCCAAGTCCAGAAAGTCTTCTACACGAGCGCATCATAATAGCTGAGCACAGGGCAAATCGTCTACCGCCGCGCCACATTCCGCCGCATCGCCTCGGCAACCTCTTCGAGGATCGTCAAGCGACCGCCATAAGTCCGCTTGAGATTCTCCTCGGTGAAAACCTGCTCGATAGGCCCCCAAGCCACCGCGTGAACATTGATCAATAGAACGTGATCAAAGTACTGCGGCACCGTATGCAAATCATGATGCACGACCAAGATCGTCTTGCCCAGATCGCGCTGCTGGCCAAGCACCTGAATGATCGACTGCTCGGTCGCCGCGTCGACGGCCGCAAAGGGTTCATCCAAGAGCATAATGTCCGAGGATTGGACCAAGGCCCGGGCAAGGAACGTTCGCTGCTGCTGGCCACCGGACAACTGACTGATCTGCCGATCTTTCAGATCCGCAATCCCGACGCGCTCCAGCGCCTCGATCGCTCGCTGGCGATGCTCGCGCCTGGTCCTGCGAAACCAACCGATCTCGCGATACATCCCCATGAGCACCACGTCTAGGACCGTCGATGGAAAATCCCAGTCGACACTCTCTCGCTGAGGGACATACGCAATGCGATGACGCTGCGGTCCGATGGGCTGGCCAAGAACCTTGATCGACCCGCTGACCCTAGGCACCAACTCCAAAATCGCTTTGATCAACGTGCTCTTGCCAGCACCGTTGGGACCGACGATCCCGCCCAAGACCCCTTGGGCTACCGACAAATTGATCTCCCATAGCACCGGTTTACGCTCGTAGGCCACCGTAAGGTCCGAGATTTCAATCGCAGGTTCTGTATTCATATCCCGCCATTTTAGGCTATTCGAGAATTTGGGTGGGCAATCGCTGGTTTCCGACTTTTTCGTACTCAGTCCGCCGCGGCGGACGGTACTCGTACTCCTACTCGTACTCGATGGCTTGAATCGACTAGCTTCAAATCCCAATGTTTAAAGCACGTCAGAAAATTGGCAGTCAGGACATTTACCGGATGCGACTTTCGAGTACGAGTACCATTTCATTGAGTACGAGTACGACCAAGAGCAGCCAATATTCTGCACTATGGTATCTGAAGAACCCTATTTTACGTTACTATTTAGCTTTCTCGTATAGGTTTTTCGGTTTCGGTACCCCCGAAATTTGTCAACCCGCAGGAATCGATCGCCTTGTCTAAGCTGTACTTCTACTACTCGACGATGAATGCGGGCAAATCCACCATCCTGCTTCAATCGAGCTACAACTACCGCGAACGGGGCATGCGTACGTTGGTTTTCGGACCGGAAATCGACGACCGGTTCGGAAAAGGAAAAGTCAGCTCGCGGATTGGACTCTCCTCCGATGCGATCCCCTTCAAACCCGCCGATAACCTCTTTCGAGTCACCCAGCGCGAACACGCTGCTTCATGCATCCATTGCGTCCTGGTCGATGAAGCCCAATTCTTGACCAAGGCCCAGGTCCGGCAACTGGGCGATATCGCCGACCGGCTCTCCATCCCGGTGCTCGCCTATGGCCTTCGGACCGACTTCCAAGGCAACTTGTTCGAAGGGAGCCAATACCTGTTGGCTTGGGCCGATAGCCTGACGGAAATCAAAACCATCTGCCATTGCGGTCGCAAAGCGACCATGGTCCTGAGGATCGACCCCGAAGGCCGCCCGGTCCGCGATGGCGAACAAATCCAAATCGGTGGAAACGATCGATACGTCACCGTTTGCCGAAGGCACTTCTACGAAGGCCTCATCGAACGATCCTCCGACCAACTCCCTTTCGAAGACCTCGGCAACTGAACCATTGAATATGACCAATTTACCTCGCATCCTCCTTTTCCTAGCGGCCCTCTCCGGTGCGATCAGCGTGGGCATCGGGGCCATGGGCGCCCATAGCTTGCCCAAGCAACTCCAATCCCAAGGCTTTTCGCAAGAGCAGGTCGACAAGAAGCTCGATCAATGCGAGTTGGCCACCCGGTACCAAATGTTCCATGCCTTGGGGGTCCTGGTCCTGACCTTGAGCGGCTATGCCTCGCGATCGAGACTGGCGCTGGCCGCCTCGATCCTGATGCTCTTGGGCACCCTGGGCTTCTCCGGGGGACTCTACAGCATGGTCTTTGCCGACGAAATCATCCACTGGAGTATCGTCCCGATCGGCGGCTCGCTTTTCATCCTAAGCTGGCTGCATCTTGGCGCATCGGCGCTCGGAAGCAGTTTAGTTGGCTCCCCTTCGCCCCCGGGTCTTTGACGGCGTAAGGCTGTTTGGTTTTAGCCCGGAGGGCGACACTTCTCTGCCGGTGTGCGTAAGCCACCGGACTTGGGAGCAATCAATCCATATGGGTATATTGCGATACGAGTTTGCGCCTTCCTTTCGGCCCCAAACGCAGCATCCTGGCGGGCCTATTGAAGTTCCTCGCCGTTGGCTGCGGGTTAAACGAAATTACGCCTTTGGCGAACTCAAGTGGCACGTAGCCACCTGTCGCCAGACGTAGCCACCTGTCGCCAGCCGTAGCCACCTGTCGCCAGACGGTGGAGGCGTTACTCGTGACGCCCCCACCGCTTGGCAGCGGATGGCTACGATTCGTTAGCGGATCAAACGAATATTTACCAAAGCAAAAAGGTTTACTTCTTCATCCGCCTCTTAGCCATAAGCCCCCCCTAACAACTTTCCTATCACCCTCATGCTCGGCTCAGGCAACGGGGCCGTGCAAACCCCAAGTGTTTTGACGACGCAGCACGACGAGAACTTTTGGGTGTTTTTTCCAATGTCCTAGGAAAATTCGATAGGTGCGACATCAGTCGAATAGGTCGGGAAAAGGATCCATTCTAGTCGGATTGGAATTGATACTTGACTCCCATACCTTGCGATGAGAGTATTTGTCGTGAAATGATGGGTCCAAACGGAGTCTAAAATGCTAGCCAGTGAACGACGATCTCTTGGTTCGAAAGCCAAAACGCTGTACGAGTCGATGCGGTTAAGACTCGAGAAGGAATTCGGGGGGCAATTCGTGGCGATCGAACCGGAGTCTCAAGATTTTTTTATCGGTCAATCGTTCGATTCTGCAGTAACTGCTGCGAGGACATCACATCCAAATCGGGTCACATATACCATCCGAATTGGACATCAAGCGGCCTTTCATATCGGGCTTATGGAGCAATGAAGGGGCATGTTGCCCAAGAAAGTGGCTTTTGAACTCGAATTGCCTCTAGAGTCGATCGCCGAAGCGATTCTTGCAAATGGCGAACTTGTCGAATTGGAAACCTACGGCTGCTCGATACATTGGCTCGGGAAAGTCTACGATACACAGGTCGCAACAAACGAATCAGAATATGGACTTATCGGAACCGGTTTTTGGTCGATCGGATAATCACTGTCGACTACAGGATGTTCCAGCAACGAGGCCAAGTGGCCTTGGGTTTCTGCCCGAAAGAAATAGCGATCCTTGGTTTGACGGGCAAACGCGACACGGATGGAATTAGCGAGATCGCTCTCTTCGTGGAACGCATGATTCGCACCCAATTCATTCGTTCCACCTCCGGCTATTGGAAGATTTGCAACGACTGCTAGCGCCTCGAGCAACGTCGATTTTCCAGACCCATTTTCACCCACGAAGAATGTCACGGGAGCATCAATCGTAAGGTTCAAGTTATTGAGAAACGGGAGATGCCCCGGAAACGTCGTCGGGTCCAGCGGATGCTCCTGCTTAAGTCTGGCGGACGCGATGTAGGGAGCATTCATAAGATGTAGGAACGGTCTTGCGAAGGCGAACGGCGGAAATCACCGAGGTCCGGCGGTTGAGTTGCTTTTGAAAGTCGACTAACCACCGGAACTTCGGTACATTTCTTGGTTCGTCGATTGTTCGCATTTTTGTCCGTTAATGGACGTTATTGTTCGAGCAGATTATGACGCTCTGCCCATTCGTCAGTCCACCCATAAACCTTGCAATGCAAGACGTTGACAGCCTCGCAATCAGAGTCACCGAGTTTTGTCGACGTTAATTCGCCTCCAAGACTATGGTCTGAGAAGAGATGAAGGTCCTCGCATTGACCATCCAGGACCAATTGGCGAAGTTGAGTAAGTGTATCAATTAGGCGTTCAAGCCCACCAGCATTTGCATGCACTGATACCATCGTACCCTCCGCGTTGCATACCATGCTCAGTAGGTATTTTTTCATTGGACCGTCAAATCAAAAGTGAAAGGAAAGAAGTACACGACTAGGATAGAAATAGCGGAACCGCGCGAAGCAGTTTTAGCCACCAAGGAACGGTTCTGTTGGTTGGTATAGGCGTTGGTTCCGTCCCCGGAGGGAACGTTGGTTGCGGCTTGTTGGGATTATTGGGATGAGCCGGATTGGGCTTCCATTTTCCAGGTGCCGGATCGGGAAAGAAGTCCCATTGGTTCCCGTATGGATCTTTCCATCCCCAATGGGGGCCTTTGGGCTGTGGATGATTTAGATCAGGGTGCAAAGTTTCTCCCGTTCCGGGATTGTACCATCCACCTATGGGACCGCCAACCGGCTCAGTTGTAGGCCGCCATTCCCAACCAGGACCAGGCGGAGTTGTTGGGTTTGGGGGAATTTTTGGCGGGCCAAAGGACGAGCTGCTATTCGCGTCGTCTTCAGTCGCAAATCGATACTGGTAAGTCACGTTTCCAGTGAGAGTATCGGTGTATCGAAATTCCAGCAATCCAACGTCATTTTCCGAGGTTAGCTCGACAGTTGAATACGCAAGTTCTGTTTCGGCATCGGCCGGAGGGGATCCATCATCTACCGGCGCAGAGATCTGAGCCATAGCATGTGCAGTCAAAAGTCCGAGTAATATCGCAGTGAAAACAAAGCTTCGGTACATCAACTTACACTCCCTTAGTAAAATGCGACATTCGAAATTCGGTGTTCGCAGCAACTGTGGCTATTCGATTGCTGGACGAACTTGCGGTTACACGGATCAGCCTAAACCCTGTAGACCGCAACAACGCAGCCTATCACGCAAGCTAGCCTCGTTCCGAAGTTGAATGGTATCAGGCACTTGCGAGCCGGGCAAGGATTTTATGGAGTGATAGGCAGTTTCGGCCTAAGCATCCTGTATCGAAGGACGACGCGAGCATTCCCGACATCCCTGTTCTGGCAATGAATTCTACTACGATTCGAACTCAACTAGTTCGAATCCTGCACCTCCGCTACAAAAAAGCATGTTTTCCCTGGAAAAACGAGGGTTCGAGGACGACTCTGGCGACTCACTGGACGACTCACCAGGTACTAAGGCAGCGCACAAGACGACGATTTCTATAGGGGCAGCACCTGCAGGCATGGACAGGCATGGATAGGCAGGAAAGCCAAAGCAATTGGCTTGATATGCGAAAAACCCCGGGAAAACCAGGGTTTTTGAGCGGAGAGGACAGGAACCGAACAACCTACGAATTCCTTGGGAAACTCGCACTTCGTACCAACGCGCGACTCGAAATACGACGCGCGCAATTGCACCTATCGGTTCTGAAATTCCATCCCGAAAAAATTCGGCTTTCCCGTGTTGCCGAACGAACAAGCATAACGTAGAGTGGTAGTACATTGTACTAACCCTGGAGAAGTCGACATGCAGAAGACTCTGACCAAACACGGAAACAGTTACGCCCTTGTCAT
>Ga0164292_10005592_pt1 | contig 10299 bp, 11 predicted proteins | sample GEODES117metaG_FD_111486 | JGI IMG/M metagenome (GOLD analysis project Ga0164292, IMG submission 111486) | Eutrophic lake water microbial communities from Lake Mendota, Wisconsin, USA - GEODES117 metaG | ecosystem: Environmental > Aquatic > Freshwater > Lake | place: USA: Lake Mendota... | reverse complement strand
GCTCTTTGGCTTCTTATCCTTACACTGCGACGGATGACAAGTGCAAGACATGCTCTCCTGTTGCGCATTTCAGCAGCTGCTCTGATGTGAAGCCAAATGATCAGATCTCGCTAAAAGGCGCTGTTGCAATGCAACCTGTGTCTGTAGCAATTGAAGCGGATACTCGATATTTCCAGTCTTATACTGGTGGTATTTTGGATGCGACTACGTGCGGAACCACACTAGACCACGGAGTTCTAATCGTAGGCTATGGCACAGATAATGGAAAAAAATACTGGAATGTGAAGAATAGCTGGTCTGCAACTTGGGGAGAACAAGGTTATGTGCGTATTTTGCGAAGTGATTCAACAAATGATGCAGGGATCTGTGGAATTGCGATGGATCCTAGTTTTATTAGCGTTTAACTTGGTTAATTATTTAGCATTTTATATAATTTATTATTGGTATATTATATAAAAATATGAGTATACAAAACTATATAAAAAAAATAGATCCAGAAATTAGGGATGACCAATTGAAGTTATTACTTGAACCTCGCGATACAATGGACCCAGCCTGGACTGATATAGAGACTATAAGACGAAAGCTTTTTAGTATACATAGTGATATTATTAATAATTTAAGAAAATCTACAGACAAATATTATAGTGGAGATGAAGCTCTTCAAAAGTTTCCTCTTCAATATCAACTTTTGAAAAAAGCTTATCTTACTAAGCAAGGTGCAACAAGAATAAATGATGAAATTGTTGAACGTAAAATAGGAGATATTTTAGAAAAAAGATTAGATGATCGAAAAGTACAAAACGAGATAATTAAAAATGCTAGAAATGAAATATTAGAAGCACCCTTCAATCCATTAAAAATGGATCTAGAGTATGAAAAGAAAAGAAAAGCGATTCCTCCTGTTATGCCAACCTTAAATACTAACTTAAATAGTGGTCAGGGTATTTCATTATTTAGTCCTTTTAATAATGTAGATATTAATAAAATTAAACCTATAGTGCCTACTTATATGGATATTGCTGAAATTAATTCTCGAGAACCAGTAAAATATGGTAGTCAGATGGACGACTTAACCAAATCTTTTGGATCATTGGGTTTAGTTCAAAAATCTATAGTTCAACCAACATATAATTTTGATCCAAACCAATATAAAATGGATGTTGATGATGATAATAGAGATAATAAAAGAAAAAAAATAGGTTCTAGTTTCGGTGGCAAAAAAACAAAAAGAAGAAAATCAAAAAGAAGAAAATACAGCAAAAAAAGAAAATTATCTAGAAAGAGAAGGCATACTAAAAGAAGACGCTAGAAATATACATTTCCGCTTCGCTTATGAAACCAAACAATCTAAATCTACTTTCAAATAGTGATACAGACTATTTTTAATTTTGCTCATATTTGCATCCTGTGTAAACGTAATATTCATCAATTTAATGACCGCTTTATTAAATTGATCTGCAATTTTATCATTATCATAAAACAACTTCTGATTCTCTTTTCGCCAGTCGCTCAGCTCTCCTATCAGCTTCTTCTGCACATGTTTCAAAAGCAACACGAAATCTTCTAGTTGTAACTCTCGCCATAAGAACATACTCGATACGCTTGCGCTTAGATCTTGATCTGATAAAGGCTCACAAATATAGAACACTCCATTCTTCTGCGCAAAGCATGTCAAAGGACAAATGAAATCACGTTTATCTAAATTATATGCAAACACTTCGAATAGACATTCAAAGATAGTTGTTTCTGGTCTCAGCAAATGTAGAAAGTGAGATGGTTCTACGCTTACGATACTGTTGACCCATTCCAGAAAACCTGTTGTCGGTTTTACATGCGTATTTAACCATCCAATTATATCCACTTTCTTCTTCTTCCTGTCAATATATTGCTGCATTTCTGTCATCTTTTCTTCTAACTTGACATATTTTATCGAAAGCTCTTGAACAATTTTCACTAGCTGATCATATGTTGGTTTATCACTGGCTTCTTCTACTGCAACTTGCAGTTCTAATTTGGATTTAGACTTGAATTCACATAATACTATGTGTTTATCTAGAGAACCTTTTCTAGTATAGTCTTTTTTACATAAAGCACACGAATATTGAGCCGTTTTAGTTTTAACTGTTGTTATCATTTTAATTATAAGTGTATGATATCCTTTTAAATGGATAATAAAATTCAATTTTATCTAATTTCAAAAAGAAAAAAGAAAAAAGAATAATAATAGATTATATAAATGTCAGAAATTCTTTATGCAGATGATAAAACTAGTAGTCCTTGTTTTGGAACAGGAAGTTGTCGATCTTTCAATCAAAATTTAAATGGCAATGATCCTGCCACACAATATCAGCGACAAAAAATCATACAAAACACGGTCCGTGTAAAGTCGTCTCTTTATACCATGAATTTAGGTGCATTAAACGTTTATCAGAGACCCGATTTAATATATAAATTGGTAGATAATTCTGGAGCTACATATGTCGTGCCTCCAAGCGTCAATTGGAATCAAATGAGTGACCGAAAAGAACCACATGTGCAACGAGTTGTATCCGGTTCTGGATCTACTTATGGGGCAAGCAGCACAAAACGCACAATTACTCGTCTGAGACCGGGTGCCTTGTCGCCAGGCGGCAGCGGGGTAGATATTAAACATAATTCTTATGACCGATATTTGAACAGATTAAAAGGTAAAGGACCTGTAAGACGAGGTGTAATACCGCCAACTTATGGCTCACCTTATATTCCATTTAATCGAGCATTCCCAGTATATGGTGGAAAGACAATAAAGACATCCATTGTTTCTGGATGTGATTGTCCTATAGATGAAAACGTAGTAGTCGATAATATTTTGTATCAAAATTCGGACCTACAAAATCGAATTCTAAATGTAACCTATACTTTTAATGTAGGAGATTTTGTGTGGGCAAGGAAATATTCTGGTATTTCTACAAACTATGAAAAGGCAACCATTATTTCTATTGTAGATGGTCTATATACAATTCAATTTGCTGATGGAACCGAGAATGTTGTAATCAAATGTGAATTGTTAATATATTATGATTGTGGTGAATGTGTAATTTCTAGTTCAAATACAGATAAAGAAATTGATTATTCTGCCCTTAATGATGCAAGATGTTATATTTTAACTGCATTAGCGGATGGTAATATACTTTAGAAGAGTAAATAAAATAAATATAAAAATAATTGTTAGTTTTATAATTTTAAGATTGTTTAGCTGTAAAAATCAAAATTAAAATCTCTGTAATAAATATATGCCTGTTCGAATGACTATGAATTTAGCTAATCCTAACACACAGTTAAGACAAAATATGTCTGCTTATGCAGCTTCTCTGGCACATAAGCCTACAGCAAATGCTAGACCAACTGCATTAAATGCATCTATGATTGATCGCGTGCATAAGGCAAAACCTGGTTGCAGTGCATGCGGAAAAAAGGTTGCATAAAGCTTAAAAGTGATGCAAATAAAAATTATAATATTATATTTGTTAATATTATAATGTCAAATCTAACAAGTATATTCAATCTAACATCTACTACTTCAAATGTAACTGCATATCCACAAGGATTACTCAATAGATCTAGTTATTATCGCACATTATTTGATACTACTTTGTTACCCTACAATAAACAATATAATAATTGTTCTAATACTTTATGCTATACAGCAAGTAAAGGCACTTTTATTTATCAACCACATACAGCATACGGCATGGTAGGGACATCTGCGGCAGCATATTTAGGGCGAAGGAGACGACTCTAAGACCTTGTCGACTCTAAGGCTCTAATTCATCTGTAAATCTTGTATAAGGTGGCAATTGTGCAAAGGCTTCTTGATAAGATCGTTTTTTTCTATAAGATGGCACTTTTATCTCTAATATTATTTTCTTTACTGCAGCGTCATGTTTTTTAAACCGATTTCTGAAAAATTCAGTGTAACTTATTTGTTTTTTATTGTTATCGTTAGAAGACATTGTTTATAAAATAGATAATACATTTAATTTGTTAGTTTTAATTAATTTCAATTTTATAAATTAATTAAATTAAGTAATTAAATAACTTAAACATTATAATTCTATTTAATTAACAATGGAGCAAAATTTACGAGTTCAACAGATGTGTGCGGTTCATGAGGAGGCATTAGAGCTTTTCAAAAGAAAAAATGCGGATTATGGCGATGCATTTGCTAAATATGGAACTACGGGAGTTATCATGCGAATGGGTGACAAATTGCAGCGATTTGTTTCTGTAACTAAGACAGGGATAAATTTAATCGAAAGCGAAACTTTAAGAGACACGTTGATTGATTTACATAATTATGCAGCTATGGCAATAATGTTGTTAGATGAAAAGGAAAAATAGTTTTTGGCTATAAGTTTTACGAAAGCTTCGCAAAACCTTTTCACCGCTTTGCTGTAGGTGAAAAAAAAGGGGATCAATTCACTTGCTCTTATGAGCTAGAGTAAATTTTTACGATCCTTATTGGCAACCCCTTTTATTTATTTTTAATAGCTACATATTTATACTACAACTACAATTTATACTACAATCTATACTACAATCTATACTAATGATTATGATTTAAGTTCTGGACCCATCTGGATTGCCGTTATACACTACTTGGTCAGTTACAGGATGAACCCATTGTGTGTTTTGTCTCTGAAGGTTGGGAACCGGTCCTAGATTTAGCACTTGATCTTCCTCTTCGTCTTGGTCTTCCTCTTCATCTATATCCATCGGAATAATATCTCCTTCGTTATCAAAGATCGGAAATACCAGGTCAGCTTGCGGATCTTCAACTATAGGAACTTGCTCTGGGATTGGCTCCTGTCTTGCTCTTCGAGGGAAGCGACGGTGAGCCTCTTGCTCCAAGAACCAGATATCATTCAGGTATTCATCTTCGTCGTCGTCATCAACAGGCTCGACTGTAATATCCGACATGACACTCAGTTTGTCCTCTTCGTCGTCGTCGTCGTTGAATAGCTGGCGAGGTTCTAATTTGTCATTTTCGGACATGTAATCGTGATCATCCTTACTATCACAGACGTCCATTGGCTCCGGAATTGGGTGATCGTGGTCCATTTTTTGCTTTTTAAATGGAGCAAAAGTGAGCTCATTATATCTTTTAATATTGTAAAGCACTAGGTCTTCGAGTTCTTCGTCGTCTTCCATGTCTTCATCGGCAATTAAATCCTCGTCTGGCTCGTCCACTTCCATTCTCCCGTAAGCGTCAGTCTCAACTAAGCTTATATCGCCGGTCAATTCGTCGACTACTTCCGTTAGAAAGCAGCAGTTTTGTCTTGTAAGCGGTGGTGGGCGTCCTAAGAAATCAGCACATAAATTATTATTACCTGGTATACAAACCATTTGGTGATATCCTAATTGGCGGTCGGTGTCGAATGCTGCATTGCAGTTCTCGCAATGCTCCATATCATCCTCATAATGGTCATCGCCGTCGTTGTCTTGGTTCCATTCCGGATTGGCTTCTTCGTCTTCAAGCGCCTGGGCCTCATAATCGCGTTGTTCCTGCAAAGCACAATTTTCTAATAATGCGTCAACCCACGCATATTTCTCCTCAGTATTAGTAACGTTTGCGTTCATATTATTAAGATTTATTAAAGCTTTTGAAAGTATGGTTTTGTAAATAATACTACTCATTATAGTAAAAAAAGTATTTCAATTTTTTTAATTTTATATAAAAAAAAGAAGTCACTAAAAATTTTATATGTAATCTAAGAAAGCAGGTTTAAATTTAAGGTTCTCCTTCTAGAACAGGGGTCGCAACAGCGATAGGAATTGCTACCGCTACAGCAGTAGTTTCTATTACTTCTTTTTTTTGTTCCTTCGATTCTTCTAAAGATAAATAGAACTCTTGAACTCTTCGACTCACTTTTATCTTAGAAGCATCAAAGGAAGTCAAATACAATCCTTCTATACTTTTCACTCGAGATAATGCTACATATGTCTGACCACATTCAAATATGCCAGATCCAGCATCTATTTCAGCTATATCTAGTGTTGCTCCTTGTGCCTTATGAATTGTTAGAGCCCATGCCAATATTAAGGGTAACTGTGATACGCCTATTCCTGGAATATTCTCACTAGGCCATATATGATAACCCATTACAGTTTCAAACGCGCCGAATTTAACTACCGGTAGCCCTTGTTCTGATAATCTTGTGATTATACCTTGACTCCCATTACAAAGTGTTGCTCCATTATCTAGCTCAATATTGATAATACACATGACTTGAGATCCAATTTTCAGTTTAACAACTTCATCACACCTCAAATTGCCTTTCAAATATAGCAATTCCGTTTGAATTTGTTCCCTAGTAAATTGCCTTCGTTTTAGCAATTCAGTTGCAGTCATCTCCAAATCCGAGTGATATTTTAGTTTGAACTCCTTTTCTTCTGTATTCAACGCATTCATCTCTCTCGTATTCACTTGATCCACTTTATTTCGTGTAGGGAACAATTTAGTAGGGCGTATACATAAATTATCTGGTATTTCTCTCCCTACACTATGTAGGAGCATTTCATTAGATGACCTCTTCAATCTGCCTTCACGAATCTGATTCAAAATTTTCTGATAAATAGGGTCAGATTGTCGAAATATTTTTGTCAACTGGATATGATTCTCTTTTGAAAATGTTTGTGACCATAATATGCTCTCAAAGCAAAACTTAGATGATTCTAAATCATCTTTATCACCGACAGGAGGCAACTGATAAAAGTCTCCAGAGAAGATCAATTGTATGCCACCAAATGGTCTGCTATCTTTTCTTATCGCTTTGCCAATGGCATCTAATAATTCAAATAATTTTTGGGACATCATAGAAACTTCATCAACAACTAAAATATCAGTGCTTTTCCAGTTACTTTTTAGAAACCGATTTTTACTAATTTTGGTTACTAGTTGATCGAATGAACCTTTGCCTAGTCCAATACCCGCCCATGAATGAAGTGTCTTGGCTTTACATTCTAAAAGGACGGCAGCACATCCAGTTAGTGCACAGACTTGAATATTGAAACCCTTTCTTACGGCGTCTTTTTGAATATATTTTATAAGTGCAGTTTTGCCTGTTCCTCCAGGCCCTGTAACAAATATATTTTTGCATTGAGTATAAGCAGCGAATGCTTTAATTTGTTCATCTGAATAATCCATTTATATTAGTAGTCTTGTTATTAATATAAATATCTTTTTATTATGCTTTTAATATTCAATTTTATTTATATTATTTTGAATTTAATATCTAAAATAATTCGTCTATATATAGTATAATGAGCTCTTATTCAAACTTTGATTTAAATATAGGAAACTATAGTAAAGCAGAACTAGAAGAAATTTTGGAATTACCAACAAACTATGATACGTCTGTGATTGAAATGAAAGAAGCCAAGTTAAGGCAGAATATCATGAGCGATTTAAGTATTCCGTCAACAGTAAAAACAAAAACATTGGGATTTATCACAAATGTTAAAAATGTTTTAATTCTAAATGTTAATAATAATAAAGCAGATAGTAATGTAAATGCTGGTTCTAAAATCCAAAGTCTTGCAAAATCATACAATAATGTTTACAATTTGAACAAATCTCTGGAAAAATCAGATATAACGAATGCAGGTGGCACTTATATTATAAAACAACCTCCGACTCCATACGGTCAATCTAGTCCCAGTGAATTCTATCAAGGAACGATCAATCCTTTGAATAAACGTATTTTAAGACAGAATATTAATATTGACACTAGATTTAGAGAAAATTATTATGCTTCTCAGTCATCCAATTTTCATCTCGACTTGCCGATCAGACTAACACAAGTTGTATCATTGCAATTATCAGCATTTGAACTGCCTAGCACATTTTACAATGTATCTAAAGTATTTGGTAACAACTTTTTTGTTATTTCTTTACCTGCACAGTCAACAGTAGAACCTCTTATAGTAACAGTTCCCGATGGTAATTATACTTATTTAACATTACAGACATATATAAATGATTTTTTATCAACCGCGCCCGTTGCATATCAAACAATTCAGTTCTTAGCTGACATTAATACTCCCGGAGGGCAAGGAAGTGGGGGGTCAGGAAAAATGGTTGTTGGGTCTCTTGGAGGAAATATTGATTTTGCATTGAGCTTTCAAACAGATCGATATGGTAATGAAGATAAACAAACACCATTACCTTTGAAACTAGGGTGGTTAATGGGATTTCGTGAAGGATACTATGAAAATAACAAAACTTATGTATCTGAAGGTGTAATTGATTTGTTAGGACCTCGATACATTTATTTGGTTGTTGATGATTTTAACAATAATGTAAGCGATGGATTTTATGGTGCATTTACATCGTCTATTTTGAATAAAAATATATTAGCAAGGATAACCTTGCAAGGCAGTGTATTCAACATAATAACACAGAATAATTTAATATTAGTCACAACTTCACGACAATATTTTGGTCCAGTGGATATACAGAAGATGCAAATTCAGTTACTTGATGAATATGGACGAATTCTAGATTTGAATAATATGGATTATAGTTTTTGTTTATCTTTTCAGACAATTTATGATCTTTAATTCCACTTTATCCACTTTTTCCACTTTTTCCACTTTTAAGAAAAGTGGAGCAAAACTATAAGTTATTTTAAGAAAAGTTTTCTTCTGTTTCATTTTTATTTTTACTTTTGTAAATTTCAAACCATGACCTCGATGTTTTTGAACCGCCATCATATTCTATAGCTAAACCTTTGTCGATCATATATTTATTGACATGCAGATCTCCGACAAACACGTCGGCCAAGATGCGTCCATATTTTTCATTTTTCACATTTTTTAGAGTAACTGTTTTGCCCATGATTAGCTCATCAAGTTCCTTCCTAGCACGTATAGCACATTCCTTCTCTTCTTCTGTTTTGCCCTTTATCTCTGCACAATCGATCCCATTTAAACGCACGGAGAAGCGATACAGTGGTGATCCATCATATGGAAGATGGCCGGCCAGAGTAAAGGTGTCGCCGTCGTAGACTTTTATAACTATGCCTGTATTAATAGGAGGGATAAATTGTAATGTATCCGACCATTCAATCTTTTTAGGTTCTTCTCTATTTTTTTCAGCCTTAGAGATTGCATTTGCATTGTAGCATCCAAATAGTCTAGAAAACATGTTATATAATATTAGTGATTGAAATAATATAATTTTGGTAGATTATTTCAATTTTAAAATATAATATTAAATATGATTAAATAAGATTAAATAAGATTAAATAAGATTTTAAAAATAGTTAAAATGTATATAATATGTCTAAAATTGCTTTTATCACAGGTATTACAGGACAAGATGGTTCTTATTTAGCTGAATTATTATTAGAAAAAGGATACATTGTTTGGGGTATTATTCGCCGTTCATCTTCTATTAATACTGGTAGAATAGACCACATATTCGATAAATTGACTTTAAGATACGGCGATTTAACAGATAGTTCCAATTTATTTAATATTTTAACAGAAATTAAAAATACGCATGCTGAACTAGATCGTCTAGAAGTCTATAACTTGGCAGCAATGAGTCATGTAAAGGTGTCCTTTGAGTTACCTGAATATACATGTGACGTAGATGCATTAGGGACATTACGATTATTGGAAGCATGCAGAACTTGTGGTGTTCCATTGTCTAAAATTCGTTTTTACCAAGCATCTACCTCTGAAATGTATGGCAAGGTTGTAGAAGTTCCTCAAACTGAAAAGACACCCTTTTATCCTAGATCGCCATATGGAGTGGCAAAATTGTATGCCTATTGGATAACAAAAAATTATCGAGAATCGTATGGAATGTATGCTTGCTCAGGGATCCTATTTAATCATGAGAGTCCAAGACGAGGTCATAATTTTGTTACCAGAAAGGTAACGCTTGCGCTAAACAATATTTTAAAAGGTAAACAAGATAGATTGGTGTTAGGAAATATTAATTCGCTAAGAGATTGGGGGCATGCGAAGGATTATGTGGAAGGCATGTGGCGAATGTTACAGAAAGATGAAGATAAAGTTGATGACTATGTATTAGCTACTAATGAATATCATAGTGTTAGAGAATTTGTCGAAAAGGCTTTTTCTTTAAAAGGCTTTACGATTGCATGGGCTAACGAAGGATTAAAAGAAATAGGATACGATATAAATACAGGAAGAGAGTTAGTATTTATATCCGAGAAATATTTTCGTCCAGCGGAAGTAGATGAATTGTTAGGTGATTCTGCAAAGGCAAAAGAGGAATTAGGC
>Ga0164292_10005591_pt1 | contig 10300 bp, 10 predicted proteins | sample GEODES117metaG_FD_111486 | JGI IMG/M metagenome (GOLD analysis project Ga0164292, IMG submission 111486) | Eutrophic lake water microbial communities from Lake Mendota, Wisconsin, USA - GEODES117 metaG | ecosystem: Environmental > Aquatic > Freshwater > Lake | place: USA: Lake Mendota... | reverse complement strand
GGCACCAGCAGCAGCGCCATCTGGTGGGGGGCGAGCGGCGCTTCGCCACTCGCCGGGGCTGGGGGGCTGGGGATGCCGCAGGCATCGGGCGCGAGTGGGTCGCCGGGTCGCCAGGGCAGGTAAAGCAGCCGCAGGGCTGGGTTCGCGGGGGGGCCGGCATGCACCGCTGGCAGGGCGAGTCGCCCCGGCTGCTGACGCTCCAGCAGCGCCGCCAGGGGGCGCAGATCGGGCTCGGCGCCGATCGGCCACCAGAGCCCCAGCCGCCGCCCGGCCTCCAGCTGCGGGGGGAGGTGCTGCTGAGCGACCGCCAGAATGCCGTCCGCCGCCTCCGCAGGCCCCTCGCGGCGGTAGCGGCGGAAGCGGCGGCGCAGCTCCTCCTTGCCCGGGTTTTCGGCTGTGGTGGGGGGCATCGGCATCAACGCTGGAACCAGCCGGTGAGGGCCACCGCCAGGGCGTCGGCGGCGTCGTCGGGTCGTGGCGGGGTGTCGAGATCGAGCTCCCGCATCACCGCTTCGAGCACCTCGCCCTTATCGGCGTGCCCATGGCCGGCCACGGCGAGCTTGATCTGCATCGGCGGAAACTCCACCACCGGAATGGCGAAGCGCGCCAGCGTCATCAGCACGACCCCGCGGGCTTGCACCACGGCGATGGTGGTGCTGGATCGATAGAAGAAAAATTTCTCCACCGCCGCCAGCTCCGGCCGCCAGCGGCGGATCAAGGTGCGCAGGTCGGCGGCGATCTCCACCATGCGCTCGCCTTCGCTGCGGCCGGGATCGGTGCGGATCATGCCGCAGTCGAGCAGCTGCTGCCGGGGCCCCGGCGGTTCCTGGCGCGTTTCACTGACTTCAATCACGCCATAGCCCACGCGGGCCAGGCCGGGATCGATGCCCAGGATTCGCAAGGCTCACACACCAAAACAAAGCCACTTTAGGCAGGGACTCCCTAGGCAAAAGCCATCCCGGCAGCCGCGATCGACGCGGAGCGGGATGGCCTCGGCCAGCACCATGATTCGGGAAAGGCCCTCTGCAGGATTCTCAGCCCACGAAACCCTCAGCCCAGGATGTGGCGCGAGCGAGCGCGGCGCCGCAGGCGGCGGCTGAAGGCGAAGGCCGTACCGGCCCCGATGAGCGGCAGGGGGCCGGGGACCTGCGTGTAGACATTCTGGAAGTTGTCGAGAACGTCGCTCTGCCCCTGCAGCTCATAGCTATCGCGCACATAGAGCTTGCTATAGCCAGATGGCAGGTCGACGAAGCCGTTGCCGCCAACGATTTCAAGGATCTCGTTCGTGAAGGCGTCGTCGCTGTAGATGCTCTTGGTTACGAGGGGATTGCCGGAAAGTGAATCCACCTTCAGTCGGACCGTATCGAAACTCCAGGTGGCATTTTCAGGGCTGGTGATCTCAATTAAGTACTCAAATATGCCGCTCGCGGGACCCTGGAGAGGTTGTTCGAAGTCCACATCCACCTCCCATAGGTCATCCAGATAGCCCGGGCGGGGATCAATCGAAATCCAGTTGAATTCAATCGTGCCTTCCCCTGTGGTGGGAGTTTTCAGCAGGGTGATCTGCTTGTCAGTGGCGGTCTTGGTGTCGTAGGGAACGCCGAGTACGCAGTTCGTCGCTTCGGTATTGCCGCCGAAGCTGCACGGGGTGCTGAGGGCCCAGGCCTGGCCGCCGTGGAGGCTCAGGGTGGTGGCGCCCGCCAAGGCGCTGCCGATCAGAAGGCGTTGCAGCGATGCTCGTTGATTCATGGAGGCAGGCATGGCGGCGCGAAGCATGGCGGACGAAAGAGCGAATAGACCGAGCTGTTTGCTCAATCCCCCACAGGCTAAGGGTGGTTTGGCTTGTTGTCATGGCTTTTCTTTCGCTCTTTTCTGTGTTCGACGGGATCACGGAGTGACTGCCTGAATCCAGGCTGGTGGCCGATTGTGTCTGGTAATTGTTTATGGCACTCTTCTCGAAGCAGGCCGTTTTTATTGCGTCATCCTCGTGATGTTTTCTGCAGGCGCCTGGGGGCGGGTTTCTTTCTGGGGGGTGGGGCTGGCGGATGGGTGGATCGGCCGCGCAGGCTGCTGGGGCCAGGCGAGTGCAGGGTTTCGTTGGGGCGGGCCGAGGTTTGCCGCGGGGGGCTAGAAAAAATGGCAAGCTCTCTATATGATTGCGGTGAACTCCTGCGCAGGGTTGGGTTCTGAATTCTCTTGATCTTGCTCTCTCTGCCTTTTTCTGGTGTTCGTGTGGTCGCCGCGTTCCGGTGTGTTTGAGTTTGCTGGTTGTTGCGCAAGTGGAAATCCGGGTACCCCTGCTCCGATGCTGTGGCATCAGGCGGGCTCTTCTGGTCCCGCTTCCACCCCCGGTCCCCCTGGCATTCCTCTAGGGCTTTCCCCATCTCCATCCCTTTCCCCGCGCCAGTTCACCTTTGACCTCGTCGCTCCAGCATCCCCTGCGTGAGTGGCTCTCCCTCTCCGCCAGCCCCGCCGAAACCGCCAGCGTTCTTGGCAAGGTGCTGCCCCTGCGTCGGCTCGAACCCCTGGGCCCCATCTCCGACTGGTGGCACCTCGACGGCCACAGCCAGATCGGTAGCGTGCCCATGGCCGCCAGCATTGGTTCCCCCCTGCTGGTGGAGACCGCTGAGCATGAGCACCACTGGCTGCTGCTGCTGCACGACGGATTCGCCAGCATCCACCAGGGCCGCAATCGCTATGAATTGCACGCTGGCGATGCCCTGATCCTTCCCGGCCTCGGCTGGACCCTGGTTACCCAGGATTCCAGCTGCTCCCTGCTCGCCTTCGATGCCCTCGAACTGCTGGCGGCCGCCCGGCGCGTGGGGGGCGCCCGTTGGCAGGCCCCGTCCCCGCGCCACAACCCCCTGCGTCGCTCTCGCCTGTTGCGCGGCAATGAGGAGTGCCCCCAGACCGTTCTGCTGGCTTCCCTCAGCCGCCTGCTGCCCGTCTTCTACGGGTTGGCGCCGTTGGGGGAGACGCTGATCGAGGCCCTGATGCTGCAGCAACAGCTCCTACGCCTACTGGCCCTGCTTGTGTTCCCCGAGCTTGGCGAAGGCGTGGGGGCTGTCAGGCCGGTGTCCGCCGCCGACGTGCGCCTCGAATCCCTGCTCGACTTCATCAGCCTGAACCTCGCCCAACCGCTCACCCTGCAGATGTTGGAGGAGCGCAGCAACTATTCGCGCCGCAGCCTCCATTACCTCTTCCAGCAGCGTTTCGGCTGCAGTCCGATGCAGTGGGTGCGCCAGCTGCGAATGGCCATGGCCCTTGAGCGCCTTTCCCAGCCCAGCGAGGGTGACACGGTCAAAGCGGTGGCCGGTGAGTGTGGCTATCGCTCCCTCAGCCAGTTCAGCCTCGACTTCCAGCGCGCCCATGGCCGTCGACCTTCGGATGTGCTGCGGGCCGGCCGCGGATCCTGAGGTCGGCTGCCGTCAGGCCGCAAGGGACAGGGAGAAGCCGCTCTTGTCGCTCGGCTCGGGGCGCTCAAACACTTTGCAGAACACCTTCACCACCCGCTCGCCGGAATCGATTTGCTCCAGCGGGTCCTTGCGCAGCCGGTGGCGCAGGCAGCAGGCGGCCACCCGGGCGATGTCGTCGTCGGTGACCTCGGTGCGCCCTTCAAAGGCGGCCAGGGCGCGGGCGGCCCGATTGGTGACGATGTCCCCCCGCAGCCCATCCACATCCAGCTCCCCGCACACCGCCGAGATCCGGATGCGCTGGTCGTCGTCGATCTCCACCTGGCCGAGACGCTTCTGGGCCTCCACCACCCGTACCTGCAGGGCCTCCTGGCTGGCCTGCAGCGCCTGGCTGAACGCCTCCGGATCGTCGTCGAACTGGGTGCGCTGATCCACCACCCGCACCCGCAGCTCGGGATCGCGCACGGTGCGCACCTCCACGCTCATGCCGAAGCGATCGAGCAGCTGGGGCCGCAGCTCCCCCTCCTCAGGGTTGCCTGAGCCGATCAGCACAAAGCGGGCCGGGTGGCGCACGCTCACCCCCTCCCGCTCCACGGTGTTCCAGCCCGAGGCGGCCGAATCGAGCAGCACGTCTACCAGGTGGTCGTCGAGCAGGTTCACCTCATCCACGTAGAGGAGGCCGCGGTTGGCCTTGGCCAGCAGGCCCGGCTCGAAGGCGCGCACCCCCTCGGAGAGGGCCTTCTCGATGTCGATCGTGCCGCAGAGGCGGTCTTCGGTGGCGCCCAGAGGTAGATCCACCATCGGCACCTGGCGGGCCTCCAGCGGCAGGGTCTCGCCCCGCTCCAGCCGGTCGCTCACCTCGCTGCTCTGGAGATCCGGGTCGGAGGGGGAGCTGTTGTAAGGGTCGCCCGCCACCACCTCAATCTCCGGCAGCAGGTTGGCCAGGGCCCGGATCGTGGTGCTCTTGCCGGTGCCCCGATCCCCCATGATCATCACGCCGCCGATGCGCGGATCGATCACATTGAGCAGCAGGGCGAGCTTCATCTCCTCTTGTCCCACGATCGCGGTGAAGGGGAAGACCCTGCGCTGGCGGGCTTGGATCACGGGCTCGGCGGGGACGGTCTAGGGGGATTGTTTCACAGGCGCTCCGGCAGCCCTGCGGCTCTGGAGGGTGCGCGGGCGATGGCCCGTGGCGCCGCTGGGCGTTTGCGCTAGATCAGCGAGACGTGGTCGGCAGGGGCAGTAGGGAAAGCACCTGGGGCGGCGTGGCATCTGCCGGGTAGATCAGCCGCACCCCCACGTTGCGCCGCTGACCCGGCCCCAGGCTGATGGTGCCCAGCATGGGGCCCTGCTGGCCGTTGCGCAGCACCAGATGGAATCCCTGGCGGCCCCGGGGCTTGGCCTCGGGGCCCTCGCCGTCGAGCCCGCTCACCTCCACCGTGCCGCGGAACATCACGGCCCGCGCCGGGGTTGGCAGGAAGCTGAGGCCCCCCTGGGGGCGGTCCTGCTTGAGCGGCGATTCCACGGCCAGCGCCAGGCGCACCGGTGTGGGGCCATCGTTGTATAGCGGGATCGTCAGGTCGTAGGTGACGCCGTAGTTCCCGTGGGCGGCCCAGGCGGTGCCGGCATAGAAGGCGCTCAGGGGTGCGGTCTGCACCTGGCCGGTGCCGAAGGTGCCCCGCTCCAGCGAGGCGATCGGCCACGAGACCGGCGCCCGGCTGGTGGAGAGGAAGGGGGCGCCAGGGTCGGTGAGGCGGCCCCGCCAGACGCTGCCGCTCTGCACGCCACTGACGCGCGAATAGATCATCGGGCCCGGTGCCCCGCGGGGGGAGGGGCTGTGCTCCTTGGGGCTCAGGGGGCCGTCGAGCAAGCGGGGCCAGACGGCCGGATCGGGAGGGGCGTCCCCCCGACCGAAGGCCGCCAGGGTGGCCACATCCACAGGGCCGTCGGCGTCGAGCAGCAGCTGCAGGTTGCGACCGTTCAGCAGGGGATCGAGACCCCGCACCGGCAGGGGGAGCACCAACAGGGGGCTCAGCTGGCCGGGGGTCAGGGTCCAGCCCTCGGGCAAGGCGGCGGAGCGCTCACGGCCCAGGAGCTCAGTGGCCACCCGGCTGCCCGGCCCCGACCACAGCGGGCTGCTGCCCTGGGGCACCACGGTGGGCAGGGGCAGGAAGGGCGCCGCCGGCTCCTTGCCGTCCACCGATTGGGAGAGGGCGGTGGCCCCGGCCCGCAGGCGCAGCCGCACCGGCCCGGGGCCGCGGGGGGCGGCCACCACCGCCAGCCACAGGGTGGAATCGAGGCTTTCGGGCCGCCCCGCGTAGACGTGGTGGCTGAACAGGCCGAAGGGCCCCCGCTGGGGGGCGTTGAGATGGGCGGCGGGCACCGCCAGGGGGCGGCCCTGGAAGCCGCGGCTGGGGTCGAAGCTGGAAAAAAGAATCCCCGGGGCGGTGATCAGCTCGGGGTTGTTGTCATTCAGCAGCGGCACCCCATCGAGGCCGCCACTCAGGGGCAGCACGTTCTGGCGGCGCACCAGGGGCGCCGAAGGGATGGGCGCCGAAGGGGCGGGCGCCGGGGTCGAGGCCGTTGGGGCGGCAGGGGAGGCCTGGGGAAGGAGCACGGCGACCAGGGCAAGGGCGGACGGACGCCGCCGCAGGTGCCGCTGGCGGGGACAAGGAGTGTTCATCGACGGCCGGTCAAGGTGGGAGCTGCGGCGCCAACCATGGCGCGAATCAGTTCGGCCGAGCGGGGGTCGTTGAAGGGCCCCTTGACCAGGAAAGCGGCTACGGCACGTTGGCCGTTGGGCATTTGAATCAGGGCGGCGTCGGCGTAGGCGATGCCGATATCCCCGGTTTTGTTATAGACGGTTACGCCGTAGGCCAGCAGCTCACTGTCGGGATCACTGGAGTCCTTGCCCAATCCCTTGAGCAATCCCAGGGGGATCAGGGTGTTGGTGCGGGAGCTGGCGAGGATCTCGCGGAACAGATCCCGGGCCCGGGGGCTGAGCTTCTCGCCGGTGTCCACCAGGGCGATGGAGCGGGCCAGATCGCGGGCACTGGTGGTGTTGGTGCCCGCGAGGTCGGGCAGCCAGTCGTTCACCACCGTCGCCGGCAGGCCGAGGCCCTGGAAGCGGCGGTTGAGGGCCGTCTTGCCGCCAAGCCGCTTGATCAGCAGGTTGGTGGCGGTGTTGTCGCTGACGCGGATCATCTCCGTGGCGGCCTCATGGAAGGGGAAGCGGCTGCCGGAGGGCTTGTTTCCCATCCAGCCGGCACCCCCTCCCACCACCTCCTTTGTCAGCGGCAGGGGCTCGTTCCAGCGCAGCTTGCCGGCCTCCAGATCCTCCAGGGACGCCAGCAGAATCGGTGTCTTGATCGAGCTGGCGGCGGGCAGGGCCCGATCGGGTTGCAGTTCGGCGTAGCGGCCGTCGTCGAGCACCAGCAGGAATCCGGAGGCGGTGAGGCCCTTCTGGGCGGCCGCTAAGGCGGCCCAGCGGCGGCTCAGGTCGCTGAGCTCGCGGCGTGGTTCAAAGCGACCCAGCCCGAGGCCACCCCCGGGGAGTCGACGCGGCGCCGGGTCGATCGCGGGAACGCCCAGAGCGCCGCCCTGGGCGAAGCGCGGCGCCAGGAGCTTCAGACCACTCCCGACCACCACCCCCAGGCCGATGCCTGTCACCGCCAGCCGGAGCAGCAGCATCAGGGGCTGCACCCAGGGCTTGCTGCGGGGGCGGGGGGGGCGGCCGGCGGTCACGGTCTCGGGTTCGGGCGTGGGGGGATGGGCCCGACCCTAGTGGTCCTGGCCGGGCGGACAAGGGCGGCGGCTTGCCCAGCGCAACTGGCACACCATGCCGCGCAGCAGCGCCAGCTCCCCCGGCTGCACCTGGGCCCGCTGGAGCAGTACGCGCAGCTTGGCCATGCGGGCCCGGGAGGTGTGGGGCATCAGGAACCCCACCTCCAGCAGCAGGGCCTCGGCGTCGGCCAGGGCAGCCTCCAGCTCCCCCCGCGGCGCCGGTTCCGCCCCTGGCCCGGCCAACGGCGCCAGCACCGCCGCCGCTCCCCCCGGCCGCCCCCGCAGCCGCTGCAGCTCGTGCAGCACCACCGCCACCGCATGGGAGAGGTTGAGGGATCCATAGGCCGCACCGGTGGGTACACAGAGCAGCCGTCCGGCCTGGAGGAGCTCCCCGTTGCTCAGGCCCCGATCCTCTCGGCCGAAGACCAGCGCCGCAGGAGCGACCCCAGCGGCGGGGCCGCCCAATGGGCCAGCGCCGCCCAACAGCCAGCCCAGCGCCTCCTCCGGACCCTGCACCGCCAGGGGCTCCCCCTCCCCGCGACCGCTGGTGGCCACCACCCGGCCGCAGTCCGCCAGGGCTTCGGCCAGGGTGGCGAACCGGCGCGCCGAGGCCAACCAGGGCCGGCCATGCACGGCCATGAGCAGGGCCTGCGGATCGAGGGGATCGCAGCGGGGGGCCACCAGCCGCAGCTCGGCGATGGCGAAATTGGCGCAGAGGCGGGCGACGCTGCCGACGTTGAGCGGTCCGGCCGGCTCCACCAGCACCAGGTGGATGGCCGCTTCGGTGGGAGGGGGCTCCGCCAACCGCTCAGGGGAGCTGGTGCAGGAAGGCCAGCAGGTCGGCCATGTCCTGGGGAGCAGGCTGGAAGCGGGGCATCGGCGGCGTACGGCCGCTCACCACCTGCTGGATGAGCTGGCGGTCGTTTTTGCGGCGGTTCACCCCGTGCAGGTCGGGGCCCACGAGCCCCTGGGCGGCCAGGCCGTGGCAGCCGGCGCAGTTGAGGCGGAAGAGGCGGCCGCCGTTATCGACCGAGCCCGACAGGGTGAGGGTGGCGCGGGTGTAGGGATCGCTGCGGGCTGCGGGCAACAGCACCAACAGCAGCACGATCGAGGCCGCCGCCGCCAGGATCACCAGGGCGGTGATCAGCCCGCGGGCAGGGCCGGCTGCGGCGGGCAGACCGGCGTTCGTGGTGGGGAGGGGCGCCGTGGCGACGCCGTCGGGGCCGGGGGTCGGTCCTGTCACAGTTGGGCGGGAAAAGCGCGCGGCCGGGCTTCCATCATGGAAGAATTGCAGGGCGCGTCACGACCCGGCCCGGAACCATGATCGAACCTCTCCTCTGCGGCATCGTTCTCGGCCTGATTCCCATCACTCTTGTGGGTCTGTTCGTCGCCGCCTGGAACCAGTACCGCCGTGGCAGCGCCCTGGGCGGCTGAACCGGTTGCAGGGGTTGGCTCCACCCCGGATTCAGCGTTGCCCAGGAGCGGCTCCAGCAGCGGCTCAACGAGCGGCTCGAGATACAACGCGCAGGTGCTGCCATAGCGGCGGCAGCTCTCCAGCCGCCAGCCTTTGGGCGTTTCGGGCACCGATCGGCTCCCGCATTCCCACACCATGACCCCGCCGGGCCGTAGCCATCTGCCCTCGCGTACCGCGTCCCCGATGGCGTTGTAGAGCCCAGCGGCGTAGGGGGGATCCACGTAGATCACATCAAACGGGTCTTGCCGCCCTTTTTCGGGTGGAGCGCCCCGATCTTGTGCTGCAGGGCTTGGGGCGCTGAGCCAGCGCAGCACCTCTGCGGTCACCACCTGCACCGTGGGTCTGGGGGCCTGGCCTGCAGCGACCGTTTCGAGGTTGGCGCGGGCCACGGCGGCGATGCGGCGGTCCTGCTCCACGCCCACCACCAAGGCGGCCCCATGGTGCAGCGCCTCGCAGGCCATGGCACCGCTGCCGCAGCAGAGGTCAAGCCAGCGGCAGCCGGCCAATCGTGGGGCCAGCCGGTTGATCACCGCCAGCCGGACCCGCGCGGCGGTGGGGCGCGCCAGGGAGCCCGGTGGACTCTGCAGCCGCCGCCCGCCGCTGACCCGCAGGCTCACCGGTGCTCCACCCAGTGCAGCCAGCGGCGCAGCATCCCTTCCCCCACCGGCCCTGATTTCTCGGGATGGAACTGGCAGGCGGCGATCATGCCCCGCCACACCGCTGCGGTGACGGGCTGGCCGGCCCAGTCGACCCAGGCTGTGGTGCAGGTGGGATCGGTTGGATCGGCTGCATAGGAATGCACGAAGTACACCCAGCTCTCGGGGGCGTCGGCCGGCAGCAGCGGGCTGGGGGTGGCGGGCAGCAGCGGCGCCCAGCCCATGTGCGGGATCGGATGGCCCTCCCTGGGGGGCAGGGCCCGTACCCGGCCGGGCAGCAGCGATAGACCCGTGGCCACGCCTTCCTCACTGCCCTCGAAGAGCAGCTGCAGACCCAGGCAAATGCCCAGCAGGGGCCGGCCGGCGCGGCAGGACTCCTGGAGGGCCCGATCCAACCCGGTGGCGGTGAGCCGCTCCATCGCCGGATCGAAGGCTCCCACCCCCGGCAGCACCAGGGCATCACATTCCACCATGTCGGCGGCTGTGTGAACGGCCCGCACGGCGCTGCCGAGCCGCTCGAACCCGCGCTGGACCGAGTGGAGGTTGCCCATGCCGTAGTCGATCAGGCCGATCTGGCTCATGGCGTGGCTTCCCTGGCGGGCTCCGCTGGGGCTTCCGGGGTGGCGGATGGGGAGGGCGATGGGGTAACCAGCCGCTCTGCCGGATGCTCCAGGGCCGGGATCGAAGGAAACTCGAGGCCGTTGAGGTGGTGGATGAACTGGTACAGGCGGCCCATGCGACGACGGTCAAAGCGCAGCCGCAGGCAGGGGTACATCAAACCGTTGTCGTCGACATTCTCCCCGCCCTGAATCGTGCCCTCGCTGAGCAAATCGGCGAAGCTGCGGCTCAGCGAGGGCAGCCACTCGCGCGGCACCGGCGCGTTGAGCAGCAGTTCGATCCGGTCCTCCCCGAGCAGGGCGCTGTGGAAGACGCGATAGAAGCGGCTGATGTAGGCCACCGCATCGGTGGCGCTG
>Ga0164292_10005589_pt1 | contig 10301 bp, 7 predicted proteins | sample GEODES117metaG_FD_111486 | JGI IMG/M metagenome (GOLD analysis project Ga0164292, IMG submission 111486) | Eutrophic lake water microbial communities from Lake Mendota, Wisconsin, USA - GEODES117 metaG | ecosystem: Environmental > Aquatic > Freshwater > Lake | place: USA: Lake Mendota, Wisconsin... | reverse complement strand
ATCAAGCACTTTATGGCCACCGGGGAGCACCTGCCTCCGCCGGTGTTGGAGGACCGGGTGGACGCGGCCCGCAAGCATTTGGAATTTGCCACGGTGTGGAAAGGCGAGTCCATGGCCATTCGGGAAACCCGCCGCCACTACACCAATTACTTCAAGAATTTTCCGCACTTCAAGGACTACCGGATGCGTTTGGTGACCGCGGAAACGGCCCAGGAGGTCTACGCAACGTTGGACGAAATCCAGCAGCATTACCGGGCCGAGGGCGTGGTCTTGCCCGGCGCCAGCGTGAACGACGTGGATACGTCTACCGCACCCTGCGATTTTTAAGGCAAAAGACGGGTTACCGTCGGAATGCTCCCGGGATTACCGCACGGGTCGGCTTTCGCGTGCGGCCCAGGCACTGGCGAGGGCACTAAGACCCCACGCAATGGCAAAAGACAGACCGGCCGACTCCCAGGTCCACCGAACGGGGTAGGCGGAAAGGGCGAATCCGGTTCCGAGTTCGACCCAGCCAAATGTTTGCTGCCCCCAAACAAGGGCGCTTCCCAATAAAACGCCCCCAAAAGCCCCCAGTGCCCCCACCAACACGCCGTTGTAGCGGTAAATGGTGGCAATTTGGCCCCAGGAGGCCCCCATGGCATGCAAGGATTGGTTTTCCTGGCCTTTTTCCAAAGCCAGGAGCACCGTGGCCCCGTAAAGCCCCAAAGACGCTAAAAAGACCACCAAGGTCAAGATCCCGAGCGTGGCCAGCCGTTCCGTGCGCAGAACCCGGAAAAGGGCAGATTGCTGCTCCTCCAAAGGGATCCAGCGTACGCCTTTTGCGCGGTCTGGATTTTCCGAGATCCAGCGGGTCCAGTTGGACGGGGACCAGCGGGGTTCCGCGGGTTGGATCCAGTCCAGATGCGTGTAGGTGGAATCCCATCCCAGGAATTGGGCCCAGGCCGGAGTCCAGACCACCAAGGCCCGGTGGGCATCCACGTCCGGATGGACGGTGAATTCGCCTTCGGGTTGAAAAACCCCTTGCTGCAGCTGCGGTTCCAGGTCCATCAAGCTGTTGAGTTCCAAGTCGGATTGGGAGGGGATCCAGACCTCCAGGGCGGGCCAGTCCCGCAACCCGCTGAGGCCCAGTGCCTGTGCAACACCAGAGCCCAGGTGAAATCCGGTGGGGTTGGGCAACCAAGGCCAATGAGAAGCCGCTTCGGGGGAAAGCACCGTCAGGGTGACGACGGCTTCGTTGAGGCCGTTGCGGAGGAGCACCTGGCGCTCGTAGACGGGGAGGAGGTGGGCGTCCGCGGGGAGGACGGTGGACCAGGCGCGCCGCAGGCGCGCCACCTGCTGGGCAGAAAGCGACCCGTTTCCGGTGCTATCCGGTTGGCCCAAAACGGCCGGATAGGCCGGCCGGTAGACATCCAAGATGGACTGTTCCAGTCCGTTGAAGGCGCTGAGTACCACCACCATGGCGGCGGTTCCCACGGCAAGCCCTAAGGCAGATGCCCGGGTGACCCACTGGGCCATGCGTGCTTTTCGTCGGCCGCGGACGTACCGCCACGCCACCAAGAACGGGGTATTCACGCGCCCCATAAAATTCGGTTAGAGAATGGGATTTTCGCCTCCCTCGCGCAACAAACGGTCAATGGTGGCCTCGTAGTCGAGCGAGTCATCGGCGTGGTAATGCAATTCCGGCACAACGCGCATTTGGTGCCGCACCAACTGGCCAATCTGCTTGCGGATGGACGCCTTGTTTTCCTCGATGTACGCCATGGTTTCGGCGGTGCGGTCCGTGGGGAAAACACTGATGTACACCCGGGCCATGGCCACGTCGGGGGTCACCCGCACTTTGGTTACGCTCCACAGCGTTCCGGGGAAGTCCTTGGCCGCCAATTGGCGCAAAACTTCGGCGATATCGCGCTCCAACAGGCGCGCCATTTTCTTTTGGCGAGTACTTTCCACGGGGCAAAGGTACGGAATTGGCCGCGAAGCCGCCGGTACGCCACGGCGCAAAGGGGTGGGCGGGTCTTGGGTGCCTTGTGCGGCGGCTCGGAGCGAATGGTCGGTGCAGGAGGTGCTCCGAGCAAGATGCCCTGGAACGCCTTCTTTAGCAGGATTTCCCCGTACCTTTATCCGCTATGAAGGGTTACTGGCGCGTGTTGGCTTACGCGGCTCCGTACCGCAGAAATGCGGGATTGGCAGCCCTTTTTCAGGTATTTTTTACGTTTTTTAGCCTGTTGTCTGCCGGGATTTTGATCCCGGTCTTGGACCTGCTCTTTATGCAGGCCCCCAGTGCCCCCACGCCTTACCCGGAACAGGTGGCATCGTTGGCGGAAGGGAAGGCCGCGCTCTCTGCGTGGCTCAGCCACTGGGTGGCCCAGGAAGGCCCTTCGGGCGCCTTGCTGTGGGTGTGTTTGGCCGGGTCCGCCGCCTTTTTGTTCAAAAACCTTTTCCATTACCTCTCCTTGGCCACCGTGGCGCCTTTGCGGACCGGCGTGGCCCACCGCCTCCGGGTGGAGCTGTACCGAAAATTGCTCTCCATGCCACCGGGGTCCTACACCCACAAACGCAAAGGAGACATGCTTTCCCGCGCCAGTACAGACATGAACGAAATTGAGTGGTCCATGCTCAACACCTTGGAATTGGTAGTGCGGGAGCCGCTGCTCATCCTCGGTTCTCTCGCCATCCTATTGAGCATGAGCCCCCGCCTCACCCTGTTCCTGCTCTTGGTGCTTCCCTTGTCGTTTTTTTTAATCCAGACCGTAGGAAAGAGCCTCAAACGGTCCAGTACCAAAGCGCAGGCCGAGCTGGGCCGTGCCCTGGCATTGCTCGACGAAACCTTGAGCGGTTTGCGGGTGGTGCAAGCGTTTCGGGCAGAAACCATCCTGACCCGGTCGTTCGAAAAAACGAGTGCAGCGACGCAGGCCACCGCCACGAAGGTGCTCCGCAAGAAGGACGCCAGTTCCCCCTTGTCGGAATTTATGGGCGCCAGCATTTTGCTGCTGGTTATTTGGTACGGTGGCCGGCTCGTGTTGGACGAGAAGACGCTAAGCGGTTCTGCGCTCATGGGCTATGTCCTCTTTTTCTACCAGCTGATTCCGGCGTTCAAAGCCTTGACCCATGCCTTTTACGCCATCCAGCGCGGCAACGCGGCTGCCGAACGCATCTTTGAAGTGCTGGACTGGCCCGACGCCTTGCCCGATCCGCCCATTGCTCCTGGGACATCATCGCAGACCGATGCCCCCCTGCCCTTCGCCCACGAACTGGCCTGGAACGGCGTTACCGTTCGGTATCCGGAGTCCGAACGCGCAGCCATTCAAGGGCTAACGGCAACCGTGAAAAAGGGACAAACGGTCGCTTTGGTAGGACCCAGCGGTGGAGGAAAGACGACGTTGCTCAATTTGCTTCCGCGGTTTTTGGACCCCGAAAGCGGGTCGGTTACGGTGGACGGAGTGGACGTGCGGGACCTTCCCAAGTCTCGGGTGCGCTCCCTGTTTGGACTGGTGAGCCAAGACCCGTTTTTGTTTCACGACACGGTTTGGGCCAACCTGACGTTGGGCAAGCCGGATGCCACCCGCGAAGAGGTGGAAGCGGCCGCCCAAGCGGCCCAGGCCCACGACTTTATTGCCTCGCTGCCCCAGGGGTACCAAACCCTGGTGGGGGAGGCCGGCACGCGCTTTTCGGGCGGCCAAAAGCAGCGTTTGGCCATTGCCCGCGCCCTGTTGGCCCATCCGCCCATTCTGCTTCTGGACGAGGCGACCGCCGCTCTGGATGCCGAAAACGAGCGCGCCGTGCAGGCCGCCTTGGATGTGTTGCTCCAAGACACCACCGCCGTGGTCATTGCCCACCGGCTTTCCACCGTCCAGCACGCGGATTGCATTTTGGTGGTCGACGAAGGCCGTCTGGTGGAGTCGGGGACCCACAATTCCCTCTTGCAGCAGGACGGTTTGTACGCCCGACTGGTGCGTTCGCAGGCGCTGAGGGACTGAGACCGTGGATTACCTTTGTCCTGTGAACAAAATTGAACACCTCGGAATTGCCGTGGCCAACCTCGAGGAGGCCGAAGCCCGCTGGACGGCCTTGTTGGGGGTAGCCCCCTACCGGCGCGAGGAAGTGCCCACCGAAGGGGTGCGCACGTCCTTTTTCCAAGCCGGACCCAACAAAGTGGAACTGCTGGAGGCCATGCACGCAGACAGCCCCATTGCCAAGTTCATTGCCAAACGCGGAGAGGGCATTCACCACACGGCCTTTGCGGTAGAAGACATCCGGTCGGAAATGGCCCGGATGAAGGCCGCCGGTTTTCAGGTGCTGTCCGACGAACCCAAGCCCGGCGCGGAGAATATGTGGGTGTGCTTTGTGCACCCCAAAGACGCCAACGGGGTGTTGGTGGAGCTCTGCCAGCCGCGGTCGTAAGCGGTAGCCAAGTTCTGGGAAGAAAAAAGCCCCCTGGGCGCCCCGCAGGGGCGCCCAGGGGGCTCAACGCTCAAAAATAAACGCTTACTTCACCGGTTCCAGGGCCTTGAGCCAAAGCACCGGAGTGTCGTTCCACAATTTGGCCAGGGGCTGCCAGTCCGTCGCGATGAACGCGTTGATGTTCCGGATGCGGCGCTCGGTCTGCTCCTGGTACAACTTAAACTGATTCATCGTGTTGGGCGACGGTGCGCCGCGCAGGCTCCACACGTACCCGCCCAAGGTGCCTGCTTGGCTGGACCAGGTTTGGGGCTGTTCGTAGTAGCCTTTTTGGTTTTCCTTTCCGTAGAGGTCCAAACGCTGCACTTCCAGGCTGTCCTTGGCTGCTTTCAGGGCTTTTTTCAACGGCTTGGTAGCGGCGGTATCCGTGGCAGCGCCCAAGAGGGTCTCCATGCGGGCCATCTGCTCCTTGGCCAGCCGAAGTTGCTCCACGGCGGTGGTCATGCGCTTGGTTTGGGCCTGGTAGGCCGTGTAAAAGTCGGTGTAGGCCGTCCAATCCGCTGCGGTGGTGCGGACGCGCGGGTCGTCCAGCACTTGCACCTGGGCAGAGTCTTTGTGCGTACCGTACTGGAACACCACTTTGTAGGTTCCGGGGCGAACCATGGCCCCTCCCCACGGGTCGGAACCGTCTTCGCGTTCGCGTTTTTCCAACGAAGGAGACTCCACGCCGGCGGCGCGCAGGTCCCAGTTCCAGCGAATAAGGCCGCTTTCTTCGGGGGCTTTGCGGGCGATGGTCCGCACTTTGGCGCCGTCTGCTCCATAGACGGTTGCCCGAATGTAATTTTCCTTTTTCAGGGCCTTGTCTGCGGTGTCGCGTACCACGTAGAGGCTCATCCGGGCACCGCGGCTGCGGTTTTGCCCCTTGAACATGGCGTCGCCTTGGAAACGGATGCCGTCGGACTCTGCGTAGATGGCGTGGTAGGCCGTGGGGATCGCAAAGGCGGTCAGGGTGCGCTTTGCGGGCGCTCCTTGCTGCTTCACCCAAGCACGCAGGGGTTCCAAGTCATCCAAAATCCACGCCGCCCGGCCAAATGTGCCCAGGACCAAGTCCTTTTCCCGCGGTTGCAGGGCCATGTCCTGCACCGGCATGGTGGGCACGCCCTTCCATTTTTGCCAGCTCTGCCCTTTGTTGGCGCTCACGTACAGGCCGGTTTCGGTGCCCAGATAAAGCAAGTTGGGAGCGTCGTTGTCTTGTACCACGCTCAGGGTGTGGCCTTGGACCCCGCTGGCGGCAGGGGTCAGGTTTTTCCACGTTTTTCCGTAGTCCGCGGTGTAAAAGAGGTACGGGGCAAAGTCGTTTTGGCGGTAGTGGTTCACAACCACCCACGCTTCTCCCGCTTGGTGCGTGCCGGCGTGGATATGAGGAACCCACGCCCCGCTGGGCATTCCGGCCATCCGGGGGGTGCACAGCGTCCAGGTTTTTCCGCCGTCGCGGGTGATGTGGACCTGGCCGTCGTCGGACCCCGTCCAAAGCGTCCCTTTTTCCAAGGGCGACGGGGAAATGGCCAGCAGGCAGGTGTGGTTTTCGGCACCGGTAACGTCCCAGGTCAGTCCGCCGCTTTCCAGCGCCTTGTGTTTCTCGGGGTTGTTGGTGGTCAGGTCCGGGGAAATGATTTGCCAGCTCTGGCCGCGGTCCGGGCTAAAGTGGACGTACTGCGAACCGTAGTAAATGGCATCCGGGGCAAAGGGATCCTGGGCAATGGCCGCGTTCCAGTGGAACCGCAGGTTTTTGCCTTCGGGATGCACCGGCTTGATAAAGTCCGCATGCCCGGTGGAGAGGTCCACCCGTCCCAAGTAGCCCTCTTGGGCCATGGCGTAGGCCGTGTTGGGGTCCGTGGGGTGCGGAACGACGTCGAATCCGTCGCCAAAGTACAGCTCTTGCCATTCGGTGTTGCCGATGCCGGCGTCTTTGAAGGTGTAGGCCGGACCGCGCCACGATCCGTTGTCTTGCATGCCTCCGTAGACGTTGTAGGGCAGTGCGTTGTCCACCCGGATGTGGTAGAATTGCGCCAGGGGCAGGTTTTCGACAAAACGCCAGGTCGATCCACCGTCGTGGGAGATGTTCAAACCGCCGTCGTTGCCTTCAATCAGGTAGCCGGGAACGGTGGGGCTGGCCCAGAACGCGTGGTGGTCGGGGTGGATGTTGTTGTACGGAGCAATGGTTTTCCAGGTGCGGCCCCCGTCTTCGGACTTGGTCACCAGGGTCCACAACGAATACACGGTGTTCTCCCGGAACGGGTCGACGTAGATTTCGGAGTAGTAGAAGGGGCGGTTGCCAATTTCTTCTTCGTCGGAAATCCGCGTCCACTTCACGCCGCCGTCTTGGCTGCGGTACAGGGCATTTTTCTCTTTGTTTTCGACCAACGCATACACAATATTGGGGTGGGTCCGGGATACGGCAAGTCCCATGCGTCCCAGGTCTCCGGCGGGCAACCCGTCTTTGTCTGTGCGCTTGACCCAGGTGTCTCCGCCGTCGTGGGTGACGTACAAACCGCTGCCGGGCCCGCCGCTTTTGAAAAGCCACGGCCACCGGCGGTATTCCCACATGGCAGCAAACAACTTGTTCGGATTTTGCGGGTCCATGACCAGGTCTGCGGCTCCGCTGCGGTTGTTGGTGTACAGGACTTTTTTCCAGCTTTTACCGCCGTCTTGGGTGCGGTAAACGCCGCGGTCCTCGGTGTCCCCGTAGGCCAAGCCGATGGCGGCCACAAACACGTTTTGGGAATTGCGCGGGTCCACCACAATGCGGTGAATGCCCTTGGTTTTTTCCAAGCCCATGCGTTGCCAGGTGCGTCCGGCGTCCAAACTGCGGAACAGACCGTCTCCAATGCTCTGGGAGTTCCGGGGGTTGCCCTCGCCGGTGCCCACCCAAATTACGTCGGGATTGCTGGGGTCCACCTTGACGGCGCCAATGGAGGCATTGGGTTGGTCGTCCCAAATGGACTGCCAGCTTTGGCCCGCGTTGGTGCTTTTCCACAAACCGCCCGACGCTGAACCCACATAGATCACTTCCGGGTGTACCGGATCCACGTCGATGGCGGTAACCCGTCCGCTCATTCCCGCCGGACCGATGTTCCGGAACTTCATGTTTTCCAACAGATTATCAGGAAGCGACGCTCCACTTCCTCCTTTGGTTTGGGCGGTCGCGGTCCATCCGCTGCAGGCCGCAAGAGCCACCACAGCAAGGCGCAGTACAAAACGTTTGGTCATTTTAAAGCAGATTTAGCGCTGCAAGGTAAACGATGTGCGCCTTCGTTCCGTAACTTGAGCGTATGAATTGGATAGGAAAAGCGCTCGCGGGAGTGCTCGCTTTGGCGCTGGGAATGAGCGCAAAGGGCCAGGAGGCCGTCGAGTTTCAAGGTGCGGTCACGTATTTGCTTATGCCGGATTCCACGCTGCCTGCGGCAATGCTCCAGGCTTTTCCGCAGTCCATGCGGCTCACTTTTTCGGGCGATGACGTGAAAACGGAGTTTTTCTACGGCACCAGTGTGGGGTCCGAATTGATCTACCTGGCCAAGGACAAGCGGGCCTATGCCTTTGCACCTGGAGCAAAGTCCGGGGTATCGCTCACTGAGCCGGATAACTGGGCATTGGCCGGAGAACTGAAGAAGTCCGAATTGAAAGAAGAAGAAAACGGCACGCCCTGTGTTTCGCTGCTGGGGCTCTTGGTTTTGGGCAACGGCATGCAAATCGAATCGGTGGGCTGCACGGATCCCGCTTGGCACCTTCCCACCAAAGCCAATTACCGCACGGGCAATCAGGTGCTCAATGGATTGCCTTCCGGAATCGTCCATATGCCGATTGGGGTGGATTTGGTCCAAAAACTGCCCGACGGGTCGTCGTACCGCATCCACGTAGAGCGCAGTACGGTAGAGCCGGGCGTTGCGGAGCCTTTGGCCTTGCCGGAAGGGGTTTCGTTTGCTCCGGTTCAGGTTCCGGGACCGGTCAAGCGGAAGTAACCGAACGTTAGAGGCAGCCGGGTAGCCGCCCACGTTCCTGCTTCCGGACGCGCATGCGCCCACAAAATGGTTTTTACAGCCCCCGCGACGCCGTGTACTTTTTCGGCGTGGTCCCAAATTTCTTTTTGAATGCCGCAATGAAGTGGCTGGGGTTCTGGTATCCGATTTGGAAGGCGACTTCGTTCACGGAATAGCGGCCGGAGTCCAGCAATAGACGGGACTTCTGCAACTTGGCGTCCATCACATAGCCGTAAACGGTGCTTCCGTAAATCTCTTTGAATCCGACTTTGAGCTGGTATTCGTTGAGCCCGTGTTGTTTGGACAGCTCCTTTAAGGTAGGGGGGTTGAAGACGTCGCGCAGGAGGTGTTCCTTGGCGTCTTTCAGCTTGCGGACGGTTTCTTGGTCCCTCAGAAAGGGGCAGGCCGCCGTATTGGGGGCGGAATGGTCGAAATACAGCCCCAGGAGTTGCAAGATCAGTCCATGCCGGACCGCGTGCAGGGCGCCGGGGGCATGGTCGGCATCCAAAAGGGACTTCAGCAGGACGTTCCACGTGGGTTCGCAGGCCCGTTGTTCGTAGACGGGCTTGTCCGTGCCGGGGTTTTGGAGAAAAGGAATTTCCAACCCTTGTTCCAGCCCGGCCATAAACAAACGGTGCAGCTTGTCGAAGGAAATGGACAGTCCGACGCCTTCGCCGCCCTTGTCGAATTTGAGTTGAACCGGTTGGTCAGCGATGGGGTTAAAAAGAAAGAAGGATTGGCCTTCGGGAAGTTCCCGACCGTAGTGCGGATTAAATTGAAAGTACTGCGCGCCCGTCAGCGCCCAAAACAAGTGGACTTGCATAGAGGGCAAGGCCAACTCCACCGTTCCGGCCGATGCGTCGGCCGGAAAAAGACCCAGGGTAATCCCATCGTCGATTGCGGTTATCAAGGCTTTCCGTTTTCCGGTATTTTTGGGAACAAGCATGGGGCAAAAATACACGCAAATGCAATTAATAGCTCCCTTTTTATTCAGGCATAGAATTTCCGTTTTGGGGTATTCGCCCTTTATCTTTTGGGGTATTTTAGCGGTGTGAAAAATCCACTTGTACTGCTCAATACCTACAAAACGGTATACAAAACCCAGGGTTGGTCGGGATTGGTGAAAACCATGGGCCGCCCGGCTGCCGTCCTCCTTTTTCTGTTCTTTTTAGGCAAGGGTTTGGTTTGGCTGGCCGTGTTGTACGGGGGCCTGAAATGGTTCAGTTAGTATTCCGGGGCATCGAAGGAGAAGCCAAGAAGTCCGGGTAATCGTCCTCCATCAAACGTCTTACCCGGATCAAACCCAGGGCGCGACGGGGGTCCTTTTGGGCCTTTACTGCACCCACGGCATAGGTGCCTAAGTCGACGATTTCTCCTGTCAGGATGAACAAAATCGGGGTGAAGCTATCGTACGGATTTACAATATTGGATACGCTTGCGGCAACTAGACCCCCAACCGAACCCCAACTTTGGAAAGCATAACGCTCCCGCAAGGGCAATTTCCGGAAGGGAACGCTCCCTTTCTTTCGGATAAAGGTGCGCTGATAGAAATAAAAGGCAGTGCAAGATAACACGTCGCCTTCTGCGTCTCGGGCGACCAAGTACAGGGGGTTCTCGGATTTGAAGAATTTGAGTTTCCCATTTTCCCACCGGTGGGCAATCGTGTCCCCTCCTGCGTTGTGCAAGGTGGTGGTAGCGTTGCCGCTGGCCACGCGGTTGGGCACATCTTCCGAAAAGGCCAATGGTGCCCGCTTTCCAGGTAAGACCGTCTGTTCGGCTTTCCAAAACAAATTGCCACAACTGGTGGTGAGTACGGATAGGGAAACGAAAGCGACGAGCGCAATCAAACGGGGAAGACGGGTGTTT